>Ga0164241_10003611_pt1 | contig 15456 bp, 14 predicted proteins | sample OricomyardsoilBY_FD_108780 | JGI IMG/M metagenome (GOLD analysis project Ga0164241, IMG submission 108780) | Backyard soil microbial communities from Emeryville, California, USA - Original compost - Back yard soil (BY) | ecosystem: Environmental > Terrestrial > Soil > Unclassified | place: USA... | reverse complement strand
TCGAGCATGCCGACACGGTGGAACGAGCGTCCCAGGTGCCAGTCGGAGGAGTGGAGGATCCGCACAGGTCGAACCTAGGTTCGAACGCCGACAGCACGGCGATCCCACGCCGCTCGGCGGAGCTGGCCGCCGAGCCCTGCCCGTCGGTCGAGCCTGTCGAGACCACGGCCCGGCGGCCGGTTCACCCGGTGCAGGTGAGGATCCGGCCGGTACGTCGAGATCACGATGAAGACGAGCTCGACTTGGGAGGTCCGCATGAGGCTTGAGGACAAGGTCGCCCTGATCACGGGAGGGTACGGCGGCATGGGCGGGCGTCGGCTCGGCTCTTCGCACAGGAGGGTTCGACCGTCTTCATCGCCGGTCGGAGCGAAGAACGCGGGAAGGCGTTGGCCAAGGAGCTCACCGACGCCGCGCCGATGCGGGCGAACCCGCTGGTGCGGAAGATGCAGTCGAGCGCGATGAACGACACCGTCCTGGTCCGCAGAAGCGGCAGGGCCGAAGAGATCGGGTACACCGCGCTCTTCCTGGCCAGCGACGAGTCCTCCTACATCACTGGCACCGACATCGTCGTCGATGGAGGTTGGTTCTCCTCGGCCCCTTACCTCGGCAACGAGCGGGCGCACCACATGCTGAGCATCCTGGACAAGAAGGAGCAGCTGGAGGAGTTCCTCCACCACTTCCGGTGACGCTGCCTGGCGGGCGCACTGCCCTCTCGCGCCGCTGTCCGTGGGCGAACCGTCGCACCGCAAGTGGCATGAGTTCCTGTCACCTCGGTGGCACGCTCGCCGACAAGCAGCTTTCGCTAGGTCGCGCCGCGCGACAAGTTCGCACCACACAGTGCCCGCAGGATCTGGATGTCTCGGCGCATCTGCGGGGGCGTCGGCCAGCCGCGTTGATGCAGGGCAACCGTGTAGTTCTCCAGCGCCTGGAGGGTCGCCCGCCTGACGGGTAGGAGTGTCTGCGCCGTAGCGCCCCTCTGCCCCTGCTCTTCGAGCTGGATCTGTCGGGTCCGCACGACCTCCGCCAACAGATCACGCAAGGAAGGGTCGCCCCTGCCTGATGATTCCGGGTCGCCCACGACGAGCGCCTTCCTGTCGCCCCAAAGGGCCGATGACCGAAGAGGGACATCCGCAGGCACGACTGAACAGCCAGGCTACCGCGCCGGTCGCACTGTGGATGCTGATCTACGGAAGAGCGAGGCGGACTGTGACCTGCCGTCATCCCGAGGCGACCTAGACTCGCCCGGCGCGCATGTCCATCAACCGGCCGAGCACCGCCGACGCGTCGGTGCGCAGGCCGTCGTGCTCGTGCTCGTTGGTGACCCACGTGCGTACGTTCCCCACGCGTCGAGCGGTGTCGAGCTGGAGCTCGGCGTCGACATACATGTCGTCGTAGTAGACCGCCGCGAGCACCGGCACCTGGTTCATCGCGAGCCGCTCCAGGTCGTACAAGGGCCCCCAGTCGTCGTACGCCGCCAGCATCGCCGCCGCGCCCCGGAACGGCTCGAGGGCGCGGATCTCGTCGAACATCCAGCTGTAGAACATCTCACCGGTGAACAGCAGCGGGTCGCGGTGCTCGGCGAACTCCGGGTACTGCGCGATCGCCCGCTCGGCGGCCCACGCGCTGGCACCGGATCCTGGCCGGCCGTAGCAATACTCCTGGAGCGCGAAGAGAGGTCCCTCGACGAACGCGGTCAGGCCCTGAACGGTGTAGAGGAAGACGTCCGACAACGCGTCTCCGTGCCACGCCTCCTCCATCAACCAGTGCAGTCGCTCGAACCCGTCGCTCATGCCGAACGCGTTGCCCAGCAGTCGGAACCGACGGGTGGTCAGCCGGTCGCCGTCCGGAAGTGCCACCTCGTTCGAGTCGAGATGGTCAGCGATCCGCCGCGCCAACGCGGCGTCGTCGGGGTAGCGGGCGTAGAACGCGGCGTTCTTCCTGGCCACCCGCGGGTAGGTGCGCGCGTAGACGTCGTCGGCGGTGGCGGTGAGCCCGGGGAGCCCCCCGGTGACGTAGCAGGCATCCAGTCCCTCGGGCGCCATCGACAGATAGGCCATCGTGACGAAGCCGCCGTAGCTCTGGCCCAGCGTCTCCCAGGTCCGGCCACCGGCGACCCGCTCACGCAGCACCTCGGCGTCTCTGACGATGCTGTCGACTCGGAACAGCCGGAGGTACGACGCGATCTCGGCATCGGAGCGACCCACGACCGTCTGGCCGGTGAGCGGCGTGCTCCGACCCGTGCCTCGCTGGTCCAGCAGGAGCACCCGATGCGTGCGCGCCGCCTCCTTCAGCCACCCGTCACCGGTGCCACCGGGCCGCGGGGACTTCCCGCCTGGTCCGCCTTGGAGAAACAGCAACCACGGCAGCTCATCCTGCTCGCGGCCAGCGGCCACCACCTCGCGGGCGAAGACCTCGAGCGTGCGCCCGTCGTCCGGATTGGCATGGTCCACCGGCACCTCCACGACGTGATCGGTGAATGCCAGCCCAGGAATCCGGAAAGTCTCCACGCCCTCAGTCTCGCCCCCGGCGCATGCGAGCCCGAGAGCGGCACCACGCGGTCAGGCGTAGCGGACGGTTCGCTCCTCGCGGGTGAAGCCGAACAGCCCGAGGCCTGCCTCGCGGGCCAGATGCACCGCCAGCGAGGACGGCGCGCCGACAGCGACCAGCGATCCGACGCCCGCGGCGACGGCCTTCTGCACGAGCTCGAAGCCCGCTCGACCGCTGACCACCAGGTAGGCGTCTGCGGGGGAGCGGTCGCCCAGGATCCGGGCGCCGGACACCTTGTCCACGGCGTTGTGTCGTCCCACGTCCTCGCGTACGACGTGCAGGTCGCCGTCCGCGGTGAACAGCCCGGCCGCGTGAACGCCGCCGGTACGCGCGAACACCGACTGCTCCTCACGCAGCAGCGCCGGGAGGCGGCGTACGACGTCGGGCTGAGGGTCCGGCCCGGTCCATGGGGTCCCGCGCACCGTCGCCAGGGCTGCCTCGATGCTGTCCTTGCCGCAGACCCCGCACGCGGATGAGCCGGTCGAGAGCGCGTCGTGGCGGTGCCCGAGATCGACGCCAGCGGGAGTGCGCAACGTGACGACGTTGAACTCCTCCTCGGGCGTGAGGTCCTCGTCCGTGCAGTACGCGACCTCCGTCGGGCCGGCGAGCCCGATGAACCCTTCGTGGAACGCCCAGCCCGCAGCCAGCTCGAAGTCCTGCCCGGGCGTTCGCATGGTCACCCAGGCGCGGCGGGGCTCGGCTCCCGGCCAGGCGAGACGGATCTCGAGCGGCTCCTCGGCGACGACCTGGTCCTCACGCAGGCTCTCGCCGGCAGGCGTCTGCTCGGCGACGCGTAGCCGGGACACGGGTCCGGTCCGGCGCGCCAGGTCGGTCACGAGCACAGCCTAGGGCGTGGTGGTGAACGGCTGGCCGGACCAGCCGCCCGAGGTCCATCGCGAGGATGACCTTTGGGCCCACTCGCAACCAAGGGACCGGACGGTGCGTCCATTCGCACAACAGCGCCGCCCACGGGGACGGCGACTTACCAAGGGAGCATCATGAGATCACCCATTTCTCGGGCCCGGCTGGCCGTTTCGGCGGTCGTCACGGCAGGCCTGTGTCTCACCGGTACCGCCGGGCTCGCGACGGCTTCGCAGGCCGCCGCCGGCAGCTGCGACACGGCGTACCAGATCGACGACCTCCAGCCGAACCAGGCCGTGCGCGGCCTCACCGTCACCGGCGGAACACAGCCCACCGAGTTCAGCGGCACGATCATCGGCGTCCTCAAGGACGGGATCGAGCCGGACGTCGACATGGTGATGGCCAAGCTCTCCTCATCGGAGATCAACGAGAACGGCATCTGGGAAGGCATGTCCGGCTCGCCGGTCTACGACCAGGCGACCGGTGAGCTGATCGGTGCCGTCGCCTACACGCTGGCGTGGGGCGAGACCCAGGTCGCCGGGATCACGCCCTGGGAGGACATGGAGCGGTACGCCGGTCAGTCCGCGCCGCCGACGCTCGAGGTGCCGACGTCGGCCGCCCGCGCGATCGCGAAGCACACGTCGGTGACGGCCGACCAGGCGTCGCAGGGCTTCACCGAGGTCGCCACCCCGCGGCTGGTCTCCGGGGTCTCGCAACGGATCCTGGACCGCGCCGGGAAGAGCAAGCACGGCCGCGCGTTCCTGACCGGTGGGGTCTCGGCGGCCGGCCAGACGTCTCCCGGAGACGTCACCACCGACGACATGATCGCCGGCGGCAACCTGGTCGCCACGCTCTCGACGGGCGACGTCGTCCAGGCTGGGCTCGGCACCATCACCTCGGTCTGCGACGACCGGGTCGTGGGCTTCGGCCACCCCATGAACTTCGTCGGGAAGTCGAGCTACGGGCTCGCCGGCGCGGACGCGCTGTACATCCAGGGCGACCCGCTAGGGGCGTCGTACAAGGTGGCCAACATCGGTGGCGTGCTCGGCACGGTCGACCAAGATCGAATGACCGGCATCTCCGGCCCGCTCGGAGCGAACCCGCCGTCGTTCACGATCACCTCAGATCTGAGCTACACGCCGGACGCGGGCGCCGGTGAGGACCGCATCGGTACGTCGGACGTCCAGCTGCCCGATGCGGCCGCGGAGACCGCCTTCTACGAGCTGATCGCCAACCATCAGAAGGTGCTGGACGCCTACCAGCCCGGCTCGGAGGACCAGTCGTGGAAGGTCAAGGGCACCTCGGACAGCGGCCCGTTCACGTTCACCGGCGGCAACCTGTACACCGACAGCTCCGACATCGCGTTCGGGTCGTCGTGGGACCTGCCCGACCTGCTGTGGCTGCTGACGAACATCGACGGGGTCTCGATCGACTCGGTCGCGGTCCACGCCGACGTCACCGACGACACGTCGCTGCTCAAGATCGACGGGATGCAGCAGCGTCGTGGTGGCACCTGGCACAACGTCGGGAAGGGCAACCCCGCACGGGTGAAGGCCGGGCACGCGCTGACGATGCGGCTCGTGTTCGCCGGCGGTACGACGGGCAAGAAGTTCACCGTCCACATCCCGGCCAAGGCTGCCGGCCTCCGGGGCCAGCTGTACGCGAACCCGGCGGAGAGCTATCCCTTCGAGCGCAGCTTCCCGCACCGGCTGGCAGGCGTGAGGAAGCTCGTGAACACGATGCAGCGCAACGACCAGTCGGCGATCAGCTTCTTCGCCTACGGCGACCGGCACTCGGTGCGCAGCAGCTCGATGACTCCCCGCCAGGGAACGGTGATCGAGGGTCGGGCATCGGTCAAGGTGACGATCTCCTGACCGTCGTCCGCTGACCATCGCCGACGGCCGTGCTCCCGCGAGGGGAGTGCGGCCGTCGGCGTACCCACCGGTCACCGCGCGGCTGACGCGTCGTTACCGTTGCGACATGAGCGAGACCCTCCGGCAGCTGGACCTGACCCAGATCGGTGAGGGTCGGTACAAGGCGGTCAACGCCCGTGGGGGAGTGCTGCCGGTCGGCTCGGGGGACGACCCGGACTTCACCCCGGTGGAGCTGATGTTGGCCTCGCTCGCCGGGTGTACGGCGATCGACGTCGGGCTGATCACCGGCAAGCGGGCGACGCCCGAGGCCTTCGACGTGCACGTCGAGGGCCACAAGGTGCGTGACGACGACGGGTCACACCTCGTCGACCTCCAGGTGACGGTGTCGATCCGCTTCCCGGAGGGGGAGGCCGGCGACCGAGCGCGCGAGGTGCTGCCGCGGGCGGTCCGGCAGACCGCCGACCGTTTGTGCACCGTCGGCCGCACGCTTCAGCTCGGCTCGACCATCGACTACCGCCAGGCGTAGGCGCCCCCGTAGCTCAGCTCACCCGGTGGTGACCGTGTCCAGCGTGACGGCGACCTTCGGATGTCCGTCGCCCTGGCCGTAGGCGTTGTCGGTGCCCTGCTTCGCGATCTTCTGCACGGCCTTCAGTCCGGCAGCATCGAGCCGGCCGAACACCGTGTACTGGGGTGGCAGCGGGGTGCTCCGGTAGACGATGAAGAACTGTGAGCCTGCCGTGTCAGGATCCCCGGAGGTGTTGGCCATCGCGAGGGTGCCCGGGCCGTAGGTCTCGTCCCCCGAGACCTCGCCCGGAATCGTGTATCCGGGCCCGCCGGTGCCGGTGCCCGAGGGGTCTCCGCACTGCAGCACGAAGATCCCGGTCTCGGCCGTGGTCAGGCGGTGGCAGGGCGTGTGGTCGAAGAATCCCTGCTTGGCCAGGGACACGAACGAGTTGACGGTGCACGGAGTCCGGTCCGCGTCGAGAGTCGCGTCGAGCGTGCCGATCGAGGTCCTCATGGTGACCGGGATCTTCCCTTGCACGTCCGGCGTCTCCGGGGGCGGGTCGACCTTCCGCGTCGCGGCCTGCGGGGCGGCCGGGTAGTCACACGTGACGTCCCCGTTCGAACCGGTGGAGCCGGTGTCGCTGGGGCTGGAGGTGCCGGGGTCCGCGGCGTTCTCGCTCGACGACGTACCGCCTCCGCAGGCGGTGAGGGTCAGCAGGAGAGCGGCCACAGCGAGGGGCACAGCGAAGGGCACAGCAGGACGGGGGAGCACGGCGTCGAGAATAGGAGAACCCCGGTGACGTTTGTGCGGGGGACCTGTGCAGTGACCTGCTAGACAGTCGCCATGTCCCGGACCTTGCGGCGCGTCGCCGTCTTCGTCGCGGGGCTGCTGCTGATCATCCTCGGCCTGGTGCTGATCGTCCTTCCCGGACCCCTGACCATCCCGCCGATCCTCCTGGGTATCTGGCTGTGGTCGCGAGAGTTCGAGTTCGCCCGGCGCTGGTTGCGACCGATGAAGGTGAAGGGCGCGATCGCCTGGGAGAAGGCGCAGGAGAGCCCGGTGTACACGACGGTGATCAGCGTTCTCGGTCTGGTGGGAGCCGCCGTCATCATCTGGGCGGCGTTCCGGTACGACCTGATCGAGCGCGGTCGCGACATCGTCGGTCTCGGCTGAGCTCCGCGGCACGCCGGACAGCGAACGGCCTCGGACACCCGCACGGGTGTCCGAGGCCGCCGTACGCCGTTCGGCCGGCGCTTCCAGCCTCGGTCAGGTCTGTGGTGCGAGCGCGAACTGCACCCGCCCCGCGTCGTCCACCGAGGCGTCGAGGATCTGGTCCTCCAGCTGCTCGGAGGCAGGAGGGTCGAGGTAGACCACAGCGCCATGGGACTCGACGGTCTGGTCGCCGGGATGTGGCTGTTGAGCTGCGGTCACCATGAGCCCCGCCTGGGGGTCCTCGCTGCTGATCCGCAAACCGGTGGACTCCGAACCGCCCTGCTGGGCGGCGATGTCCTTGACGATCGTGCTGGCGTTCTCCGTGAGGGTGAGCACGTTGCTCTCCTTCGTCGATTGCTTGGCAGGACCCGTTCCACCATTCCTCGCAACTGCCGGTCATGCAAACCCGGCGTGTCCCTGCTGCACCCGTGCGGACCGCCTGCGGGGAGGGTCGGGAGCGGACAGGGGGAGGTTGTGGACACCGGATCCCTCTTCATGACCTGACATAATGTCAGTTATCGGCGAAGCGCTCAGGCTCGCAGGAAGGGGTCACTTCAGCGCCGTGACGCTGCCCACCGGGTCGCCGCCCTGCACAGCAACCAGAGCGGCCAGCTGCGCCCTCGAGGCGATGTCGAGCTTGGTGAAGATGTGCCCCACGTGTGTCTGCACGGTGCGCCGGGAGACGAACAGCCGGTCCGCGATCTGCGGGTTGGACAAGCCTTCCGCGACCAGGTCGGCGACGGTGCCTTCGGTGGGTGTCAGGCTCTCCCATCCTTGCTGCGGTCTCTGCCGGGCTCCACGCCGCCCCCGTCGTACGCCGAGCGCCCGGAGGGCGGCGTCGACCCGCAGCACGCCCCGGCTCGCGTCGAGGCGCTCGAAGACGCTGCCCGCCCTCTCCATCAGCGAACGCGCCATGTCGACGTCCCCCTGCCGAGCCCCGAGGTCGGCCGCTTCCTCGCACGACAGCGCCACCTCCAGCAGCCGCTGACCCTCGGCGTAGGCGTCGACCGCCCGGGCCGCGGCGTCGAGGTCGTCGGTCAGCAGGCCGCGGCAGCGCAGCGCAGCAGCGGTGAAGGAAGGCACCTGGTTGCGCACCGCGACCTCGTCGACCGCGGCCGCCACCTCCGTGGCCAGGTCCATGTCGCCGGCGGCTCGCGCCAGGCGCACCAGGTCCGGGCCTACGACGGGGTAGTCGATGGCCATGCCGACGCTGCGGCACAGCCGCCACCGTTCGGCCAGCTCCGTGTAGGCCTGGGCAGTGTCGCCCTCGGCTTCGAGCAGAAGGGCCCGAGCCAACAGCACCCGGTAGTCGAACAGTCTGGATCCCCGGTCGGCGACAGCCTCGGCGTCCTGGATGGCCCGCCGAGCCCCGGGCAGGTCGTTGCGGTACAGCCGGATCATCGCCTGAGCACTGAGACTGGGCTTCACCGCATAGGTGACGCCGGTCTCCTCCGCGAGCGCGATCCCCGCCTCGAGCTCGGCAACCGCGTCGTCCCACTCCCCGACCACGAAGCGTTCGACGGCCAGGTAGGCCTGGTACGTCGCCAGCGGCCAGCGGACTCCGAGCTCCTCGCAGATCTGACGCCCGATGGTGAGCGCCTGACTGGCTGATGCGTGCTGATCCTGCTCCATCAGGATCCAGCCCCGCGTGGCGTGAACCGGGAAGGCGTGGCCCACGCGGCCGGGGCTCTGGTCGGCCAGGGCAACCGCCTCGTCGCTGAGCTTGACCGCCTCGGAGAGCTGCCCACGCATGCAGGCCACGACCGATCGGGTCGCCAGTGCCCCGGTTGCGGCGCGATGGTGGCCGCATCGACTCGCCACCGACCCGGCCTGCTCGGCCGCCTGCTCCGCGCCCTCGAAGTCCCCCAGCCAGAGCCTGGCGAAGCTGGCCTCGGACAGACCGAGCGCCCGCATCTCCTCGGTGCTGTTCGCCGATGCCGTGACCGCCTCCAAGGCGCTGAGGGCCTCCGTCGGCCTGCCGTTGACCATGAGCGCGGCGCCGAGCCGGAGGCGTGCCGGGGCATCAGCCTGGAGCCGAGGACCCCGGCTCACGAGCGACTGGCACGCGGTGACGGCCTCGGTCACGCGGCCGGCCGACATCAGGCTGTCTGCTCGCTCGACCAGCAACATGTCCCGGCCGGGATCTGTCGTGGCCATCAGCCCGACCGCCCGTTCCAGCAGCTCCGCAGTGGTCTCGGGCGACGTCGAAGCCGCCTCTCGGGCGGCCCGCGTCAGCCAGTCGATCGCCTCAGGGTCTCCGATGGTCGCGCCCCGCGCGAACTGGTCGGCCACTCGAGGGGACGGCGACCCCGCCTCAGCGAGGCGGACGGCCGCTTCTCGGTGCAGAGCGAGCCGCAGGCTAGACGGCATGTCCGCATAGACCGCCTCACGGATCAGGTCGTGGCGGAACTGCAGCAACACCCCGTGTTCGTCGAGCACCCCGGAGGCGATCACCGCCTCCACTGCCGGCATGAGGTCGGTGACGGGCCGGGCCAGGACGGTGGCCAGCTCGGTGATCGAGAACGTCGATCCCAGCAGGGATCCTGCCCTCAGCACCTGGATCGCCTCCTCTGGAAGCGAGCTGAGACGACCCAGGATGGTCAGGTGCAAGGACGGGGGCAGAGCCGACCCGCTCACCTCGGCCTGTCCGTCCGTCGTGCGCAGACTCCCCTCCTGCGCGATCGCGTTCAGCAGCTCGGTCACGAACAACGGGTTTCCCGCGGCGCCGGCGACGACCGCGAGCAGTCCTGGACCCGGCGTAGCGCCGACGAGCTCGGCGACCACATCTCGCACGTCGCAGTCACCGAGGTGTGGCAAGACGAGGCGTTGCAGCCCCGCGTGCTCCAGGGACTCGAACAACCGCAGCAACGCGGGTGGCCGTGGGAAGGGTCGACAGCACCCGATCAGGGCGACGGGCAGGCCCACCGCCGTCCGGGCCAACGCACCGAGGGTGACCAGGCTGGACGGGTCGGCCCAGTGCAGGTCGTCGAGTCCCAGGACCAGAGGTCGGTCCAGCGCCAGCGACTCGACCAGGTCGCACAGCGCGTCCACCACGCGGAACTGCAGCCCCGGGTCGCTGCTCACCGTCAGGCCTGCGTGGTCACGACTGTCGTGGGCCGAAATCAGGTCCGCGATCGCGGCGCGGCGTCCATCGGGGGCCCCTCGAACGCAGCCCAAGGCAGCCGCGATGACGCCGAACGGCCGATTCTGCTCCATCTCCTCGGCCTTGGCCGAGGCCACCTGGCACTCACGGTCGCGTGCCGTCTGGAGCGCGTGGGCCATCAAACGTGTCTTGCCGATCCCCGCTTCGCCCTCGATCATGACCACGGAGAGACGCCCGGCTACGGCGCGGTCGACGGCGGACCAGAGCTGGCCGACCTCATCATCCCGCCCCCGGAGGGTGGGCTCCGGCGACGTCCCGGACATGCGGGCCATGCTAGTACCGCACCGCGTGGATCAACGCGTCGCCGCCCGTCACGCCGCCTCTGGTCCGGGCGGGTCGCCTCCGGATGAGCCGATGGCGTCGGATAGCGCCCGCAAGAGACCGAGCCACCCCGTGAACGAGACCGACGTGTGAGTGCATCCCGGCGTTGCCGGCGGACTCGTCACCGTGAGTCGGCCAACCGGGGGTTGTGACTGGTCGAGTGAGATGCGCACCTCCATGGCTGCACTCAATCGGGCTCGACCGGCGGCGACATCGGCCAACTGGCGGATGCCCTGATGGCCTCTCGGCTGGCTTGCCGGTGCAGCGCGTGCCGGCAGTCGTCGCCCGGGTCCAGGTGACACCGCTCGCGGCCGTGATACCCGCCAGCATGCCGATGTTCCGCGCCGCAGATCGGCGCAGGCTGTTCGAGACCTGGCAGAACCCAGAAGAGGACACACCTCATGCATCCCGACGTCCACACCATGGAAGCACAAGCCCACATCGACCAGCGGCTGCGCGACGCCGTGCAGGCGCGGCTGGCCGCCCAAGCGCGGGCGGGCCGGCGGCACCGGCGGCAGCAGAGATTCCGAGAGGTGACACCGTGACCCGGCTCGACGACGTGGACATCCGTCTGGTCGGGGCGGGTCCCGGCCCGGGCCCCTACCCGTGGCCGTGTCGCGAGAACCCTGACCTGTGGTTCTCCATCGACCCCGAAGAGGTCGAGCGCGCCAAGCGGATCTGTCTCAACTGTGCGGCCGTCGACCACTGCCTGGCCGCTGCAGTCGCCCGCGGCGAACGATGGGGGGTGTGGGGCGGTCAGCTGCTCGAGAACGGGCAGGTGGTCCCGCGCAAGCGTGGACCCGGCCGACCCCGCAAGGAGGAGAAGGCGGCCTGAGCGGTCTTCATGCGCCGACGTACGCCGCGAGGTGCTCGCCGGTCAGGGTCGAGCGGGCCGCGACCAGGTCGGCCGGCGTCCCCTCGAACACCACCGTGCCGCCGTCGTGACCGGCGCCGGGGCCGAGGTCGATGATCCAGTCGGCGTGCGCCATCACCGCCTGATGGTGCTCGATCACGATCACCGAGCGCCCCGAGTCGACGATCCCGTCCAGCAACCCGAGCATCTGGCCGACGTCGGCGAGATGGAGGCCCGTGGTCGGCTCGTCCAGGACGAAGATGCTGCCCTTCTCGCCGAGGTGGGTGGCCAGCTTCAACCGCTGGCGCTCTCCCCCGGAGAGGGTGGTCAGCGGCTGGCCCAGGCTGACATAACCGAGACCGACGTCCGCCAGTCGCTCCAGGATCCGGTGGGCGGCCGGTGTCGCCGCCTCCCCGTCGCCGAAGAACGACACGGCCTCGACGACCGGCATCGCCAGGACCTCGGCGATGTTCTTGCCGCCGAAGGTGTACTCGAGCACCTCGGCCTGGAACCGCTTGCCCTCGCAGACCTCACACGGAGTCGCGACGCCGGCCATCATCCCCAGATCGCTGTAGACGACGCCCGCGCCGTTGCAGCCCGGACAGGCGCCCTCGGAGTTCGCGCTGAACAGAGCCGGCTTCGTGCCCGTTGACTTCGCGAACGCCTTGCGGATCGGGTCTAGGAGGCCGGTGTACGTCGCCGGGTTGCTGCGCCGCGACCCGCGGATCGCGCCCTGGTCCACCGACACCACGCCTTCCCGTCCGGCCACGGCCTGTCCTGAGGAGCCGAGGGACGAGGCGTCTCGAACCGATCCCTGGATCAACGAGCTCTTGCCGGAGCCCGCGACTCCGGTGACGACGGTCAGGACGCCCAGTGGGATGTCGACGTCCACGCCCCGCAGGTTGTGGGTTACGGCGCCCCGGATCTCGAGCGCACCGGTGGGCTCTCGGACCCTGTCCTTGAGAGACGCCCGGTCATTGAAGTGGCGCCCGGTGATCGTGTCGCTCTGCCGGAGCTCGTCGACGGTGCCCTCGAACATGATCTGCCCGCCCTCGACGCCCGCGCGCGGGCCGAGGTCGACCACATGGTCGGCGATGGCGATCGTCTCGGGCTTGTGCTCGACGACGAGCACGGTGTTGCCCTTGTCGCGGAGCTGGAGCAGCAGGTCGTTCATCCGCTGGATGTCGTGCGGGTGCATGCCGATCGTCGGCTCGTCGAAGACGTAGGTGACGTCGGTCAGCGACGAGCCCAGCTGGCGGATCATCTTGACCCGCTGCGCCTCCCCACCGGACAAAGTCCCCGAAGGACGCTCGAGTGAGAGGTAACCCAGGCCGATCCGCTCGAACGAGTCGAGCGTCTCCCCCAACGCCTCGAGCAGCGGCCCGACGGAGGGCTCGTCCAGATCCCGGACCCACGCCGCGAGGTCGCGGATCTCCATCGCCGACAGCTCGGCGATGTTGTGCCCCCGGATCCGTGACGAGCGAGCCTCCTTCGTCAGCCTGGTCCCCTCACAGTCCGGGCAGACGGAGAACGTCGCCGCCCGTTCGACAAAGGCCCGCACGTGCGGCTGGAGGGAGTCGATGTCCCGCGAGAGCATGGACTTCTGGATCTTGGTGATCACGCCCTCGTAGGTGAGGTTGATGCCCTCGACCTTGATCTTGGTGGGCTCCTTGTACAGCAGGTCCTCGAGCTCGCGCTTCGTGAACTTCTTGATCGGCTTGTCCATGTCGAAGAAGCCGCTGCCGCTGAAGATCCGTCCGTACCAGCCCTCCATGCTGTACCCGGGGATCAGCAGCGCGCCCTCGTTGAGCGACTTGGACTCGTCGTACACCGCGGTCAGGTCGAGGTCGTTGACCGAGCCACGCCCCTCACACCGCGGGCACATCCCGCCGAGGTACACCTGTTTGCGCACGACGAGCCGTTTGCCGCGCCCCTTGTCGACGTCCATCGCGCCCGTCGCGGTCCGGGTCGGCACGTTGAACGAGAAGGCCGTGGGCGGACCCACGTGCGGCTTCCCCATGCGGCTGTAGAGGATCCGGAGCATCGCGTGGGCGTCGGTGGCGGTGCCGACCGTTGAGCGCGGGTCCGCTCCCAGCCGCTCCTGGTCGACGATGATCGCCGTTGTCAGCCCGTCCAGAACGTCGACCTCGGGTCGCGCCATGCTCGGCATGAACCCCTGGACGAACGTGCTGTAGGTCTCGTTGATCAGCCGTTGCGACTCGGCTGCGATCGTGCCGAACACCAGCGAGCTCTTGCCCGACCCCGAGATTCCTGTGAAGGCCGTCAGCCGCCGCTTCGGGAGCTCGACGTCGACATCCTTGAGGTTGTTCACGCGCGCACCGGTGACGCGGATGCGATCGTGGCTGTCGGCGGCGTGCCGAGTCGCGGCGCTGCTGCGAGGGCTCGGGCTCATCGCTCTCCCATCCTCCGGGACTGTTCCTCAGAGGATTGTTCCGTGGACCCCTGCTGCTGGTCGACGGGGGTCAGAGCCTCGCGGGGCGCCGTCGTGGCAGCGGCACGCACGTCTGCCGGAAGTCCGGGGTGGCACATGGTGGCTCGGCCCGGGTCAGGCGGAGGGCCGCTGCTGGATGCGCACGAGGTTGCCCGCGGGGTCGCGGAAGGCGCAGTCGCGGATGCCGTAGGGCTGGTCGGTCGGCTCCTGGACGACCTCCACGTCGTGGCCGGAGACGGTCTCGAATGCCTTGTCGACGTCGTCGGCGGCCAGCAGCAATGCGGCATAGGTGCCCTTGGCCATCATCTCGGAGATGGTGCGCCGCTCGTCTTCGGTGATGCCCGGGTCAACGGCGGGCGGGTGGAGCACGACGCTGGTCTCGGGCTGGTTCGGCGGGCCGATGGTGAGCCACCGCATCGTGCCCTGGCCGACATCGAGGCGCACCTCGAAGCCCAGGGCATCGCGGAAGAAGGCCAGCGATGCCTCGGGGTCGGTCGCCGGCAGGAAGCTGGAGTGAATGGTGAGGTCCATGACCGCCACGCTAGGGGGAGGTCGTGGCCGACGCTTCTCGATTCCTGATCGACCTGGTGCGGACCGGCCGGCTCACCTGCTTGGTGATGCACGACGGGGTCTCTCCGGCATTCTCCGGCGACTGCCGGGCCATCTGCTCGGCCACCTGCTGGCGGTACCCGCTCGGCGAGACACCCACCAGCTCGGTGAAGCGGGTGCTGAAGGTGCCGAGCGACGAGCAGCCCACCTCGAAGCACACATCAGTGACGCTGAGGTCGCCGCGTCGGAGCAGCGCCATCGCCCGCTCGATCCGCCGGGTCATCAGATAGGAGTACGGCGGCTCGCCGTACGCCCGCTTGAACTCGCGGCTGAGGTGCCCCGCCGACATGTGGACCCCGCGTGCCAGTGCCTCGACGTCCAGCGGCTCGGCGTACTCGCGGTCGATCCGGTCGCGCACGCGGCGCAGCAGCACGAGGTCCTTCAGCCGCTGCTCGTCCGTCGCGCCAGTGGTCACCTCGTCATCGTGCCACGCTCGAGGAGTGGATGACCCGCTCGACGCCGTGGACCGCGCGGCAGAAGCGAACGCGCGTTTCCGACCCGTCGAGATCGACGGTGGAGTCGTCACGCGGCCGGCTTCGAAAAGCACCACGACCGCGCACCACCTGCTGCGACACCTGCGGGCTCGAGGGATCGATGGCGTGCCCGCACCGCTGGGCATCGATGACGGACGGGAGTCCCTGCGGTTTCTGGAAGGCGAGTCAGGCGGCGACGGCTGGTTCCACCAGCACACTGACCAGGGGATCGCGTCCGCCGCTGAGTTCCTGCGGCGCATCCATGACGCCAGCACGGATTGGGTGCCGCCTGACGATGCCGTCTGGGCCGCACCGCCTGTCGCCGGCGCCGAGGTTGTGCTCTGCCACGGCGACCCTGGCCCCTGGAACTTCGTCTGGCGCGAAGAGAAGGCGGTGGGCCTGCTCGACTGGGACTTCCTGCACCCGGCGCCGCGCCTGGACGACGTCGCGTACGCGCTGCATTGGTTCGTGCCTCTGCGCTCCGATGAGCAGGCTCTGAACTGGCACCACTTCCCGGAGGTGCCTGACCGCCGGCACCGGGTGCGGGTCTTCCTGGAGGCATACGGCGACCTCCCGGCGTTCGATG
>Ga0164241_10003610_pt1 | contig 15459 bp, 9 predicted proteins | sample OricomyardsoilBY_FD_108780 | JGI IMG/M metagenome (GOLD analysis project Ga0164241, IMG submission 108780) | Backyard soil microbial communities from Emeryville, California, USA - Original compost - Back yard soil (BY) | ecosystem: Environmental > Terrestrial > Soil > Unclassified | place: USA... | reverse complement strand
ATGCGGAACAGGTGGTCCGCCTCTTCAGGCGTCAAAACGCCCGTCGGCTCGTCAAGGATCAGAATATCCGCCTGCCGATACAAAGCCTTTAGGATCTCGACACGCTGCTTGTGACCGACCGACAGGTCTTCGATCAACGCATCCGGATCAACGTCCAGCTCATAATCGCGGCTCAGCCCCGCGAGAACCTCGCGCGCCTTGTTCAGCGAGCCTTTCAACAAAGGCCCGTCTTCGGCCCCAAGCACGACGTTCTCAAGCACCGTAAAATTCTGCACCAGCTTGAAGTGCTGGAACACCATGCCGATGCCCGCCTTTATGGCGGTCTGGCTGTCGGTGATATTCACCTTCTCGCCATTGACGAAAATCTCGCCCGAATCCGCTTTGTAAAACCCGTAAAGGATCGACATCAGCGTTGATTTGCCCGCGCCGTTTTCGCCGATAATCCCGTGGATCGTGCCTTTGGGCACCGCAATATCAATGTCCTTGTTCGCCTGAACCGGACCAAAGGCCTTGGAGATGCCTTTCAACTCAATCGCAAAGGGGGCGACAGTTGCCTGCCGCCCCGCTTCGTTATTTGCCGTTTCAGCCACGATCAGAACGAGGCAGCCGGGCACGCATTGTCGGACATGTAGTCGTGTACGACCAACTCGCCCGATTTGATTTTTGCGGCGGCAGCATCGACCGCTGCGGTCATTTCCGGCGTAACGAGCGATGCGTTATTGTCGTCCATCGCATAGCCAACGCCGTCATTCGCCAGACCCATAACGTTGAAGCCCGTCTTCAGATCAGCGCCTTCTTTGAAGGCCTCATACACGGCATTATCAACGCGCTTCAGCATCGAGGTCAGCACCTGACCCGGATGCATGTAGTTCTGGTTGCTGTCGACGCCAATCGACAGGATCTTTTCGTCCGACGCGGTTTGCAGAACGCCAACGCCCGTGCCGCCTGCCGCTGCATAGATCACGTCAGCGCCTTGCGAGATTTGGGCTTTCGTGAGCTCCGAGCCTTTGACCGGGTCGTTCCACGCCGCAGGCGTCGTTCCCGTCATGTTCAGCACAACTTTAATGTCGGGGTTTGCCGCTTTTGCGCCTTCGGCATAACCGCAACCGAATTTGCGGATCAGCGGAATGTCCATGCCGCCGATGAAGCCAACCGTTCCGGTTTTCGAGGCCATCGCGGCCATCATGCCGACAAGGTAGCTGCCTTCATGTTCGTTGAAGACCACCGATTTGACGTTCGGCGCGTCGACAACCATGTCGATGATCGCAAACTTGGTGTCCGGGAAGTCCGGCGCAACTTTCGCCAGCACGTCACCGAATGCAAAGCCGGTCATCACAACCGGGTTGCTGCCCGACTCGGCCAGACGACGCAGCGCCTGCTCGCGCTGAGCTTCATCCTGCATTTCCAGTTCTTTGTATTCGCCGCCGGTCTCAGCCTTCCACTTTTCCGCGCCATTGAACGCAGCTTCGTTGAACGACTTGTCGAACTTGCCGCCCAGATCATAGATGATCGCCGGATCGGCAAGGACCGCGCCACTGGTCAGCGCCAACGCAGCCGAAGCCGCGAGCAATTTTTTCATCAGGGTCATGTGTTTCTCCCGCTTTTCGGATCTCCGCTCCCTTGGTGGCGAGACCCGCTTTTCATATCGTGCCGGACGATCCCGGCGCATGGACCGATAAGGCCGCAGGCATTTGGTAGGGTCAACAGGAATCTTGACCATTTGGTCGGCACTCAACGGAAGTTGCACGCGCTTTAGGCAATGACGCGGCGATCCCGTTACGTCACTTGCCCAGCCGCGCGAACAGGCGTCGTGGATTTGCCGGGTCACGCGCGAAGCCGAAACGCGCGAAATCTTTGCTGTGCTGCTCGGTTTGCGTCTCGACCACCATAATCTCTGCGCCAACATCGGGACGGCGCGCACGGCATTGCGCATCAGCCAGCAGTGCGGAACCATGATCAACGCCCTCGACCTTGACGTCGTAGGCCAGGTATTTCAGCACGATCACTCTGACCTGCCGGTCCGCATGCGATCCTGGATCGTGATATTGCACCACTGCTGGGGCGAGCGTGTAAAACCCGGTGACTTGTCCACTGCGCGTTTCAATCGCCACAACGGTCAGGGCGCGGCCCCGCGCCATATCAGCTGCGGCCTGTTTCTGCAGGTAGGCGTTTGGCGCGGGCAATCCTCCGTCAAAGAACCGCACGTCCTGATCGTTCAGAGCGACGAACTGGTGACTGGCCATCTCAATCCCCGGCCAGAGCAGCAAACACCAGTGAACTCTCGCGCGACAGTTTGATCAGCGCCTCCTGCTCCAAAGTCCGTTTTGCTGCCGCCGTTGCAGCTTCGAGAACGAAGTCGCTCATGCTGCGTCCTTCCAACGCGGCGGCACGTTTGAGCAGCACATAAAGCTCGGGAGAGAGGCGCGTCGCAAGGCGCGCCGTGCGGGTTTCGGTTGGCATGTTCTGAAGTCCTCGCCGTCCCGGCAATCTGCCGGTAAATCTCGCGTTTGTACACCATTTGGGCGTACAATGAGATACCCGCAAATGCAATGCAAATTGCCACAGTAGAGCGTTCAATGGCTTTCCAAACCTCCGGGTCGTGGTCTAGAACACCGCTCCATGAGCAGTACAACCGCCAGAAAGCCGCGCAAACCAGCGTCAAAGCGCAGCGTCAAGCAGGCGCCTCCGCCGCCGTTGTGGCGGCGCGCGCTGCGCTGGACCGCGCGGGTTGCGATCGGATTTGCCGGTTTTATTGTGGCGATGGTGCTACTCTATGCTGTGGTTAACCCACCGACGACACCCTACCAATTGTCGGAAGGCTGGCGATTGGCAGGGGTCGAACAAGAATGGCGCTCACTAGATGAAATCGCCCCGGCGATGGCGCGTTCGGTCATTGCGGCCGAAGATGCGAACTTCTGCCTGCATTGGGGCTTCGACATGAAGGCGATCCGGCTGGCGATTGCCGAAGGCGGTTCGCGTGGGGCGTCGACCATCTCGCAGCAGACCGTGAAAAACGCCTATCTGTGGCAGTCCCGTTCTTGGATTCGCAAGGCCCTCGAGGCCGGGATGACACCCCTTGTCGAGCTGGTCTGGACCAAGCGCAGGATCCTCGAAGTATATCTAAACGTTGCAGAATTTGGCAGTGGCGTCTTCGGAGTCGAGGCCGCCGCACAGCACTATTATCAGGTTTCAGCGGCTGACTTGACGGCCACTCAAGCCGCCCGACTGGCCGCCTTGTTGCCGAGCCCAAAGCGCTGGTCGCCGGACGATAGTTACGTAAAACGCCGCGCAAACCAGATCATTGACGGCGCAGCCACAATCGAAATTGATGGCCGTGCAGCCTGTTTGGGCATCTTGAATGACCCGAAGCAGTTGAACTGACGCGTCCTTCCCTGCAAAGAGAGACAAACCTGCAAGCAGCACCCATGATCCGCCTCTATCATTTCGCCCTCTCGCCGTTTTGCCGCAAGGTCCGCCTGTCGCTGGCCGAAAAGAAGCTTGAGGTCGAATTGGTCGAGGAGCGCTATTGGGAGCGTGACGCAGACTTCCTGCGCCGCAACCCCGCAGGCAAGGTTCCAGTGCTGCGCATCGACGGTCAGATGCTTTCGGAAAGCGCAGCAATCTGCGAATTCATTGAGGAAAAGTACCCAGAGCCGTGGCTGATGCCGAAGTCCGCAGAAGGCCGTTACGAAGTGCGCCGCCTTGTAAGTTGGTTCGACGACAAATTCCACAACGAGGTGACGTCGAAACTGCTTTACGAGCGGCTGCACAAGAAGCTGATGGGGCTCGGCTACCCGGATTCCACCAACGTCAAGGCAGGTGCCAAGGCGATCAAGATGCACCTTGATTATATGGGTTGGTTATTAGACCAGCGCCGCTGGCTGGCGGGCGACGCATTGACGCTTGCCGATTTTGCGGCCGCCGCGCATCTGTCATCGCTTGATTATATCTCCGATGTCGACTGGAACCGGAACAACAACGTAAAAGACTGGTATGCCAAGATAAAATCGCGGCCGGCGTTTCGGTCGATCCTTGTTGATCATGTGCCAGGCTTCCCGCCGCCAGCACATTATGCGGACCTTGATTTCTAGTCGCATTGTCGTCCGCAAGTCGTGTGTTGAGTATATGCGAACCTGTGTTCTGACGTATCGCAAGCCAGACCAGTTTCGACATTCCAAAAGCATCTGCCAAAGCTTCGACGGTAGCGAGATGATTCGCGCACGCGCGCGAGATTCCCCACCCTATAGGGAGGCGGCCCACCCTGCCGACCAATCCTTGAAATAACGTTAAGGAATGGGCGAAGCTGTCAAATAAATCGTCTGAGTGCAGCAATACCACGCACAGGTTAAGGAAAGGTTGCAAACTGCAATGGTCGCACCTCCCAGAGACGCTTCAATTCAGAGAAACTGTAGCAGACCTCTACTGCAACCGAATGCGCACCCGTTGCGAGCGACCCAGCGCATCAATCACCGCAAGTGTATAGAAACCGGGGCCAAGGATCGGAATATCGACCTCGCGGTCGCTTTCGCCAATCACTGCCGGGACGCCGTCAACCAGCCATGTGAACGGCGCGCGGCCATTTCTGACTTTGGCGGTGAGCGGCAGTGTCGCGTCATAGGCCACCGTTGCGCCATCAGGCGGGAAATAGAGGTCAGGCGCATCTGGGTCCTTCCGGAAGACAGAATCGCGGGTGCGAAATGTCTTCAGGTTCGGCGGCAGATTGGCATTGCTGGTAATGATCGTTGCGGGCGGAGGCGGCGGCAGCGGATCAAGTCGGGACTTCAGTCGCGCGAAGGCCTCAAACATCACGGGCGCGGCAACCTCCGCGCCAAAAGCGCCCGGCACCGGCGTGCCGTCCGGTCGACCCATCCACACCCCGATCACATGCTTGCCATCGTAGCCGACCGCCCATGCATCGCGGTGCCCATATGAGGTGCCGGTCTTCCATGCGATCCGGTCGATCAGACTGCCATCGGGCGGGTGAATGCCAGCCAGGATATCAGTCGTCAGCCACACGGCTTCCGGCGATAACAGTTTTGGCCCGGCCGGATAGTCCGGCTGCACACGCCAGTGCAGATCGGTCTGAAAGCCGCCGTTAGCCAGCGGTAAATAAGCTTGCACCAAGCCCTCGAGCGAGACTCCAAGACCGCCGAGAACAATTGCAAGTCCGGGCGCGCCACCGCCGGGCAGTACCGGGTTTGCGCCCGAAGATTTCAGATAGGTCATCAGCCGCGCTGGTGTGATCGCTTCGGTCAGGGCGACTGCCGGAATGTTCAGCGACATCTGCAGAGCGCGGCGCAACGGCAGGGTGCCCCTGAATTGGCCGTCAAAATTCTGCGGCGCGTAGTCGCCAAATCGGGTTGGCACATCATCAATCAATGTCTCTGGATGAGCGAGACCCAGATCGAAGGCCATCGCATAGACAAAGGGCTTCAGCGCTGAACCGGGCGAGCGGATCGCGCGCGTCATGTCAACGAAACCGGCGCGCTGATCGTTCTCGAACCCGGCAGAACCAACCGACGCAAGGATTTCGCCCGTGGTCGCGTCAGCAGCAACAATCGCGATTGACAGACGGTCGCCGCCTTTCTTGACTGCTCGCGCGGCGAGGGCTTCGAACCGCTTCTGAATATCAAGATCAATGGTCAGCCGGTGCCGCGCTGCAAGCGGATCATCCGCCAGCGCACGGTCAGCAACATGCGGCGCGAATTGCGGGAACTCTCGGCGGATGGTTGGCACCGGTTCGCGCAACGCGGCCAGCGTGGTGTCGTGGTTGATGACGCCTGCCGCTTCCATCTTCGCCAATACACGGTCGCGGGCGGCACGCGCAGCGTCCGGAAACCGGTCGGGGCGGCGGCGCTCGGGCGACTGCGGTAACGCGACAAGCAGTGCGGCCTCTGCAGGTGTCAGGCGACGAGGTTCCTTGCCAAAGTATGCAATCGAGGCGGCGCGAACCCCTTCAAGGTTGCCGCCATACGGCGCGCGGTTGAAGTAGATGGACAGGATCTGCACCTTTGTCAGATGCTGTTCGAGCGCCATTGCCAGACGCGCCTGTCTGAGTTTCCCGCGCCATGTACCAGTCGGTCCGTCCTCGATCAGGCGCGCGACCTGCATGGTGATTGTCGAGCCACCCGACACCACACGACCGTGGCGCAATGCAAGCAGCACAGCCCGTAGCGTGGCGCGGGCATCCACGCCATTGTGGCTGTAAAAGCCCTTATCCTCATAGGCGAGGAGCATGTTGACGAGCAACGGATCGATCTGATCAAGCGTGGCATTCAGCCGCCAGCGGCCATCCGCGACGGTATAGGCGCGCAGCAGTTGGCCGTCACGATCGGTGACCTCGACCGAGGTTTCCACGATCAGTGATGGGATTTCGGTCCTGCCAATGAACCCCTCAAACTGATCTCTCGCCAAAGCGCCGACAAGCAGCGCAATGGCAAGAAACAGAACGCCCCAACGCGGGATCATTCGGTGACGCGGATCGTCCCGGCGTCAGTGCGCGCGCGCCATGCGGGGCGGTACATGTCCTCGACACTGGCAGCAGGCCGATGGAATTCACCCGGTGACACCGCGCGAACAATATAGGCCAGCTGGAAGGTTTCAGTGCCCGACCAATCGACTGCCGCAAGGAACCGCTCTTCAAGGAATTGCGTCATGCGCGGATAGGCGTTGAAGTCGACAAAATCGAGCGCACGAACATTCCCGGACTGGAGAAGATTAGGATTGTCGATTTCAAATCCGGCGGGCAATGGATCATTGACCATCAGGCGGGCCTGATCACCCGTCAGCGGCGTGATCTGCAGCACCGCCACCAGGCGCGTACCAACCTTGACCTCGCTGGCGTCAACCAATTCGCCCTCAAGTGTGTACCAGTCGCGCGTGATCTTGTAGCCTTGGCCGCCCGCAGGCTCGGGCTCGGACGGCGACCCAAAGGCTGTGACCGTCAGCGTCGTGGGCGTATCGTTGCCGTTCTTGATCGCCATAGTTTGGCTTACGGTATCTTCATCGACCATACGGACCAGCGGTCCGTCGACGGCTTGACCGTCAATGGTGATGTTTTCGTTTGCGGCATCACCAATCAGTGCATTCGCGGCCATCAACGACCAAACGCTTTCTTGCGTCGACATGTAGTCGATGCGGCGTGGGCCGGTGATCCGAGTGGTCAAGGCTGCGCGGTCAACTGCGGTCGAACCGGACTCAACGGCCAATGCCAGAACGGCAGCCGAGTCGCGCAGGTTGGAGCCGTAATCTGATCGCCAATAACGACCGGTTTCGACCTTCTCCTGCCCGATGATCCAGTCCGATGCTTTCTTGAACATCCGGTCAGCGCGGGTCTGATCACCATAGGCTGCAAGAGATGCACCGATCTGGGCCAAAGCGAGCGGCGTTGCGAATGCATCGGCGCGTTCGTCGGCGAAGTAGCGCAGATCGCCAATGGCGGCCGCCCCTTCCCGTGCGAGAACCAGAAGCGCATAGGCAAGGTCTTCGCCGCCCTTTTCAAAGTCGGTTGCGTAATTGACCTGATTGCGCAGGTTGTCGATGGCGGTGCGGAACGCGATGTCGGGGACGTCGAAGCCTTGATCCTTCGCACGGCTCAGGAAGTCGGTGACATAGGCGTCAAGCCACAGATCGCCTGAATCCGGATACCACAGGCCAAAGGCCCCTGACGAGCTTTGGCGGGTCAGGATCGCCGTGACGGCCTCCTCGACGCGCTGGCTGATCTTGTCGCGCTGCTCAAGGCCCATCGCGACAGCAACGTCATCGAGGTAGAGCAAGGGCATCGCAGCCGAGGCAATCTGCTCGGTGCAGCCATAAGGGTACTGGTCGAGCGCCTGCAACAGGCCAGGGGCATCAATCCGGCCAATCAGGCCAATTGCGACTGAAGCTTTTGCGGAACCAGGCCTCAGACCCGCGAAGATTTCATCGTTCAGAGTGAAGGTTTCGCCGGGCGCTATATCGAAGCGACTGGTGCGGGCGACCAGTGGCTCAAGATCGCGAACGCTCAGGTTCAGCTGTTTGGTCAGCACCTTGCCCGCTGGAGTAGTGAGCGCAATGTCGAGATGGTATCGACCGGTTTCGCCTGCAGTGACCGGGATCGACAGGCTGACTTTTTTGCCTTCAGCCAGATCGACCGTCGCGGGCACTGCTCCCAGCGTCAGACCGTCCGATGTGACAGCGAGTTGCATCGCACCTGCTGGGCCATCCGTATGGATCAGTTCGAGCAACATCCGTGACGAGTCTCCCGGTGCCATGAAGCGCGGCACCGATGCAGAAACGACGACCGGATCGCGGACAATGACATCTGTCTCTGCCTGACCGACACCGGTCTTCGACCAAGCGACCGCCATGATGCGAACCGAGCCGTTGAAGCTGGGGATATCAAACGATGTGCGTGCATAACCGTCTGGGCCAACCTCAATTGGCCCTTGGAAGTAGGCGACCAACTCTTCGGTTGGCGGTTCTGCGTTGTTCTGAGCCTCGACCGAAGAATCGCCACCCGAGCGCACGGCACCGGTTTCACCCGACATGCCGTCGATCAACCGGCCATAAACATCGCGCAATCCAACGCCAAGGCGACGCTGGCCGAAGTAATACGCCGACGGGTCGGGGCTGTCGAAGGCCGTCAGGTTCAGAATGCCGACATCCACTGCGGCAATCGTGACATATGCGGTTTCGCCCGGTTGGACGCCATCAACCTTGACGGCGACAGGCAGTGGTCCGCGCGGATCGCTTTGCGCGGGCGCTTCGATTGACGCTTTCAGTTGCGCCGCGCCGGGATCAACCTTTGCATAAGACAGGCCAAGCGCGCGGGCCGGATTCTGCTCGGACGCAGTGTTCATCGGCCGGATAACCGAGGCGGTGACATAAGCGCCTGCACCCCAATCATCGGTAACCGGCAGAGTGATCGTGTTTTCGCCCTCGACCACATCGACTGTCTGCATGGCAATGACGTGATCCGACAATACGCTGACCAACGCCTTGCCAGCATAGCGCGGAACGATGCGGAGCGTCGCGGTATCGCCTGGCAGATACTGGGTCTTGTCGAGCGACAGTTCAAGTGTGTCGGGGGTCGAAGCCGTATCGGCGCTAACGTACCAACCGGCATAGAAGCGGTCCGAGGCGGCGGAGTCCGGTCCATCGGACCGTTCAACCTTGATTTCGTATTCGCCCCATTTGACGTCTGCGGAGACCTTGACCGGCGCATCGCCCAGCATGACCTTGCCGTCACTGACGCGGACCCGCGTTGTCACCGGCTCCCAGTACCACTGGCCGTAAGACGAGTACCACTGATAGCGGGTCTGGACGCGATTGACTTCCCAATGCACCTCCATCGGAACCGGATTGCGTGCCGCATCCAGCGCGATCAGGCTGAAATTCGCAGTCGAGTTTTCCGGAAAGACGTCGTCATTGGCTTCACGTTTGATGCCAATAATCGGGTCGGTTCCCGCGACTTCAGCAGTGATGATCCGCTCGACCGGACGGCCCGAGCCTTCAGCAACGCGGACATAGTAGGCGACTTCAAGCGGTGTCGTCACTTTCTCGATATAAGGGTATTCCGGATACAGCGCCGCATGTCCGTTTTCGTCGGTCCGCATCTCGCTTTCGAAGGATTGGTAACTTGGCGAGCGCTCTTGGTCGTAAAGGCCAAAAACGTAACCTGGGAATTCAGCAATCGAACGCATCTGCCGCAGCACGGCTTCGCCTTCGATCGTAAAGTCAGCACCGGCCGCGCCAAACAGATATTTGGCGTCAATCGTCAGTTCTGGCGGTTCGTCGAGGCTGAGCATACCGTCCGGCAGCGCAAGTTCGAAGTCGATGCGCTGGGGCAGGAAGTCTTCGACCAAAACTGAGGTACTGGCCAGAGCCTCGCTGTCCGGATCGGTGTAAACCGAGATCCGCCACGATCCACGTGGTGCAGAACCCGCGACCGGCAGCGCAAAGACATTGCCGCCCTCCTTGTCACCTGCAGAGAGCTGACGTGAATACTCCTGACCATCGGGGCGATACAGCACCGCCGTGAGCGGCACGCCGGACAGCGCTTTGACCTCTGGGTCGCGCGCCAGCGCAGTGACATAGATCGTCTCGCCTGCGCGGTAAGCGCCACGGTCCGTCGTCATAAACACATCGACCGGGCCAGCAGGAGCGCGGCCTTCAACGCCACGGTCCGACAGATCGAATTCCGGATCGGTGAGCGGCAGGAAGCTGAAATCATCCTCGCCAACAGCGGCCATCACCATTGCAGGCGCTGCGCCACCCGTTCCATGAGTGAGCGCGGCATCAAAAACGACGTGGCCCTGATCATCGGTGGTTGCCGAGGCAAGAACCTCGTTCGCCTGACTGATCAGATCGACGTTGATCCCGGCCTTGGCGTCAGCCGTCTGCAATGATCGCACAATGACATGCAAACCATCATTGCCGTCCATCGTCATCAGACCGAGATCAGAGGACACAAACCATTGGGTAGCAGGCGGGAAATCGTAGGGATCTTTGCCGGGAATCGAAGCCTGCAGCACATAGACACCGGGCTGCAAAGCACCAATCTCGCCGCCAAGCGGCAGTAGCGTCGTGACATCCTGATTGAGGTCAGTCTTCAAGACGCCGGTACCGCGCCAGACTTCGGTTGCCATCTCAGAATTCACGTAATCTGCGGAATAGTAATCGAGCGGTTGCGCAAAGTAGCTGTTCTGGATCGCGCGGATCAGGTTGCGGTCGCTCATCCGGCTCAGGATAAGTTCGACTTCCGGCGTGTTCACACCAGTAATTGGCAGATTGACCTCGCCCATCGCTGGCAGAATGTAACCACGACCGGGGAACGACACTTGCGGCGACCGGTCCCGCACGTAGACCTTCAGCTCAACGTCTTTGGCAAGGGTTTCGCCCGATGCCGCAGGCAGGCCCTGACGGAAAGTCGCCGTGTAGCGCTGCCCATGCTTCAGACCCTCGACACAGAGTTGGGTGCCAGAGACAGAGAGAACCGGATCGACGCCTTCGAGCCGCACATAGGACTGATATTCGGAAGCTGCCGCGAGCAACGGTTCAGAAAACTGTGCGCACAGACGCGGACTCGCGAGATCGCTGTCTACGGTATTTTCGCGGATGCCGAAGCCGTAGAGGCGGATTGCGCGGTCAAGCGCGGCTTCAACGTCTTCGCGCGGCGAAATTGCCTGACCGATACGGAGCGCTTCGATCATGTCCTGGTAGCGGCCATTCCGTTCCAAGGCAGAGGACATCAGCACCAGCGCGGTCACGCGGGCGCCATTGTTTTCCGCGCGCAGATAGGCGTTGATCGATGCGAATTGTGCATCATAGACACTGGCGGATTCAGTTCTGCCGGTTTCAAGGTAACCAAGCACCACCCGGGCAAATTCGGCCCACAGGTCGCCCCGATCCGAGAGCGTCAAAGCGGCACCCGAATAGGTGATCGCGTCGCTCCAGTTGCCCTTTGCGGACTCGCTTGTGGAACTACTCAGCAGGTCTTCGAGCGTCCAGTCGCCCGCGCTGAACCGCTCGGCAATCCCCGAGGCCAGCGTGCTGGCTTGGTCAACGTCGCTTGACGATAGAAACGTAAGGTCGGCCATGCGCTCGTTGGCACGCTGGATGGTTTTTGGATCGTTGTTGGTGACCCGAGCGGAATAGGCACCTTCGAAATAAGCGCCTTCACCAAGTTCGGACTTCAGGAAACAGGCGTTGGACTTCTGGTTAAACGTCAGGCCGTTGCATTTCAGATCGGCCATGCAGGCATTCCGGCATGCCTCGTAGGTCGTGTCGAAAATGGACTGAAGATCATTTCCGGGAAAGTCGGTGTTTGGTACCGGACGCACGACACGATCCGGAACAATTGACTGCGCGCTGGCTGTTGCGGCGAACATTACGAAAAACAAAGTCTTGAACCAAAAGCGCATCAAAGCCTCATTGAAAAAATGGCGCGGAATCACTGCCCAATATTCACGCAAACGCCTCACGAGCCAAGCACTATCTCCGTTAACCTTGCTTTCATTCTGATCTGCGAGAGTGCGTTTTCAGGACGTCGGTTCTGCACGGACAAACGGATGAAAGCTGACGACGCCTTCACAATGGAGCGACGGGCGCGCCTTGCGGCGGAACGCCTTGCAGAAGTGCGACGCAACGAACTGTTTCAGTCCAACAGGAAACTGACCGAGCAGGCGAAAACTCTTGCCGAACAGGTCATCGAGCGGCGCGAGGAAACCAAACGCGTCAAAGGTGATCTGGTCGAAGCGACGTCAAAACTGCAAACAGCAGAGCGGCGGCTCTGGTTCTCGCTTGACGCCATGCGCGATGGCTTCGCGGTTTTCGATGGTCGGGGACGCATGGTCTCGGCCAACAGCGCGTGGCTAAAAGCATTTGGTGGTTTGGCCGAAGTGGCCCCCGGCATCACCTGGAAGGCGTGCCTTGGCCTTGCGGTGACAGAAGGTTTGGTCGATCTGCAGGGGCTGACGGGCGGTGAATGGATCGACGCGATGGCCGCGCGGTGGACCGACGCGCGTTTTGACGCGGTCATCGTGCGGCTGTGGAGCGGCGCATATGTCAGGCTGGATGGCACCAGAACGGACAGTGGCGACATGATCTGCCACGCGCAGAACATTACCAAGGCGATGCGGCGCGAGAGCTACCTGCGTGAAGCGCACCGGCAAGCCGAAGCGGCCAGCCGCGCGAAGTCGGCCTTTCTGGCGACAATGTCCCACGAGTTGCGGACCCCGATGAATGGGGTTTTGGGAATGACGCAGTTGCTTGAGGAAACGCCGCTCAGCGATGAGCAGCGGGAATTCATCGATACCATCAAATCCTCGTCTGAAGCCCTGCTGCGAATTATCAACGACGTCCTCGATTTCTCGAAAGCCGAGGCCGGAAAACTGCAGCTGATGAGCGAGCCATTCGATCTTGAAGATGTGGTGCTGGACGTCTTCAGCCTGCTGTCACCGCTGGTCGCCGACAAGCCGGTGGCGCTTTTATTCGATATCGACATGGCCTTGCCGACCAAGGTGCTTGGCGACGCCGGTCGCTTCCGGCAGGTGCTGATGAACCTCGTCGGCAACGCGATCAAATTCACGCAGGACGGCCATGTACTTGTGCGCCTGATCGGGTTGGAAGAGCAGGAGACAATGCGATTTGTGTTGACGGTTGAAGATACCGGCATCGGCATTCCGGAAGACAAGCTCGACCATGTGTTTGGCGAGTTCAATCAGGTCGAAGGCACCACTAACCGCCGCTACGAAGGTACCGGACTGGGCCTGTCGATCACCAAACGCCTTGTCGGACTGATGGGCGGCGAAGTCTGGGTACACAGCGTCGAAGGTGAGGGATCGAGCTTCGGCATCGACTTCAACTTGCCGCGCAGCGACGAGCTGCCCGGCGACTTGGATGCGCAACCCGGCCTTGGCAAGACATTGACCCTGGCGATCAAGAACGCCGCCGTTCGCGACATCCTATCCCAACAGCTTCAGCATTTCGGATGTTCAATCATGCCCTTGGACGGCAGCAACGTCGCGCCGGAGGCTGATGCAGTGCTGCGCGGACAATGTATTCCGCCGGATGACATCGCGCCTCAGGGAGTTCCGGTCTATACCTTGGTCCCGAACCATCGGCGGAGCGAAAGCACCGATCCGGGGCTGGTCTTGCAATACCCGCTGTCGCGCCGCCGTATTCAGGAATTTGTCAGTTCAGTCCCCATTCGGCCGAAGGGTAAGGGACCGCACCGCAAGCTGCGGGTGCTCGCAGCCGACGATAACCGAACCAACCGGATGGTGTTTGAGATGATGGTAAAGCCATTGAACCTTGAGGTGCGGTTTGCTGAGGATGGCGCGCAGGCGGTTGAGGCTTGGGCCGATATGACGCCCGATGTCATTTTCATGGACATTTCAATGCCGCAGGTCGATGGCCGCGAGGCCGCACGACAGATCCGTCAGGCCGAAACCGCCGGGCGCGTCCCGATCTTTGCACTGACCGCCCATGCGATTGATGCGGGAGACAGTGACCTGATCACCAGCGACTTCGACGGATGGCTGCCTAAGCCCCTGAAAAAAGACGAGTTGCTCAAGCGGATCGGCGAGGTGATTCCAGCCGAATGCTTCCCGGTGGTCAGAGCCTGATTTAACGCTTCTTCATCGCGATTTCTGTCGCCAATGTCTCGAGTCGTTTTTCCAACCGCTTCTGGATGGTTCCTTTGGCAAGCCTGAGCGATTGGACCACCAGCCGCGCTTTGATGGTTTGCGGTTTCAGATCGACCCTCACGATCATCCGGGCACGGGTGCGCGCCAGCGGCACAAGTTCCATTTCAATATGGACGGACAGACCCTGATACTGAACGTCGCTTTCGATCCGCTCGGACGGTTTGACTGAATTCACCTCGATCGTGATGTCGCGTTCGCGCCCGCCGTAATTGAATTCGGCCTTCCACGCCGGACAGTCGGCCGGCGCACGTTCGCGGGCAATACGTTCAATCCGAACACCGCGCCGCGCTGCAAGATTTTCATGCGCCGCATAGTCCGTCAGAAAGGCAAAAACATCTTCCGCCGCAGCTTCGACGTCTTGGCGGGCTGAGAACCTCATGGCTGTCCCATCCTGCCCGCGGCCCATTGTTCGATCAGAAATCCGGCAATCGCGCCCTTGCGTGGTGCGGCAACATCAGAATGCAGGCCTGCAAGAATATGCATGACATCGGTCCGGCTAAACCAACGGGCGTCGGCCAGTTCAATAGGGTCCAGTGTAATATCCTCTGACAGCGCTTCGCCCACACAGCCAAACATCAACGACATCGGAAACGGCCACGGCTGGGACGCGACGTAACCAACCCGACCAACTGCGATGCCCGCTTCTTCCAGGGTCTCACGGCGGACCGCTGCCTCGATTGGCTCGCCCGGTTCAACAAATCCCGCTAAGCATGAATACATCCCCGCGGGCCAAGTCGGACCGCGCCCAAGCAACAGCTTGTCGCCCTGCGTGATCGCCATGATGACGACCGGGTCGGTGCGGGGAAAGTGCTGCGTGGTGCAGGCCGGACAGTTTCGCTGCCAACCCGATTGGGCAACCTCGGTCGGCTGGCCACATTTGGCGCAAAACCGATGTGTCGCGTGCCAACCCGTCAAAGCGCGGCCCGTCGCAATACATTCGCCGTCCTCAGCGCTGAGCGTGGCCATGAGGCTACGCACCTCGACAAACCGTGCGTCGGTGAAGTCGGGATGGACTTGCTCGGTGGTGTCGACAAACTGGCCAATCATCGCCGCGTCTTCATGCGGTTTCCAATGCGACAGATCGATGGCAAACCTTGGTCCAGCTGCGCCAAGGCCAAGAAAAACTGGCGGCTCACCCGCGTCTTCTAAGGCCGAATGGCGCGGATCCACCCACGTCGGCTTATGATCAGACCCAGCGAGCATCTTGCCGCGCCAAAGCACAAGGCAACGCGCATCGGCTCGCTCAAGAGCGGTGATCGCGCCGCGCAGT
>Ga0164241_10003609_pt1 | contig 15459 bp, 18 predicted proteins | sample OricomyardsoilBY_FD_108780 | JGI IMG/M metagenome (GOLD analysis project Ga0164241, IMG submission 108780) | Backyard soil microbial communities from Emeryville, California, USA - Original compost - Back yard soil (BY) | ecosystem: Environmental > Terrestrial > Soil > Unclassified | place: USA... | reverse complement strand
TGACTTCGGAACCGAAGTCACTTTTCGAACGCCAAAGGTAGACGCGAGGTATTGGGTAGCGCCACTCGGTTTCGAAGCGCTCGCCGTCGCCTCCCAGCGATGCGCCCTGCGCGCCACCGTCAAGCACCGCGCCCACCGAGAGCGTCTGCGATTCGGCTGCCGCGTAGCCTCCAAGATGTGTGGAATCGTTAGTCGCAGCTTCCTTGCAGAAGCCCCAAAATATCTTCTCGGGAACGAGCACGCAGAGCTCGCCTGAATTTGGCGGCTCAGGCGTCGCGCAGGGCGATCCAGTTTTTGACTAGCTTTTCGAGGGCGCGTCTCTTGTTTTTGACGTCGTCCAGGCTGTGAAATTTGGCTTCGCGGCGGTCCTTGTGGTTCCCCTCGAGTAAGCCGCTCTTGTCGTCCATGCCCGCCCCGTCGGGGAACAACAAGATCAAATGCGCGTACTCGGTGGCGCGAGGATTGAACGCGCCCAAATCTTCTTTGTAATAAAAGCTCGGCGCGTTCCACTTGATGCGCTCGGAGATCTTGTCGCTCACGGCCAAGACGATGGCGCGTACGGCTTCCATCTCGGCCTTGAAGGGGTGGTCGATCTCACGAAAGTAGGCTTCGACCGCGCTGCGGTCGTTGTGCAGCGGCGTGAGCGCTTGACTGATCGCGCGCTTGGCCGCCAGCGCCTGGAGCGCATCGCGCGCCGGTGTGGCCTTGGGCCGAGACGCCACCTGAAGGGACGCCTGCTTGCTCGCCGCCCTCTTGACCACCGCTTTCCGACCAGGCGCCGTTTTGGTGGCTGCGTTTCGGCTCGCGACCTTCTTGCTGGACGCGCCCTTGGCAGGAGCCTTCTTGACCGCGGCTCGCTTGCCGGGCGCCTTCTTAGCGGGCACTTTCTTCGATGATGATTTGCTGGCGGCCTGCTTGCGACCCGGCGCTTTCTTGCTCGTCGTAGCTTGCTTGCGGGTGCGGCTTGCGGAGCGTGCTGGCATGCGCGCCATAGTACACGGTTCGCTCAAGCGGAGGTATGAGACCCCTGTGACCGTTCCCGTCGTCGCCGCCGCCCTGCTGTTTTGGGTCTGCGTGTTCATGGTCTACTTCACGGCCGCCGGGACGACGCCGCGTGAGTTCTTTTTTGGCGCCTACGAGGCGCCGCCTCCCGACCTAGGACACTGGAAAGAAGTTGCGGCCGACGGTGCGACGGAGACGCTGCGCGAGGAACGGTACTTGCTGCCCGACGGTGCTCGCTCCCGGTACCTCGTGCAGCAGACGCGCTACCGAGACCGCGTCACCAGAAAGATAGTACGTATCGAGCCAGAAAGACGGGTCCCGCGCCGACGCGTGAGTGTGCGATCCTGAGCGCGCCGACGCTGACACCGCTTTCTGAATCACTCTCGAAACATTGCCTGCATGCCGAGCCCGTCCCCCGACATCGACCCTACCCGCGTGATCGCCGCGACCAGCGGCTGGCTAGACCGCGTCGTGATCGGCTTGGGCTTGTGCCCGTTCGCCAAGGCGGTCCAGGCACGGCAGCAGGTGCGCTACCGCGTCACCGACGCCACGAGCGCGAGTCAGCTGTTGTCCGTGCTCGAGGAAGAGCTGAAGACGCTAGCGGCCGCCGACCCGCTGCTGGTCGACACCACGCTGCTGATTCATCCGTCCGCGCTGGGCGACTTCCTCGATTACAACGACTTCTTGAGTGACGCCGACGACAAGTTGGTCGAGCTCGAGCTAGACGGTGAGCTTCAGGTCGCTAGCTTTCATCCGGATTACTGCTTTGCGGACGCAGCGCCGGATGATGCGGCCAACTTTACCAACCGCTCGCCGTACCCCATGCTCCACCTCTTGCGCGAAGCGAGCGTCTCGCGGGCCGTCGCCAGCTTTCCCGATGCCGCCCGCATCTACGAACGCAACATCGCGACCCTACGCGGGCTCAATCCCGCCGAGCTAGCGCGCCTCGTCAAAGGTTAGCCTTCGGAGAGATTTTACAGGGAGGACGGGAGGGCGGGAGCGACCTCGGCTTCAAAGGGGCGGCCTTGGCGCCGCCTTTCGAGGGTGCTCGCAAATCTCGAAAAGGCGGGGGTGGGCTCTGCCCCTGGTCTTGAGGTGCGTTCCTTTCGATGGTTGTGCGGTTTTGGTGCGGTCTCGGCCGGGCTGCTCGCGGCGTGTGGCGACGCGGGATCCACGGGGGATGGGCCGGTCACGGCGGCGGGTAGCGCGGGGGTGGGGGTGATGCCGAGTGGGGGCGGCGGCAACGGCGGAACCTCGGCCGGACCTGGGGGCAGCCCGGCGGTGAGCGGAGCCACGGCGGGGGGCACGGCGCCGAGCGGCGGCGCGGGGAACCTGGCCGGTAGCGCCGGCGGCGGCGGGGGACCGGCGCCGGATGGGGCGTGCGCGCCGCCCACCACCGGTCACTACCAGCTCGAGGATTTGGATCGCGGAGTGATCGCGGTGCCGGTCGACGGCGGGGTCTACGTCGGCTGGCGCATGTTCGGCTACGAGTACGACAAGACGGCCGCGAACGTGAGCTACGACCTTTACCGCGATGGCGCGAAGGTCGCCAACGTCACCGACAGCACGAACTACCTCGACAAGGCCGGCACCGCCAGCTCGAGCTACACGGTCAGCGCGATCATCAAGGGCAGTGCCTGCCAAATGTCTGCGCCCAGCAAGCCTTGGGCCCAGAGCTTTCTGACCATTCTGCTCAGCCCACCCGCGAACGGCCCGCACGGCGGCAGCTACAGCGCGAACGACGCCAGCGTGGGCGACCTGGACGGTGATGGGCAGCTCGACATCGTTTTGAAGTGGGATCCTTCCAACGCCAAGGACAACTCGCAGGCGGGCGTGACCGATGACGTATTCGTCGACGGCTACACCTTGGCGGGCAAGCGCCTGTTTCGCATCGACCTGGGACCGAACATCCGGGCCGGCGCGCACTACACGCAGCTTTCGGTGTACGACTTCGATGGCGACGGCAAGGCGGAAGTGGCGTGCAAGACCGCGCCCGGTACCAAAGACGGCACCGGCAAGCCACTGAGCTTGGGCCCGGCCGCGGCTGACGACGACGCGATGGAGTACCGCAACGCGGACGGCTACGTGCTGACCGGGCCCGAATACCTGACCGTGTTCGAGGGCGCGACCGGCAAGGAGCTGGCCACCGAAGCCTTTCCGGTTCCGCGCGGCACCGTTTCGGCGTGGGGCGACAGCTACGGCAACCGCGTCGATCGCTTCAACGGCGGCGTGGCGTTCGTCAGCGACAGCGGCACCGGCAAGGCGGCGTCGGGCCGGCCCAGCATCATTCAAGGCCGTGGCTACTACACGCGCCTGACCGTCTCGGTCTACAATTTCCGCGACGGCAAGCTGAGCAAGAATTGGGTCTACGATAGCAAGACGACGCTCAACCCGTCCGGCGCGGGCGCCCACTCCGAAATGGCGGGCGATTCCGACGGCGACGGCGCCCAAGAGATCATCACCGGTGCGACGACCATTGGCAGTGACGGCAGCCTGCAGTGCCAGACCGGCTTGGGCCACGGTGACGCCATTCACGTCGGCGAGCTCATCGTCGGTAAACCGCTGTCCGTCTTCACGATTCACGAAGACCAAGGCGGCTACGACGTGCACGACGTCGCGACTTGCAAGGCGTACGTCTCGGTGACCGGTGGTGACGACAACGGGCGCGGCGTGGCTGATTTCGTGCTACCGAGCGACACGACCTCGGCGTCGTTCTGGAGCTCGCTTTACCCCGATCGCTACGCCGCCCTCGACGGCAAGAGCCTGGGCAAAAAATCCGGCTCGACCAATTTTCTCGTCTATTGGGACGCCGATGAATCGCGCGAGCTAGAAGACGGCACGTCGATCACCAAGCTGGGCGGCAGCTCGCTCCTCAGCTGCGCGACCTGCGCCTCCAACAACGGGACCAAGGCGACCCCCACCTTGACCGCGGATTTGTTCGGCGACTGGCGCGAAGAAGTCGTCTGGCGCCAGTCCGACAACAAGGCGTTGCGCATCTACACCACGACGTCGGTCACCCAGCGCCGCATCTACACGCTCATGCACGACCCGACGTACCGCGCGCAGGTCGCGTTCGAACAGTCGGCGTACAATCAGCCGCCGCACGTCGGCTTTCACATCGGCGCGGGCATGGCCGATCCGCCGGTTCCGGACATGCGCGTGGCGCCGCGCCCCAAGTAAAGTCCGCAACCAGCGGCGGCAGGGCCGCGCGCGGTCGGGCGGCGACGCTGTCGCGGCGACTCAGCGTACGCAGCGCACGTTTTTTGCGGCGGCGGCAGCTGAGCGCCTCCACGTCGCAGCGGGCAGCATCCGCGTTTCACGCCGGGAAGGTTATGCCAAGCGAGCCCTTGGCGGCGACGCACCACGAAAGACCACGCGGGGGGCGCTCTTGCGCGATACGCGGGCGCGCTTGCGCACTTCGGCTATGCTGAGCGCTTGCTCGAGCCTAGCTCTCCACGCCTACGCTCCCAAGTCTTGGGGCTGTTGGGCGTCGTCACGGTCCTCAGCCTGGTGGGTACGGCGCTCGCTCCGTATCTGCTCGTTAAGAACCCATTGTTGCTGGTGGCTCTTTCGCCGGCTGCGCACCACGTGGCTCTGGCCGCCGCCAAAGTTGCACCGTTGCCGCTGATCCTCGTCGCCACGCTGCGCCGTGTCCTCACGGGAGTTGCAGCCTACGGTCTGGGCTACGTTTTCGGCGCGGCCGCCCACGACTACATTTTGCAGCGCTCGCCGCGCTTGGCCAAGGTGTTGGCGTTCGTGGATCGGCAACTACGCCGCTTCGGCGTGGGCGTGCTCATCTTGGCGCCGTTGCCGACCATCGCGCTGCTGGTCGGTGCCGCGCGCGGCCGTTTTGCTTCGTTCGTTGGCTCACTGCTCGTCGGTCTCGCGCTGTGGAGCTCGGCCACCTACTACCTAGGTGAGGCGCTCTCTCGTTGGACCGACCTGTTCACGGCAACGCTGGACGAAAACCTGCTCGAGAGCACCCTCATCTGCGTCAGTGTGGTCGCGGCCCAGCAGACCATTGCGCACTTCTTGCGTCGCCGAAAAGCTCGCGCCTGACTGGTTTCTCGGGCTCGGGGCGCGGTGGCCCCGCGCACCGGTCAAGGGGAGTGCTAGAACAGGCGCCGTGATTGGCAGTGAAGATCGGCAGCAGCGGCGACCCGTGACGGTGCTGCTGTCGGGCGCGCTCTGGTTGGCGTTGGCGTTCGGTTGCACGGAAGCGCCGAGCACATCGCAGCCCTCGGGTCCCGCCATCGCCGGGTCGAATGCAGGGGCGGTCGGCAATGCGGCGGCAGGCATGACCTCGCAGGCCGGCGCCATGGCGGGCAGCGTCGCCGCTGGCACCAGCAACGTGAGCCCAGGCGGGGCCGGCGGCGCGAACGCCGGGCAAGGTGGGGGCGGCGCGGGTGGCGGCGCGGGTGGCGGCGCGGGTGGCGCCGATTCGGAGCCGCAAACCCCGCTGCAAATCTACTGGGTCGACGTCGAAGGCGGTGCGGCCACGTTGCTGATCGCCCCCAACGGTGAGGTCGTGGTCGTCGATGCGGGGTTCCCCGGCGCGCGTGATCCGGGCCGCATCGTCAAGGTGCTGACGGACGAGGTCCACGCCGACCACATCGATCACTTGATTTGCACGCACTACCACAGTGATCACGTCGGCGGCATCCCGACCTTGGCGGGCATTCTCCCGGTCTCCCATTTTTACGATCACGGTGCGACGGTCCAGCCCAGTCAGGACTTCAACGACTACGTGCAGACCGCGGGCGACAAGCGCGTGCTGACCAAGCCTGCCGACAAGCTCACGCTCGGTGGCGTCGTCCTCACGTTCGTGACCGCGGCGGGCCAGGTGATCGAGCCGCCTTTGCCGAGCGCCAAAGCCAACGATACGTGCCCGAGCAACGTTACCCCATCGATGGACGGCGGAGCCGAAAACGCTCAAAGCGTAGGCTTCATTGCCAACTTCGGTCGCTTCAGCTTCCTCGACTTGGGCGACATCACTTGGGCGGTCGAGCAGAAACTGATGTGCCCCACCAACCGCATCGGCAACGTCGACGTGTTTCAGGTCAGCCATCACGGCCTAAATATTTCGAACTCGCCCCAGCTGGTGCACGCGCTCGCCCCCACCGTCGCGGTGATGAACAACGGCGCCAGCAAAGGCGGTGCACCCGAAACGTTCGATACACTCAAAGCTTCGCCAGGCCTGCGAGACCTGTGGGCGTTGCATCAGGTGCCGGCGAACGACGCCGCCCACAACGCCGACGAGGCGCTGACCGCCAACCTCGCCGGGCCCGACGACGCCCATTGGATCAAGGCCGTTGTCGAGGCGAACGGCGCGTACACGCTCACCAACAGCCGCAACGGAACCAGCCGAACGTACGCGGCGCGACAATAGCGCCATTTGTCGGCATTGACTCAGTGCGGCACCAGCGTCGGTCTCGTCGCTTCGAATTGTTATTTTCAGGTGACGCTGCCAGCTGCAATAGTGCGCATCGTGACCGCCAACTCTGGCCTCGAAGGCTCATCAACCCTGGTCGCGGCGCCGGCGGTGGCTGACGTGCGACCGGTGGTGCGCTACTCCGCGCGTGAGGAGCAGCTGCACTACCTGACCCACGGTGCGGGCGGCGTCGCGAGCTTGGTCGGGCTGGCTTGGCTCGTCTACGCGACGGCCGGGCGCGGCACCGTCTTGAGCCTCAGTTGCGGGGTGTACGGCGTCGCCCTCGTGACCATGTTCGCGACCTCGACGGGCTATCACGCGGTGTCGGCGCGCTTCACGACCGCCAAGCGTTGGCTGCGCACGTTCGATCACTGCGCCATTTTCTTGTTGATTGCCGCGACCTACACGCCATTCGTGGCGGTCTCGGTTGGGGGTACGTCGGCGCTGCTTTCGCTCGGCGCGGTCTGGCTGGTCGCGCTCTTGGGCATCGTCACGAAGGTCTCCAAGTCGGCGCGCTTTCAGGCCGGGCCTGTCATTCCCAGTCTGATCTTGGGAGTGCCGCTGGCGTTTGCGTTGCCGACCATCGGCCGTGCCCTCGGCACCCCGGGCGTCACGTTGCTCACGGTGGGCGGGCTCACCTACGCCGCCGGCATTCCGTTTTACCTTTGGCGCCGTCTCGGCTTTCACCACGCAATTTGGCACCTGTTCGTCCTGGTCGGCAGCGGCCTGCACTTCTTGACGGTCGCGCTCTACGTCGTGCCTCGCCAATGACTCGGACCGAATCGAAAAATATTTCCTCGAGGTTCGATTGGCAAGCCTGTCCACCAATTGGACTTGCCAGTCATGCCGAAGCTTTACCAGATAACGGCCGCCCGCGGCGCTCACGGCGTTTCTTGCGTGGAGTCGATGCTGACGAGCTCGAGCTCGACTTCGCCGTGCGGCCCTCGCACCATCAGCGTGTCGCCGACGCGTTTGCCGCTGAGGCGCACGGCGAGTTCTTCGTGTAGTTGGGCGAGCCCACGCGGCGTGACGTAGTTGGGGACTTACGATGACTTCCACAACATTCGCTTCCGCCCCTGCTCGCGCCGCCCCGTCGCCAGCGGGTTTGATTGAGGCGGACGCTCGACGCGCTGGGGAGGCCGTGTAACCCTTCGACTCATGGCAGCGCTGCGAGCCTTGTTGGCGGTGAGTCTGGCTTGCGTGGGTTGCGCGACGACCAGTAATCGCGATTGGCTCAGCTCTCCGATCGAGCCGCGCGCGCAGCTCGACGCGCAAGCGTTGGAGACCCCGCCGACCGAGAGCGAGTCGCGCCCGCGCTTGAGTCACTCGATCACGCTGGGAGAGTCGTTCGCCAGTGACGCGGCGCCCGCGTCGGCGAGCGCTAGCACGCCCGTGCAAGTCAACGTTCACACTCAAGTGCCGATCGTCATTAACAACTACGGCGGCTATGGCTACGGGGGGTACGGTTACGGCGCCTCCACACGAGCCCACGCGGCGCCGGTACGCGCGACCAGCGCCGCGCCGACCCAGGTCGGCGGCGATTTCCCGGCGCCCCCCGATTTCGGACCGCGCGCCCTGAGGTAGATGATTCGGCTTCGCGCACAGCTCGGCTTGGTGTTGCTGATTGTGGCCAGCGCTTGCGGGCACACCGAGCATCAATCGCCGGCGGCAATGCCGAGCAGCGGCGGCGGCGGCGCGAGCGGGCTCGCGGGCACGGCTGGGCTCGCGGGCGCGGCTGGGCTCGCGGGCACGGGCGGGCTCGCGGGCATGGGTGGCTCATCGCAAGTGGCGTCGGCGGTGACCGAGTGCGAGCAGTTCTGCGAGACCCTGGACTACCGGCTGCCGCAAGCGCTGTGTGAGGACTGGAATCGACCGGGTTGGGAGCCGCCGTTTTGCGACTTGGAACCCCGCGCGTCGTGCGCAGACTATTGCCGCGAGGTGTACGAGGCGGTGAGCCCGACCTGCGCTGAGTCGTTGCAACCCGTGATGCGTTGCGTCGCGCCGAGCTATGCGAGCGGCGTCATCACGTCATGTTGGCTCGCCGACTGTCGCTTCGAGCTCTTCAACATGACGTCCGCTTGTTATGGCCTTCGGGAAAAGCTCGCAGCCGCGCGCGCCACTTGGGCGGCGAGCGGCGTCGTCGACTATCGACTAACTTACGATGGGGAGAACGGCGGGAAGGCGGACGTCGTCGTGCGTGAGGGCAGCGAGCCAGTCGTCACGCCCACCGACGCCATTGCCTGGACGGTGCCCAAGCTGTTCGACGAGGTCGAACGCACCTTGAACGAGCCCGGCGTTGCGCCCATCGTTCTCTACGACGCAAAGCTCGGCTATGTCGTGGCCCTGGCGCGCCAAGAGGGCTGCTCCGAAGGCTCCACGGTCGTCAACGACACCGAGGTCGCGCCTTAGGGCCCGCGAATTGGCTAAGTCGGTCGAAGATCGTGGTCGAGGCGCCCGGATGGCGAGGCGCGACGAAGGCGCATACTGCAGTATGTAACTGAGGAGCAACGAAGCCAGGCGGGATGCATCGGCCGCGAGATCGATCGACTTAGCCATCCGCGGGCCCTTAGTCTAGTCATTGCTTCGGGGGTGTTGTTTTCGTGGGCGAGGTCGGGTAGCGAGGGCCGGTGTCCTATTCGGCTACCGTTCCCCTGGGAGATTGGAACGCGGCTAACTCTGCCTGGGCCTGCGACTTGGCGGGCTATTCGGGCGCGGTCATCGCGGCGCTGCACGTAGACGGCAAGGTCGCCGCCAAAGAGTCTTGGGAAAGGGCGGGTCGGACGATTCGTTGGATCGGAGCGCCGCCCGTCAACCCGGCTGGCGCTTGGGTCGACATTTCGTTGGCACAGCGAATGGACACGACACGTCTCGTCGCCATCATCGGCGTGATCGGCACGCTGGGCGGAGCCGCCATCGGAGCTGCGGTGCAGATCTACACCAGCACCTGCGGCAGTGACCTCGCGGCTGCCCGTGCGGACGTAGCGTCGAAGCAGAAGCAGAACGAGAAGCAAACGCTCGACGTCACCACTTGCAAAGAGAGCTTGGGTGACGTCACGAGCCTCTGCCAGTAGGAGCTACCAGTGAAAATATGGGGATTTGCCAGCGCTCTGATCGGGCTCGCCGTGCTTGCCGGTGCCGCCGCAGGCCAAACGACGTTACCCACCTCGCTTCCGGCACCGCCGCCCGGCACCATCGCGAAGACCAAGAGCTGCGCCGCGCTGGGCGCTGTCCACGAGCTGGCGAGATACCGCAGCGGACTTGGGTGCCTGCTCGGTAACATGACGCTGGCGGTGCTGTCACCGCAAGGTGTCGACGAGGCGTGGGCACGCTCGGTCGACGCCACCGCCTTCGAGCTTGCTCGCTATGGTTCCACCGTGAGCCCGGAAGAACCGGAGGCCCTCTATATCATCGCGGCCAAGATCGATCTGGCCGCCATCGCGACGCCGAACGCCCCGCCGACGTTGAAAAACGTTTCGTGCGCGGCCGCCAGCAACGCGACCGAAGAGGCTTGCGTCGCGTTCTTCTGTGCCTCGGAAGATCCGGTGCGCGTCCAGAGCGCGGAGCTGGGCGCGCTCACGGCGAAAGTTGCGGCGAGCTGCGGCACCACTCCGCGTTGCCTGCCCAAGGACCTCGACGTGAACCGCGCGACCTGCCACGTCGCCTGGCTCGACAAGCAACGCGTGCTGAGCGGTTTGATTCGCACTCGGCAAGACCTGCCCCATGGCAGCTACACCGCGCAGGCTTTGGAGGCGGTGAAGGATTGGACGGCGCGCGCGGATCGCTTGGCGGATCAGGTGCGGGAGTCCGCGCTTGGCAGCCAGTACCAGGCGCTGCCCGCGCTCGTGAGCGCTGCCGATCAGGCGGCCGCACCTGCCCTTCTGAAGGTCGAGACCGAGCGCACCGCGAACCTTCAAAAGAAGCTGGTGGCCTCGCTCGCCGAGCAAAAAGTGGCCAACTCGAGCAGTTGCGGGGCTGACGCAACGGCTGCCTGCCGGATCGAACGCAAGGCCGCCACCGAGAAAGTCTCGCGCCTCAAAGACGCGGTGAAGTTTCAAGAATTCAAGCTCGAACAAGCACAGACGGTGACGGACCCCAAGGCGCGCGTCAAAATCCTGCAGAGCACGCAAGCGGTCGCGCCGTTACGCTGAGCGCGCCGCGGGTCTCGTCGCTAGATGCCCCCGTAGTGGCTTTGGAAACGCGCTCGTTCACGTGGGCGGCTACGGCGGCAAAACCCTCGTGCGCCAGCGCGTCGCGAATGGCCGGCCCACAAACCGGAAACGGCGCCCTAACTCTCGTCGGGGCGCCGTCTTTCTTTGTGGGCCAGCCCGGACTTGAACCGGGAGCCAACGGATTAAGAGTCCGCTGCTCTACCAATTGAGCTACTGGCCCGGAGTGTTCCGGTCCTTCGGGGTACCGAAGGGAGCGGGTATCTCCCACGAAAAGCGGGGCGGTCAACGGGGTTTCGACGCTTGTGTGACGCCTCGCTGGAGTCGGGTTTTTCGGGGTTTTGAGCGGCGGGCCGGGTTGGCGGAGGCGTGAGCTGCGGTTGAGCGGCTGGCTCTGTCACCGGCCGAGGGTGCACTCGCCTACGCCTTCTGGATCGCGCAGGAAGTGCACGCAGCTGCCTTCGCCTTCCGCGCACGACGGCTCGCCGCACTCTTCATAGCGGCATAGCTTGCTGCAGTAGCCGCCGACGCAGCTCAAACCTTGCTTGCACACCGTCGGCGGAGCACACGCGTCGCCCAAGCCGGCGTTCGAGCGTGGCGCGCAGGCCACCGCGCCAGTGGGGTCGACGATCTTGCATTCGCGGCCCGGCTCGTCGGCGCAGCTGTTCGGATCCAGCGGATCACACGTGTCGATGGGGAAGCAGAGGCTCACTCCCGCGGCGATGACCTCACCCCCGGCACGCACGTCCACGCTGCGAATGCAGCTCTCTCCCGCGTCGCAGGCGGTCCAGTCCGCGCCGCAGCAAAGCTTGTGACAGTTGCCGAGGGCGCAGTACGAGCCGCGCGCGCAGTCGGCTTGCGCCTCGCAGGCGTCGCCCGATTGGGCGGTGCCGCTGGGCTCGCATCCAGGGTGCACTTCGACCTCGGTGGCGTTGAATTGAGGACGGCAAGCCTGGCTCGCCGGGCAGCCTGCTTGCGTCTGGTAGTTGCAGTCTCCGGCCGCGCACTCGTCCGCGCCGTTCGGCGGCTCCTCGAGTGGTAGCAACGTGTCGGCGATCAGGCCCGGGCAGGTGGGCACTGGGCTGGAGTTGGTGGTCGAGTCGGCCGAGCCGCACGCGCTGGGCAAGGCAACCGCTAGGCAAAGCAAAACGGACCGAACGAGCCTCGAAACGCGCATTTTGCTGTTCCTTCTGGTGCCCGACCAATCGGGTCCGTTCAATGAGGCTACATGGTCGGAGCTTGGGCGGGCCAGCTTACCCACAAGACCCCACTTTCGCCCGAGGCCCAAAGGCGCAATACGCTCAGCATGAGCTTGAAGGTTGGTGACCCGGCCCCCCAATTCGAGGTCACGGCGCGCCAGGCCGGTCACGATCGGCTGTTGTCGCTGAACGGCATCTTGGCCGAGAAGAATTTGGTCCTGTATTTCTACCCGCGTGACTTTACGCTGGTGTGCACGCGTGAAGCCTGCGGCTTTCGCGACAGCTACGGGGAGCTGGGGGCGGCCGATACCGAGGTGGTGGGCGTTTCGGTGGACGACGCGGCAACCCACGACCGCTTCGCTCTCGAGCACGGCATCACGTTTCCGCTCGTGCCCGATCCTCAGCGCCAGCTCGCGCGCCGCTACGGGGCTACCTCCATCGTGCGTGACGTCATGGGTGTTTCGGCGCGGGTCACCTACGTCATCGACCGCGCGGGGCGGATTGCGGCGGTCTTCGACAGCGAGCTACGGGCGAGTCAGCACGTCGACGGGGCTCGGAGCGCTATCCAGCGCCTGCGCTCGGCCCGGCCTTAAGCCGGCGCCGCGTCTGGCCGTTTTGCCGTTTAGCGGCCTGATGGACAAGCGAACGTTTCGAGCCGACGACCGGCTCAATGAGCTGAATGATCGTGACGACATGTGGGGACCGCTCTTGTTCCTGCGCCCCGAGCGACACCAGGCGTTGACCGCGAGCCGCGCCCTCGTCGTTTCGGCGCTGCTGGGTGGCTTCTTTGGCATGCTGGGCAACGTGATGCTCGGGCTGATGCTGCCTGCCACTCAGCAGAGCCATCGCCCGCCGGTCTGGCTGATGCCGGCGTTGCTCACCGCCATGTACTTCGTGTGTGGGCAGCTCAGCCTCGTGGCGGCGTGGAACCGCCGCGCGCGCCAGCTATCGCGGCGTCTGGACTGGGCCGAGCTTACGGGGCGTCCGGTGGCGTCGCCACGCGACGATCAGCAACCCGCCGACTAGCAACCCGCTCGCGTCGCTCATTTCGACGTGGGCCACGCCGCAGCTGCAGCCGCCATGGGTGGCGGTCGGGCTAGTCGCGGGGGCCGAAACCGGGCACGGATGCTGCGCGCGCCAAGCGTCGAGCTTCGCCCGTAACAGCGGCAGCGGGTTTTCTTCCCCCGAGCTCTCGATGTGCAACGACAGGTAGTCGCCCTCGGCTACACCTGGGCTTTCCACCTGCAGGAACGCCGAGTCGGAGGGAATGCCCTTGCTGGTGCAGCGGCTGTCACCTTGTCCGCCGTTGGCGCCGGCCTCCAGCGCCACCATCAAGTGCTCGGCCAGATCACAGCTGCCTTGCTGAAAAGCGGCGGCCGCCTGCTCCAGAACTTTGACGGAGGTGAGGATATTGCCTTGCACCGAGTACGCGAAGTGCCCGACCGTTCCCTGGCGATCGCCCGCGAACGGCATGGTCCCGGTGCCGGTGAAGGCGGCGCTCGTGCCGTGCACGTCGACGACGCCGTACTGACGAATCGCGACTTTGGGGTCGAACGACGGCAGCGTGACGGCGTCCAACACCGCCACGGGAGTTTCGCCCTCTTCGAGCAGCTCCGCGGCGCGGTCGCGCCCGCTCAGGCTGTAGTACGCCTGCGCGTGCACGACGCCCCGCCCGGGCACGCCGCGATAGATCACGTACACGTCGTCACCCGTCAAACACGACGTACCCGCCCCGCCCACCTCGTGGCTTTGCGCATCAGCGGCGACGATCGAGTACGTCACGGTGAGGCTTCAGTCGCAGTAGCCGTTGGGGCACGTGCAGGCGCCGTCGACGCACTTGGCCTTGCGGTAGATGCAGTCGGTGTCGCTCGCGCACAACACCGGGCTGCAGTCGGCGGAGGTGAAGCTGCTGGCGCTGCCACGGCAACAAGCAGGGCAATTTTTGATCGCGAAGGTTTCGCGATCGACGTTCAGCTCGAAGCAGGGCGCAGACTCGGCCGAGCACGCCCGTCCCTCGCCTTCACACGTTACCGTTTCACTCACCGGCGGTGAGGTCGGGCTCGTCTTGGCCAGCTTGGCCTGGCAGGTGCGACCGGCGCCGTCGTCGAAAGCGTGCTCTTCGCTGGTGGTCGCTTTGCCGGAGCTGCACGCGAGCGCGTTCAGCGCCAACAGCGGTAAGAGTCGAAGCATCGAAGGCCATGCTACCGACACGCGCCGTTCCATGACGAGATGATGTCTCGAGTGTCTCAGTTCGACAAGTCGTCCGAGCTTGGGCCAACGTAAGCCGCGAACAGCTCGCGGGTATCCAGTTTTTCGGATCGTGAGCGCTCGAGCTTGCCATCAGGCCTTGGCTCGCGCGTAGCGCAGCTGCACCAAGCCGGACTCGTAGGCTTTGCTCGACTCGAGCTGCAGCCGCTGCTCGGGCACTTCGGCGCCGAACAGCGCGATGCCTTGGCCGAGCAGCAGGGGCACGATCGAGAGCGTGACGTCGTCGATCAAGCCGTCGGCCAGGAACTGGCGAATCACGGCGCCGCCGTCGACGTACAGCCTTTGCGCGCCCGAGAGCCCGAGCTGGTCGACCAACGCCGCCGGCGCGCCGTTGAAAAACTGCTCGCCGTGGACGGAAGGCGTTTCGCGGTGAGTAAGGACGATGCAGCGCTTGCCCGCGTACGGCCACTCGGGGAAGGCCAGCGCCGTCTCGTAGGTGTTGCGGCCGATCACCAGCGCGTCGACGCTGCCGAAGAACTCGGCAAAGCCGTAGTCTTCGTCGGGGCGCTCGACGATCGACAAAAAGTCGAACGTGCCGTCCTGACGGGCGATATAGCCGTCGAGGCTGGTGGCGATGAACACGGAACAACGCGGGCGCTGCATGAGCGGGCGAGCCTAGCGAAAATTCGCGGTCAAGTCAGCGCGGAGACCAGTGCGGGACACCGAACAGCAGGCCGTCCGCGACGCCGATGCGGTACGCCAAGAACAGGCCGAACCCGATGCTGACCAAGCCGGTCACGCGCGCCATCAGGTGCTCGACGTTGTCGAAGCGCCGCGAGAAGGCAGAGATCGGCAACGCCATCGCCAGCGTCAGCAACATCATGCCCGCTAACGTGCCGGCTCCAAAGATCGCCAGGTAGACCAGCGCCATACCCGCGCTCTTGATGGTGGTGAGCACGAGCAGCGCCACCGCCGCCGAACCGGCCAGGCCGTGCACGACGCCGATGACGAGCGGTCGCAGCGGGCCCCGAACGTGCACGTGGCCGTCGCTTTCGTCGACGTTTTCGTGCGCGTGGCCGTGCGCCACTTGCTTGATGCGCGAGAGCGCCCCCGTCAAATTCATGGCGCCGAGCACGATCAACATGATGGCGACGGACATTTCCATCGACAGGCCGAGCCGCGGGGGAATGACCCAGCCGAACAGCACGATCGAGCCGCCGACGGTCAAAATGGTCGCGGTGTGCCCGAGCCCCCACAATGCTCCGACCCACAGCGCCGCGCGCGCGCTGCGGGCGCGACTCACGATCGTCGTCACCGCGATCACGTGATCCGAGTCGGTCGCGTGACGCATACCGAGGAAGAAACCGAGCGCGAGGATGGAGAAAAGAGTCATGGCGCGAAGGGGCCGCTAGCCTAACCGTAGCGTTTCAGCTTGTCCAAGAAGGTCGGCCGC
>Ga0164241_10003608_pt1 | contig 15463 bp, 8 predicted proteins | sample OricomyardsoilBY_FD_108780 | JGI IMG/M metagenome (GOLD analysis project Ga0164241, IMG submission 108780) | Backyard soil microbial communities from Emeryville, California, USA - Original compost - Back yard soil (BY) | ecosystem: Environmental > Terrestrial > Soil > Unclassified | place: USA... | reverse complement strand
GCCCAGCCGCCTCACGGCCAACTCCCGCGCTATTGAATGCCGTATTCGCGCAACCGCCGATAGAACGTGCGCCTCGGTATCCCCGACACTTCGGCGGCTTTTACCCGGTTCCAATTGCACGACCGTAGCGCCTCCAAGATGCGTTCGCGTTCGTCGCGGCGGTGTTGGGAGGTGGTGCCCTTTTTGGGAGCGCGGAGCACGCTGGGCGAGCGATCAGCGGCGGCGGGGCGGAAGCCGTCGGGTAGCTCGAAGTCTTCGGGCAAGAGCTCTTGGTCTTCGCTCATGACCCAGGCGTTCAAGAGCACGTGCTCCAGTTGGCGCACGTTGCCGGGCCAGCCGTAACCCTGCAAGCGCCGGAGCGCTTCGCGGGACACGCTCTTTTTTTCGCGCTTGTAGCGCGCAGCGAACAAGCCCAAAAAGTAGTCGACGAGCTGGGGCACGTCCTCGCCGCGCTCACGCAACGCGGGCAGGTGGATCTCGACGACGTGGATGCGGTAGTACAAATCCTCGCGAAATTTGCCCTCCTTTACCATGCGTTCGAGATCGCGATTGGTGGCGAAGATGATGCGGACGTCTACCGGCTGTTCGTCGTTGCCGCCCACCGGGCGCACGCGCTTTTCTTGCAGCACCCGCAACAGGCCCGCTTGCATCTTGAGCGGCATCTCGCCGATCTCGTCGAGCAAGATGCTGCCGCCTTCGGCCTCGCGAAACAGCCCCTTGCGTTCGCGATCGGCGCCCGTGAACGCGCCCCGCACGTGACCGAACAGCTCGCTCTCGAGCAAGTTCTCCGGAATCGCGCCGCAGTTGACGCCCAGCATTTTGCCCTTGCCGCGCGCGGAAGCGTTGTGCACGGCGCGGGCGACGACCTCTTTGCCAGTGCCCGATTCGCCCGTGATCAGCACCGGCACGTCGGTGTCCTTCACACGGTCGACCAGCGCGTAGACCTTACGCATCGCGCCGCTCGTGCCGACCAGACCCTGATAGCCGAAATGGCCATACAGGGTCTCGCGCGCGTCGCGCAGCTTTTGACGGGTGCGCTTCAGCTGCTCGGTGCGGCCGTCCAAGAGCTCGCGCAGGCGCTCTTGCGCTTCGGCCAGCTCTTCGTTGGCGACCAACAGCTCGTCGGCGCGTTTGCGATTTTCACCGACCAAACGGGCGTTTTCGAGGGCGATCGCGACCTGATCGGCGAAGGCTCGCAAAGTGGGCAGCTCGCGCTCGAAGTGCCGGCCCGGACGCACGCGTGTCTCGAGATACAAGGCGCCGATGGCTTCGCCCGAAGGGGCCAAGATCGGTACACACGCCACCGACTCGAGCAGCAGCTGGTGGACGGAGGCGTACGACTTGAGCCGCGCGTCGCCTTGGGCGTCTAGCGTGACGACGGCCTCGCGTGTGGCCACGACCTTTTCGGCGATCGAGCGTGAAAACTCAGTGCGCGCGGGGTCCCCGCCTCCGCCGCGGGTCGCGTGCACGCTGAGCGAGCCGTCGGGCTGGGCCAACAGCACGTAGCCACGCTCGGCGCGCAACAGCTCGACCGCGTGCCCGATGATCTTGGTGGTCAGCCGCTCCACGTCGAGCTCGCCCGCCAAGTCGCTGTTCACTTCCAGGATGCGCGACAAGCGTTGCTCGAGCGGCGTCAAGCCGCCCATTTGCGACATGGAAGAGGTGGTTCCGGAGCTGCGGCGCGCGGTCAAAGTGGGCGACGCCGGCAGCGAGCTCAGCGGCGCGAACGGTAGAAACTCGGTGGCGGCGTGCGCGACCGTGCCCGAAACGCTGCCCCGCAGCGATTTACGCCGCGGATCGTTCCAGTACACCTCGCGCAGATCACGCGGCAGACGGGCGCCGATCTCCTCCAGCACCGCCAACGCTTCTTCGCGATCACGGCGCGCGAGCAACGGCTGCCCGCCGCGCTCTTCGAGCTCGGCCCGCGCTTCCAAGGAGCGCCACAGCCACTCTCGCTGCTGGGCACCGCGCGCGGCCTCGAGCGAGGCGTCCAGCTTTTCACGCGCGCCCAGCTCGTCACCGAGCAGACTGGCGACGCGCCCTTGGGCCAAAAATAGCAACGGTCGGTGCGCGGGCGAGCCTTTGAGCAGCTCTTCGGCGCGCTCCAGCTCTTGGCGTAGCTCGGCGGCGTTGGGATGAGGAACGCGCGTCGCGACCAGGACCGCTTCCAGGCGCGCCTCGGCCGCGTCCAGCTTTCGCCCGAGCTCGGCGTACGCCTCGGCGCACGACGCGAACAAGGCCGAGGCCTGCGCGTGCTGACCTTGGCGCGCCAATAAATCGGCTTCGTTGCCCAAGAGCTGAGCCAGCATGACCTTGGGCAGCTGCGCGCTTTGCTCGCGCAGCGTCATCAGGCTGCTTTGGGCGCGCGACAGCCGACCCAGATACAAATCGGTGTTGGCGAGGTTGAGCAAGGCGTGGCGCGCCGTAGAGCGGCGACCGCTGCGGCGGCCCATGTCCACCGCAGCTTCGAACAGCTCGATGGCGCCGGCGATGTCGCCGCGCACCTTGAGCAATCCGGCCAGGCTCGTTTGCACCGTCGCGAGCGTGCCAGCGTCGCCGGCGCGCTCGCAGGCGGTCAAGGCCGCGCGGTACGTGTCGCGCGCTTCGTCGATGCGGTCGGCGCGCTGCAGAACGAAGCCGAGCGAGGCGTAGGCCAAGGCCTCCAGCCGCAGCAGCTGGTCGTCGCGAGCGCGCTCGATCGCCGTCGAGATGTCCTGCCGTCCCTCGTCGTGGTTGCCGATCAGCGATTGGGCGAGGCCGTGATACGTCAGGGCCTCGATCGCCACCGCGTCGCTGCCTTGCGACAGCGGCAAGAGCTCGACCAGCGCTTCTGCGTACTCACCGAGACCCAGGCGCGCCCGAGCCCGGAAGGTACCAATGCTGCGCCGCTCGGCGTCGGATACGTTGGGTCGGCGCGAGAGCCGATTCAAGCGTTCGAACGCATGGCGTTCTTCACCCAAGCCGAGCTCGAGCCGAGCCTTGGCGATGCCGAGCGGCACCGAGCCTTCCAGCTCGCTCGTGGAGACCACGGCCAGGGCCGCGGAAGCGTCGATGAAGCGGCCACGGTCCAAGAAGTACAGCGCGCGCTCGAGCGGTTGCTCGGGCACGGCGGCGTCGCTGAGCGGCGCGTTACCGACCACGCGATCGAAGTCAGCCGCGGACGCGACCGCCTCCGAGGCGATCAGGCGCACGAGCCGACGCAGCGCGCCCGGGCGCCCCTCCGCCAACTGAACGAGCCGCTTCTGCAGGCCCGCCGTGAGCGAAGGCACGGCTCGACGCACCAGCTCGAGGCACACGGGCTCGGACAACGCCGGGATCGCAAACACGCGCGCGTTTTCGAAGCGCGCGCCGCCGACCGTCACCAGCCGCGCGCCTTTTTCGCGGGCGCCCTGCACGGTCGCAAACGCTTCGTCGTCGAGGCCGTCGGCGTCGTCGACGAGCACGAAGGCGTCGCCGAGGCTGGTGTTGGCGGACAGCTCGGCGTTCGCGGTCACGGTGCTGGTCGGATCATCGATCCAAGCCACCGATTTACCGAGCATGCCCAGCCACCACGCCAGACGCCGCACCAGCGCGCTGCGCCCCGAGCCGGACGGCCCTTCGAGCCGCAGCACCTCGCCTGGTTGCAGCGCCTGGGCGGCTTCGAGCAGCTGGCTGGAGACGCCGTCGATGCCGGAGACCGGCCATAAAACGGTGCCAGCGGCCGCCATCACGTCGTGCGCCGGCGCTCCCAGAGCGCGTCGGACCTCGCTCGCGAATTCGTCCACCGACGGGAAGCGCTCTTCCGGCACACGCGCCATCGCCCGTTCGGCGACCGCGTTCAGCTGGCCCCGAGCCGACACCTCCAACGCCAGCCCGTCTGCCTCCAAGATCTCGGCGAGGATGACGCCGAGCGCGAACACCTCGGCCCGCACCGTGATCGGCTTGCCTTCGAACAGCTCGGGCGCGGCGTAGCGCGGCGTGAGGCCCTCCGCGAACGCGCCGCCTTCGCGCCAAGGCGCGGCCAGGCCCAAATCGACGAACACCACCGAGCCGCCGGGCTCGACGATGATGTTCGCGGGCTTCACGTCGCCGTGGAGCAGGCCGGCGCGGTGCAGCACCGTGAGTTGATCGGCGGCGCGGGCCAGCGTTTCGAGCGCGGTCTGCACGCTACCGCGATGCGACAACAGGGCTTCGAGGCTTTCGCCTTCGACGACCTCGCGCACCAAGTAAGGGCGGCCGGAGCCCGGCAATCGCCCAAAGCGGATCACGCGCGGCACGCCCAAGCCTTCGAGACCGCTGAGCGCGACCGCCTCGCGCACCAGCGCCGCCATTTCGCGCTCTTCGGCTTCTTCGGCCAAGAGCTTCAGCGCGTAGGTGCGGCCGGTGGCGCGGTCACGGACGGCCCAGACCTCGCCCCCTCCTCCCCTGCCGAGCCGGCGCACCGGCTCGTATCGCTGCGGTAATTCAGGCTCGTTCGAATCAGACAAAACGCGCGTGCCCCCAGGCCTTGCTCATAGACCGTAGTCAGCGCCCAAACCGAGGAAGAAGCCGCTGGTACCGAAGCCAGCGTCGAGGCGCGCCGCGAAGTTGCGATGCGGCTTGTAGCGAAGACCCGTTTGCAAGACGAACCACGGGAACAAGATCGGCTTGGAGCCGCCGTTGGCCCAGCTCGGCTCCGGGTGATCACTGTAGTGGTTGTTCGAGGCGTCGCAGTAGGTGGTCCGCGGGTCGAACCGGTTGGGTGGTGTGTTGTTGGGGTTTGGCCCCGCGCAACGCACGAATCCCTCGCCCGTGTTGCCGTTGAAGTTCGCGCTGCCAGGCTCGGCCTGCACGCGGTGCAGGTCGCCGAAGATGATGCCGAAGCCGCCCGCCAGGCCGTAATTCAGTGCAAATTCAGGCGAAAAATCTTGGCTCCATAAGAAGTCGGACGTGATGAAGAGCGACTTCAGCTCACTGTTGACGAGCTCCCACGCCGCCACGCCGTCGTCCTTGGCCTTGAACGCCGTGTCGTCCATGCCGTAGCCGGCGTACCAAATCGACAAGTTGTACTCGAACGCGTTCTTGCGAATCGCAAACTCGGGACCAAAGGCATGAGCGACGACGGTTTTGCCGCCGTCGCCGAACAGGTTGATCATGAACTTGGGCACGATGAGCGCGCGGTAGCGCGCGCCCACGAACAGGTACGTCTTGCCCGGTAGCTCGACGGGTGAGCTACCCGCTTCCGCGTCGGCGACCATGCCCGAGTCCTTGTCGGGCGCGGTGCCGCCCGCGGGCGTCCCGTCGCCCGAAGGCGGGGCGTCGGGTTTGGCGGCGTCCGGCGTCGCGGCGTCCGGCGCGGCGGCATCCGGGGCGCCGGCCGGATCGGCGGCCCATGCCACGTGCGACCACACGCTCAGCAGCCCCAGCACCAGCGATGAACCGATAACCTTATGCATCCGAGTCCTCCTCCAAGCAGCCATTTCAAGTCCGAAGCCGGGCCAGCCCTGCGCGACCCAGGTGAAGCGCGCGCATCGTGCCACGCCAGTGTGCCAACTTGCAATTCCCCTTTGATTTCCCGAACAAGAAGTGTGTCAGCGGCCCAGGTGGTGCCGCCCGCGCCCCCCACCCCACAACAACCCCCCGCCGTAGGCTGAGGTGGGAGCAAGCTTCGTGGGTCCGGCGAATGTGACGGGCGCAACCGCCGAAGCGCGTGTAGCATTTTGAATAAATGTGCAGCGTTGCCGTTCGCCCGCCGTCGCGACTCAGCGTATTCACGCTGGTTGGCGCGGCGCTGCTGCTGACGAGCGCGTGCGGCGGCCATTACGTGACTCGCGGCAGCGCCCTCTATGACGACGCCCACTACGTGGAGGCGGCGGAGGTGTTCGAGCAGACCGAGTCGCGCTTGGCCGCCTCATCCAACAGTGAGCGGGCCCGCTTCGGGTTGTACCGCGGTGCCACCTTCTTGAAGCTAGGCGACACCGCTCACGCCGCGCGCTGGCTCGGCTACGCGCGCAGCATCGTCAAGAGTGATCCCGATGCGCTGGCCGACGACGACCTAGCCCTGTTGGGTGCGTCGCTGAAGGCACTGGGCCGCGCGGCGCCTGACGCTCCGGAGCGCAAGGTGGGCGCCGAAGTAGCCACGGCGCCAGCCGCCATCGCGCCGTCTCCTTGAGCTGAGCGCGACTGACGACTAGCGGCTTCAGCCGTCGTTGGCGATGACGCCGAGCTTGCTGACGTCGAACGTGAACTCGCGCTTCGGGCCCGTTACCGTGACCTTGATCGTATCGTCGTCGACGCGGCTGAAGCTCATGCTGACCGTCTTTTCGAAGGGCGTGGTGAGCGTGTAGCTGCCGGCCTGGGGTACCGGATCGGTCCAGCGCATCTGCACGCCGTCGATGGCCAAATCCCAGTGACCTTTGTCGCCATCCCAAGCCCGAGCCCCGTCGACCTGGATGCCTTCGCTGATGCCGCCGGCCAACACCGACTGCAGGCGATCGCCGCTTCCGGTGCCGGTGCGACCGCTCTCGAGGTTCGTCCAATGCGACTCGTGCTGCACGCGGCGCGTCTTGTCGTTCAGGTTCCAAGTCACCTCGGCGGTGCCGTCGAGGGTGACGACGCCGTTGCTGAAGTCCGTCCACTCGTGATGAACCGCGACCTGCGCATCCTCGTTGCGCTCGATGCGGATGGCGTGCGTCCCCCTGAAGGTGTGGCCACGGTAGGTGCACATGCCCGGCTTGGCGCCGTAAACGACCGTCAACGTCGCGTCCTCGAGCGTGACCTCGGCGCACGGCAGCTGGGTACCGATGAAGGTCTCGAGCTCGGCGGCGCCGTCTTTGACGGCCTGACCAATCGTGAAATTCGTCGAGATATCGACGCTCGCCGCCGTGAGCCCCTCGGCTTGCCCGGCGTCGCTCGCCTGCTCGAGCGCCGCCGTGGCCTCGCCCAGCGTCAACGGCTCTTCGCGGTCCTTGGGACACCCCGTGAGAACGAGCAGCGGCAAAACGAGAACGGCGGTTAACGAATTGATACGAATCGAGCTCATTACCGAGTCTTTTGCAGGAGCCGTACCGAGTCGTGACCGACCCAGATTTTTTCACAGGAAGATCAGAAGGGCAGAAGACCTGAATTGGGGCGCCGCACCGTCCACGGAGCTCGCGTCGCACCGTTCACGGCGGGGACAACACTGAACGGAGCGACGCAGGCACCGACGAAAGTCGGCGCCCAATCAAACCTTCTGTCCTCCTGATCTTGCTGTAAAAAAATCCGGGGACTGACGACGCCGTTACGCTTCGCCCAGTGACTGGTGACCGCACGGTGTGGCCCAAGGGCGCTACAAAAGCTTCTGCGAGGAGGGCTGCGGCTCGGCAGCACACTCCTCGCAGTTTCGTAGCTCGAGCCGGGGGTGACTCAGGTCTTGGCGTCGCCGCGGGCGAAGATGCTGGCGACGTAGTTCAAGACGTCCGTGGCCGAGACTTCGTTGTAGCCGAAGTAGCGGATGAGGCGCGCCTTGATGATGTCGATCTTTTCTTGGGTTTCGCGATCGACGACGGCGCTGACCAGCGTCTTGAGCTTGATGCTGTCCTTTTGGTCTTCGAACAGCTTGAGCTCGAGGGCGCGGCGCAGGCGCTCGTTCGTTTGCCAGTCGAACTTTTTGCCTTCGACCGCCTTGGCGCCGATGAAGTTCATGATCTCACGGCGGAAATCGTCTTTGCGATTTTCCGGGATGTCGATCTTCTCTTCGATCGAGCGCATCAAGCGTTCGTCCGAGTCTTCGTCCTGGCCCGTGTACTTGTTTTTGACCTTTTCGCGCAGCGTGTAGGCCTTGATGTTGTCGATGTAGTTGGCGGCGAGCTTCGAGATGGCTTCTTCGTCGGCGCTGATCGCGCGTTGCACCTCGTTTTTGACGATTTCTTCGTACTCGCGCTTCACGACGCCGATCAAATCACGGTAACGCTTTTTGCCGTCTTCGCTGGTGATGAGCGAGTGGTGCGACAGGCCTTTTTCGAGGTCGTTCAAGACCATGAACGGGTTGATGGTGCCTTCACCCGAGTCACTGACGAGCGCGTTGCTGATCTTGTCCTGCACGTAGCGCGGGCTGATGCCTTCCATGCCCTCGCGCTTCGACTCTTTACGCAGCTCTTTGACGGTGTCTTGCGTGTAGCCGGGCAAGACTTTGCCGTCGTACAGCTTCATCTTCTGAAGCAGGTGCAGGTTGTGCTTCTTCGGCTCTTCGAGCCGCGACAAGACGGCCCACATCGAGGCAACCTCGAGCGTGTGGGGTGCGATGTGACGGCCGCGCACGCGCTCGTGGTTGAAGTCCTTTTCGTAGATGCGAATCTCGTCCGACAGACGCGTGATGTACGGTACGTCGATCTTGATCGTGCGGTCGCGGAGCGCTTCCATGAACTCGTTGTTCAGTAGGCGCTTGTACTCGGCCTCGTTGGTGTGGCCGATGATGACCTCGTCGATGTCGGTCTGGGCGAACTTCTTGGGCTTGATGCGGTGCTCTTGCGACGCGCCGAGCAAGTCGTAAAGGAAGGCCACGTCGAGCTTCAGCACCTCGACGAACTCGACGATGCCGCGGTTGGCGATGTTGAACTCGCCGTCGAAGTTGAAGGCGCGCGGATCCGAGTCCGAGCCGTACTCGGCGATCTTGCGGTAGTTGATGTCACCCGTCAGCTCGGTCGAGTCTTGGTTCTTCTCGTCCTTGGGCTGAAACGTGCCGATGCCGATGCGGTCCTTTTCGGACAACACCAGGCGCTTCACGCGGATGTGGTTGTGCACGACCTTGCCCCAGTCCCCCTTGTACTTGAGCAACAGGCCGTTGAAGATGAAGCGGCTGGCGGGGTCGAGATCACCCTCGACCTTCACGCGGTATTTGTCGTTCGACAAGTTGAGCTTGCTGATCGACTTTTCGCGCCATTCTTGCGGAATGAGCCGCAATGGCTCTTCGTGCATGGGCGAGTCGAACGAGTCGGCTTCGCTGCCGGCCAAGCCCATGCCCGCCAGGCCGACCCACTTGAACGTGAACAGGCCGCCTTCGGGCGTGCTGGAGTAACGCTCGATGCCCTTCTTCAGCAGGCGCGCGATCGTGCTCTTGCTGGAGCCGACCGGCCCGTGCAGCAAGATGACGCGACGTTCGGGGCCGTAGCCTTCGGAGGCGGCCTTGAGCACGTTCATCAGCCGCATCAGCGGGATGTCGAGACCGAAGATGGCGTCCTTGCCCTCGTCGATCTCGTCGCGGAAGAAGTTGTAGCGAATCAGCTTCTTTTTGTTGTCGATGTACTCTTCAGTGCCGTACGAAATGACCATGTCGTACATGCGCTGAAACGCATTGCGGGTGACCTGCGGGCGGTCGCGCACCATGGAAAGGTACTCTTCGAAGCTGCCCTCCCACGCGAGATCGCGATAGCGGTCGTAGTCCTGCATGGCCGCAATTTGCGCGACCATGCTCGTGTCCGGCGGCGAAGCGAGCGTCTCCGTCATCTTGCGTCCCTATCTCCTCGTGCAAGCGTTGCGCGGCGTGACGACAAGGCCTAAGTAAACCACACATTCGTGCCGTCGTCCCGCTCCCGCTAGCCCCCGTCTCAGCTGCCCCGCCGCCGTCGGCCCGCTCGCCAAGCCAGGTTTTTGGCGCGGCTTTCGCGAGCACCTCGCGGCCGAGACGCGACCCATGACGAGCTGCCTCAGCGGAAGCGGGAGAGAGCGGCGGTAAGCTCGGGCCACGCGAGCTTGTCGTTTTCGGCCCGGAGACCCATCGAGCAACGCGCGGTCGCCCACGCTTGCGTAAGCTCGGGGTCGCTGTCGCCGGTGAACGCCAGCGCCTCCGCCTGGCAGTCGCCGGCGGCGCGATCGGCCAGGCCATACACGCCGACGAAACCGAAATCGCCCCGGCGGGTGTCGAGCAAGCCGAACAACGCGTTGAAGTAAGCGAGTTGTTGCCGTTCGCTCGAACCGACCGCTTTGGAGCTGGGGTAGCCCACCTCGAACAACGTTAGGGTAAGCTTGGGGCCGGCGGCCGCCGCCAGCGCATCGAGCGCGGCCGTTAGCTCGTCGACGACGGATTCTGGCGGTTTCAGCGCGCCTCGTTCGTCGAGCGGATCGTAGACGGCCACGACCTCGTCGCCCAACAACAGCTCGGCGACCGGCGAGCGGCTGGCTTCGCGCAGCGACTGCAGCGAGACGGCCACGCCGATGGCGGTCTGGGCCCGGCGTTGCGGGTGGTGGCGGGCGTAGTCGACGGCGTGCTTCGAGAACTCGAGCAATCGGTCCTGGTCGTCTTTCGACGCCGGCGCAAGATAGCGGTCGAGCTCGTAGCCCAAGCAGAGGTGCGACAGCTGAGCGGAGTAGCGGGCAAAGACCTCGTCGATGGTGCGTTCGATCGCCGAAGTCGCGCTCGGGCTGTCGAGCTCCCCCGTGAACGGCCAAGCGCGCTGCGTGCGATCGACGATGTCGATGCAAAAGGCAACACCGGCTCCGCGATCGCGAAACGGCTTGGTCATGGCATCCAAGCGGCTCCAAGTCGCAGCGCGCGGCGAGCCGGTAGCCCCGCTCAGTTGTTCCCAGCGCTCCGCGATCGGCAGCGTGCTCGCGCCTATCGACAACGATGACACGGCGGCGAGCACGGCTTGCACGTCGCGCGACTCGTCGGGGTCGGCCGCAAACGTCGGCCACACGCCGAGCTCGATCGTCCCTGGAGCACCACCGGCGCCGTATTCGCCGCTGCTGCCGTCGCCGCCATCACCCGCCAACGAGCCGGCGCCGCCGGTCGACTCGCCCGCCGCTCCTCCGTCGAGTGAGACACCAGGCGACGGGCTCGCCGATTCGACGCGCGTACACGCCCCGAAGGCTCCCGCCGCGACTGCCAGCACACAGACGATCGTCCTCGGGTCCACCGCGGCAGAATAGCCCGAGATTCGCCGAGGCTCGACGCTTGTGACTTTTCCGTGTCGGAAGCGTCACAAAGGGGGTGCGGCTCAAGGACAGAGCTAAGATGTAGCTCCTCCAGGATGACCTTCGCTCCAGAAACCAGCCGAGGTCCGGTGAGCGTGCCGGCCAATACTCCGGTCACCGTGCAGCCGGCCCGCCCTGACGATCCGGCGCTTTACATCAACCGCGAGCTCTCGTGGCTGGAGTTCAACGCGCGCGTGCTGGCCGAGGCCGACGACAGCCGCGTACCGCTGTACGAGCGCGCGAAATTCCTGGCAATTTTCGCGGCCAACCTCGACGAGTTTTTCATGGTGCGGGTCGCCGGGCTGCAGGCCCAGCACTCGGGCGACGTCGAAGAGTCCACCGCCGACGGCATGACGCCGCAGAAGCAGCTGGCTGCCATCAGCGCCCGCGCGCAAGAGCTGACCACCCACAGCTACCAGATTTGGAACGCGGTGCGCCCGGAGCTGCGCCGCGAAGGCGTGGCGCTCGTGTCTGCCAGCGAGCTGGACGCCAAAGAGCAGGCCGCGCTCGACGAATACTTCGCGAAGGAAATTTTCCCCGCGCTCACGCCGATCGCCATCGATCCGGTGCATCCGTTTCCGCACGTGCGGAACAAGAGCATCAACGTCGGCATGATCTTCGAAAAGCGGCCGCACACGCACGAGCCTTCGTTCGGCCTCGTGCAGGTGCCGCGCATGATTCCGCGGCTGATCCGTGTCCCGCTCGAGGGCTCGCGCCGCGCCTTCGTCGCCATCGAGGAGCTGATTTTACGGCACACCAAGCTGATTTTTCCGCAGCTGCGCGTGATCGGCCAGTACGCGTTTCGCGTCACGCGCAACTTCGACCTGCAGATCGACGACGAAGAGGGCGAAGATTTGCTGCGCTCGTTGCAGGCCGAGCTGCGGCGCCGCGAGCGCGGACACGCGGTACGGCTGGAAGTGAGCGGCGCCGCCCCGCAAGACTCGCTGAATTGGCTGTGTCGCGCACTGGAGCTCGACTCGGCGCGCGACGTGTACAACGTGGACGGCCCGCTGTTCTTGGGCGACATGACCGTGCTCAACGCCGGTGACGAGCGGCGCGACCTGCGCGACGAGGCGTTCTTGCCGCAGTACGTGCCGCCGCTGCGCGACGCCGACGATTTTTTCGAGTCGATCGCCGGGCGTGACGTACTGTTGCACCACCCGTACGAGTCGTTCGAGGCCGTCATCGACTTCTTGTCGCAGGCCGCCGAAGACCCGCGGGTCATCGCCATCAAGCAGACGCTGTATCGCACGGGCGGCGAATCACCGATGGTGCGCGCGCTACAACGCGCAGCCGAGCTGGGCAAGCAAGTGACGGCGCTGGTCGAGCTCAAGGCGCGCTTCGACGAAGAGAGCAACATCGCCTGGTCGCGCGCGCTGGAACGCTCGGGCGTGAACGTGATGTATGGCCTGTTGGGCTTCAAAACCCACGCCAAAGTGCTGATGGTGGTGCGACGCGAGCGCGACGGGCTGAAACGCTACGTGCACTTGGCCACCGGCAACTACAACCAACAAACCGCGCGGACGTACGAAGACATCTCCATGTTCACGGCGCGTGAGGACATCGCCGAAGACGCCACCGCTTTCTTCAACATGCTGACCGGGTACAGCGCGCCTGCGCGTTGGAATCGGCTGATCGTGTCGCCACTGGGTTTGCACGAAGCGGTGCTGGGTCTGATTGCGCGCGAAGCCGAGCACGCGCGCGCGGGGCGCCCCGCCGGCATCGTGGCCAAGCTCAACTCCCTGGTCGACGCCGACGTGATCGCGGCGTTGTACGCGGCCTCGCAAGCGGGGGTGGCGATCGACTTGCTAGTGCGCGGCATCTGTTGCTTGCGGCCCGGCATCGACGGCGTGAGCGACAAGATCCGCGTGCACACCGTGATCGATCGCTTTTTGGAGCACGCGCGCATCTTTCACTTCAAGAACGGGGGCGCCGACGAAGTCTTTTGCTCGAGCGCCGACTGGATGCCGCGCAACTTCCGCCGCCGCGTCGAGGTCATGTTTCCGGTCTTGGACGAAGGCTTGAAGCAACGCATGATGGACGAAGTGCTCGGCATCATGCGCAGCGACACCGCCAAGGGCTGGCTGCTGCGCCCGAGTGGTCAATACGAGCGCTGCAACGCCCGCGACGGCGTCCGCAGCCAACAGCGCTTCATGGAGCTGGCACGCGAGCGTGCGCGCGAGCAGGAGCCGATCCGCGGCTTGACGTCCAAGCCGCTCACCGTGCCCGCGCCGCCGATCGAGCGCCTGCGGCGCCCGGAAAAGAAGCGAAAAAAGCGCCGCCGCGACGAGTAGCTCCCATCGCCGATGGCAGGGTCGCACGGTAGCGTTGTGGGCAGCTTCAGTGGTCTTGCTGGGTGCGTGTCGGCAAGCGCGGCAAGGTCGCGGTGAGAGTGAAGCGCCTGCACACTTGGGCCAAGTCTGCCCAGCGGGCCCTTACGATTCGTCACGTCTCGGGCTGCCGTTCTGAGCTTCCTGTCAAGAATCTCGATCGCGCGCGGTGGCCTGAATTCGCTACGGAAGCTTCTGCGATTCGGGCTGCAGCTCGGCAGCCTGAGGTATCATGAAATCGTGAGCGCGGCTGGGCGGAGCCGGCGCGAACGATTCCGGGCCTCCCTGGCCAGCGGTGCTTGAGCTACGCTGGGCGGCACATGGGCGCGGTGCCGAGCTTTCGATGGGCGTGGTTGGGTTGGATAGCGGGAGCAAGCGTTGGCTGCGCGGCGCACGCGCCGGTCGCACGAACGCCGCTGGCCGTGCCCGTGGTCGACGAGCCCGCGGCGCCGGCCAGTGAAGCTGAAACGTACAAGTACTGCGCGGGGACGGTGACCGAGTGGGAAGAGCACAAGTGCATTTGGGAGCTCACGCCCGAGCAGCAACGTCGCAGAGGCTATAGCCAGCGCCTGGTTTATCGCAACGGGCGGCTGGAGCGGTTCGAGACGGTGACCGGCAGCGGCGCCATCTACAAAAGCGACACCAGCACGACCAGCACCTACCGCTACGAAGCGGGACGCATCGCCGAGTACACCAGCACCAATCGCAACGGCGTGCTCAAGGGCGGTGCCGTCTTCAGGGACGGCATGCGCTTGATATTGTGGCAAGACGAGCAAGGGCGACCCAAGCCGAAGAAAGACAGCAAGGTGAGCGGGCTGCGGCGGACGCTGAGCGCGCAAGGGCGCGTCTTGTCGTACGAGTACGTGGACCACGCCGGCAAGCCCACGCCTTTCGGCGGTGTGTCTCGCGTCGACGTGAAGCGCAGCCCGCAGGGGGCGGTGCTAGAAGAGTGCTTTTTCGGCGATGACGGCGAGCCGATTCGCAATTCGGAGGGCGTGCACCGCATCGAGTACGAGGTCGACCAGCACGGCGCGGCGGTGGCAGAGCGCTACTTCGACGAGCAGGGCCAACCGACACCGTCGCAAGGCGTGTACGTCGAACGGACGCAGTACGACGACGTGGGCAACACGCGGGACGTGGCCTATTACGACACACAGAACAACCTCGTCATGTCGTTGACCGAAGGCGCCGCCCGCCTGCATTACACGCGCGACGCGCGTGGCAACGAAACCAAGCTGGAGCTATTCGACACCATGGGTCGCCCGGTCGTCGGCGCGTATCATTACGCTTCCCGCACGCGACGCTTCGACGAGCATGATCTGACCTCCGAGTGGGCATACTTCGGGACCGATGGCGCGCCTTTACGGACGTCGGACGTGGGCGACGCCATCATGCGGCCGACGCGCGACACGCGCGGCAACGTGATCCGCGAGCGTTTTTACGACGAAAAAGCCGCACCGACCTTGGGCGTCGACGGCTACCACGAAGTCGATATCGGCTACGACGCCCGCGACAACCCGATTTCGTACCACTACTTGGACCTCGCCTCGACGCCCGTCATGATCAAGCAGGGCTACCACTGGCGCAAGCTGACTTACGACGGCGATCGCCTGATCCGCACCGAGTACTTCGACCCCAAGGATCAGCCCGTAAACGCGTTCGGTAAGTACGGCATCACCGAAATCGTCTATGCGCCCGACGGCAGCGAAGCCGAGCGACGCAACCTCGACGCTAGCGCATCGCCGCTCTTGAGCTGCAACGGCCAACTGCCGGCCGAGCTGCAGACCGAGCTCTCTGAGCGAGCCACGCATGCCCGTTTTTGCTACGAGCTGCTACTGCGCAAGTCGCCCCGAGCTACCGGCAAACTGATGGTGGAGCTACGCCTCGACGCCAAAGGTGAGGTCGCGCGCGCGTCGCTGGTCTCGGACGAGCTGGCCGAGCCCGAGCTTTCCCGCTGCGTGCTCGACCTGATGCAAGCTCGCGGGTTCGACAACGCGCCGGTCGGAGGGTGCGCTGTCGTGCGCGTACCGTTGTCGTTTCGACCCAAGCCGTCAGACCCCTGAAACCAGGTGTTTTTTACGACCGCTCCAGGTAACGGCAGAGCGACTGCGCTCGCTAGTTGCTGGGCGCAACGAGAGGGCGGCTGTAAGTTGCCGCCCTCTCGAGCGACCCGGCCTACTGTTGCAACAGATCTCGCAATGGACCGGGGCTTGGCTTCTTTC
>Ga0164241_10003607_pt1 | contig 15463 bp, 9 predicted proteins | sample OricomyardsoilBY_FD_108780 | JGI IMG/M metagenome (GOLD analysis project Ga0164241, IMG submission 108780) | Backyard soil microbial communities from Emeryville, California, USA - Original compost - Back yard soil (BY) | ecosystem: Environmental > Terrestrial > Soil > Unclassified | place: USA... | reverse complement strand
TCGCCTTCTCGCCCGAGCGGATCGACCCCGGCCGCACCGACTACACGATCAGGACCACGCCGAAGCTGGTCGGCGGCATGACCGCCGCCTGCACCGAGCGCGCCCGCGAGCTCTACTCACTGGTCTGCGACGAGGTCGTGGTTGTCTCGACCCCCGAGGCGGCAGAGCTCTCGAAGCTGCTGGAGAACGTCTTCCGCTCGGTCAACATCGCCTTCGTCAACGAGCTCGCCCAGCTCTGTGACCGGCTCGGGATCGACGTCTGGGAGGTGATCGATGCCGCCGCCACCAAGCCCTTCGGCTTCATGCGTTTCGACCCGGGCCCGGGCATGGGCGGCCACTGCCTGCCGGTCGACCCCTTCTACCTCGCTTTCCGCGCCCGCGAACAGAACTTCTATCCGGAGTTCATCGAGTTGGCGGGCAAGGTCAACCAGGCCCAGCCGGCTTTCTGCGTCGAGCGGATTGAGCGCGTCCTCAACGGGGCGGCGAAGCCGGTCAAAGGCTCGAAGATCCTCATCCTCGGGGCTGGCTACAAGGCCGGCAGCGGCGACACCCGCGAGTCCCCGGCCCTGGTCATCCTTCGCCTCCTGGTGGCGCTCGAGGCCGACGTCTCCTACCACGACCCCTTCGTCCCCGAGCTGCCCGAGCTCGGGCTCGCATCGGTCGACCTCGCCGAGGCTCTGGCCAGCACCGACCTGGCCGCGATCGTCACCGCCCACCCGGGCGTCGACTACGCCGAGGTGGTTGTGACCGCGCCACGCACGCTGGACTTCCGTGGCGTCACGCGCGGCATCGAGTCGGAGACGCTGGAGCGCCTCTAGGCGGCGTTCGCGGCCAGCATCTCGGCTCGCGCCGGCTCGGCCCCGAAGTAGGGCAGGACCGCGAAGTACATGAACTCCGGCAACAGCTGCCGGAAGCCGTCATTGCTGCCGAGCGCCAGCCGCGAGTGGATCACGGCGTGGATCCCGGCGGCGACGCCCTCGCCGGCGATCGGCGGCGGCGACTGGGTCTCGCCGGTGCTCTCGCGGGCTCGGTCGAGGAAGGTGTTGACCCGTTCCATCACCGCCGTGCGCTTGGCCAGCGCCGCCGGCCCGGCGGCGTGGACCTCGACCACGAGCGCGCGCCCCACATCGGGCTCGGCGTCGAGGAAGTCGAGCAGAGCCCCGAGCCCAGCCCGCAGTTCTCCTGTCCAGGTCCCCTCTTCGGCCGCGGCGGCGGTGAGGATGGCTTCCACCCTCTCCACTCCCCTGTCGTAGGCCTGCAGGAAGCAGTCATCCTTGTCGGCGAAGTTGTCGTAGAAGGCCTGCCGGTAGACGCCGGTGCGGTCGAGCACGGTGCGAACCGAGGTCTGCTCGTAGCCCTCGGCACCGACCGCTTCGAGCATGCCGTCGAGGATCGCTTGTCGCTTTGGGGAGGTGATGAGCTCTGGTCCGGGCATCAAGGGAACCGCTTGTCTGGATTCCGGTACTTTAGCGGTATGTAGCCACATCGTCCAGGTTGTAAGCCAGATTGGCTCAAGGTACCCTGGCGTTCGTGGCCGACAACGCATCGACGATGCGACCTCCGCCAGGTCGGCATCCCCTCCCGAAAGAGTTCATCGCCCAGCATCAGCGGGCGCGCATCATCTCGGCCCTGGCCGAGGAGACCGTGGAGAAGGGATACCGCGCCGTCACCGTCGCCGACATCGTCCGCCGCGCCGGCATCGCTCGCAACACCTTCTACGAGAACTTCTCCTCCAAGGAGGACTGCTTTCTCGCCGCCTCGGAATTCGCGGTCAAAGAGGCGCTGCGCCGGGTCGTCGACGCCGCCGCCAAGGTCGAGACATGGCCCGGGCGGGTCAACGCCGGCCTCTCCGCCTTCCTCAACTATGTGGCCAGCGAGCCTGCCCTGGCTCGCACCTGCATCGTCGAGGCGCTTTCCGCCGGTCCCGCCGCGGTCGAGCGCTACGAGCGTTCGATCCAGGCCTTCGTGCCGCTCTTCCGCATGGGCCGCAAGGTCTCCCCGCACGGCGAGGAGTTGCCGGGCACGCTCGAGGAGACGATCATCGGCGGCATCTTCTGGATCATCTACCAGCGCATCATCATGGGACAGACGGAGCAGATCGAGGAGCTGCTGCCGGAGCTGGTCGAGTTCTCACTTACCCCATACCTCGGCGCCGAGGCAGCGAAGCGGGCGGCGGCCGAGCAACCTCAGGCCACAGCCGGCTGAGCACGGAAAGGCAGGGATCGGGGGTCCCATGACCTAGTGCTCGAGACTCGAACCCCCGCCGCCCCCGAGCGGGCCCGCCTCGTCGAGGCCCTGATCGAGGTTGCCGCCGAGCGGGGCTACATCGACACCTCGGTCGAGTTGGTCGTCGCCCGTGCCGGCCTCGACCGCGACGCCTTCGACCGTCACTTCCGCGGCAAGTACGACGGCTTCCTCAGCGCTTGGCAGGAGATCAACGAGGAGTGCATGGCTTCGCTGATGCGGGCCTACAACAGCGAGGATTACTGGCCCGACCGGCTGCGTGCCGTTGCCATCGAGGTGGTCTTCGCGCTTCGCGCCGACCCCAGCCGCGCCGCCTTCGCGGTTGAGGTCCTCGCCGCGGGCGACGCCGCCCGGGCCCGCCGCGACATGACGATGCGGGTGCTCACCTCCCTGATCGACGCCGGTCGGCAGGAGATGGACGAGCCCGAACGGGTGCCCCACACCACCGCTGAGGCGCTGGCCGGCTCTGCCTACGGGCAGATCTACGCCAAGGTCGTGCGCGGCGACACCGACGGCTTGCCGCAGCTGATCCCGCAGCTGATGTCGGCGGCGGTGATGCCTTATCTAGGCGTGGAAGCCGCTCTCGAAGAGCTCAACCGTGGCTCAAATATGCCCGACCGGTATCGTCGCCCTGTGGCCGCTGAACCAGCCGACACTTCGGTTTCCCAAGACGCCGACTACCCCCCCGAGCTTGCTCGCCTCCCTCCGGGGCGGCACGGTCTGCCTCGCGAGTTCGTCGCCCACAATCAGCGCGAGCGCCTGATCGCCGGTCTCGCCGAGGCGATTGCCGAAAACGGCTACGCGGGGACAACCATCGCCCACATAACCCGGCACGCGGCAGTCTCCCGCCGGACCTTCTACGAGCATTTCGCCAGCAAGGACGAGTGCTTCGTGGCGGCTTACGACACGGTCATGGCGGAGTTGCGTGAGCGGGTCGGCCAGGCCTTCGAGCAGGAGGACGACTGGCCGCGCGCGGTCAAGGCGGGGATCGGCGCGATGCTGGGCTTCCTCGTCGCCGAGCCCAACCTGGCCCGCCTCTGCATGGTCGAGGCGCTGGTCGCCGGCCCGGTCGTGGTCGAGCGCTACGACAGCGCCATCCAAAGCTTCGTCCCCTATTTCCAGAGCGGCCGCGAAGGTCGCCCTGCCGATGTCCTGGAGCGCCTCTCGGCGACCACCGAGGAGGCCCTGGTCGGTGGCATGATGTCGCTGATCTCCCGCCGCATCATCGCCGGCAAGACCGCTGAGCTGGAAAGCCTGCTGCCGGACCTGGTCGAGTTCACCTTGACGCCTTACCTCGGTAGCGAGGAAGCCGCCAAGGTCGCCCGCGAGGGCTGAGCAGCCGCGCTTGCTGCGCGGACCCCTTGGGGTATTGGCTGAGGCGACGGGCGCTACGGCGGTGGCGTGGCGCCACCTGGGTTGCGGCTGTCACCGCTGGCGCCGCCGTGCACGCCCGCGCCTCGCCGATGTTTGGCCAACATCTATGTGCAGCCTCCCACACCGAGGCTCTTAGCGCAAGAGTTCTTGAATAAACGGTGAGGTACTAAACCGGGAGCTTCATCCAACTGAGCTCGAGGCATCCACCGAGCGCAGCTCCAGCCAGGCCTCATCCTCACCGAAGTAGTTGAGGACGACGAGGTGGGAGAGGTCGGGAAGCAGGCGCTTCACCTCGGCGGCACGGCCGGCCCCGATCTCCAGGCTGATCGATTCCTCGATCGCACCGATCACGAAGCCCGCGGTCATCCGTGAGACCGAGGGCAAGGCGTCGGGATCGCTGCGGGCGGTGTCGACGGCGGCGACCAGGCGCTCGATCAGGTGCTGGTGGGCGTCCCAGGCCTTTCCCCTGGCGGCGCGGACCTCGATCAGCAGCGCCTTCGCGAGCAGCGGCTGCTCGGCCACGGTGCGCAGCAACTCGGCCAACGCGGCGCGGAATCCGAGCCGCCAGTTACCGGCCTTGCGTCCCGCCTCCAGCATCTCCTCGCCGAGCCGATCGGTCGCCTCCTGGTAGGCCTGCGCGAAGCACTCCTCCTTGCTACCGAAGCGGCGGCGGAACTGGTCGCTGCTGATGCCGGCGCGGTCGGCGACCTCCTGCACGGTCGCCCGCTCGTAACCAAGGGCACCGACGGTAAGAAGCATCGCCTCGTGGACCCCGCTATCGCTGCCACGGTCCGGCAACGCCTCTTGCCAGGAGCGGACGGCGCGCAGTGTGCGGGTACCTTCCACCTGGGGTACTTTAGCCCATGTTTGGGAACGCGTTCCACTCTGTGTACTGATTTCGTACCAATGGGAACCCGCGCTATCCTAGGGCGGTGCGTGCACTGCCTGGAAAGGCCTCTCGGCAGCCTCCCGGCCCACAGCCGGTGAGCCGCACCGGCGCCGCCGAAGACCAGCGCCGCCGCATCCTCGAGGCCACCGCCGACCTGGTCGCCGAGCAGGGCTATCAGGGGACGACGATCGAGACGATCGTGCGCCGGGCGAAGGTCGGCTACGCCACCTTCTACAAGAACTTCGAGGACAAGCAGCAGTGCTACCTGGCGCTGCTCGACGCCGCCTACGGCGTCACCACGAGCCGGGTGCGGCAGGCCTACGATCGCGAGCAGGAGTGGCCCGACCAGGTCGCGGCTGGCCTCGGCGCCCTCTTCGAGCAGATCGTCGCCCACCCCAATATCGGCCGTGCCTGCCTGGTCGAGGCCCTGACCGCCGGACCCGAGGCAGTCGCCCGTCACGAGGAGTTGCTGAAGCGGTTCACGCCGTTGCTGAAGCCGGGGCGGGAGTTGAACCCGCGCCAGGCGGAGTTGCCGGACACGCTCGAGGACACGCTCACCGGCGGCGTCCTCTGGGTGATCAACCAGCGCTTGATCGCCGGCGATGCAGAGGGCCTGCGGGGCCTGCTGCCGGAGACGATCGAGTTTGTCCTGCGGCCCTACGTGGGCGAGCAGGTGGCGGCCCGCGAGGCCGAGCTCGCCGCGTCCAGCTGACATTCGCTCCGCTTCGCCATATCCTCGACGGGTGCCCGAAGAAGAGCTTGGTCCGCTTCCCGCCGGTCGCCACGGCTTCAGCCGCGAGCAGGTCGCGCACAACCAGCGCGAGCGGTTGATCGCGGGGCTTGCCACCGCCGTTGCCGAGCACGGTTACAACGCGGTCACGATCACCCACATCACCAAGGCCGCTGCGGTCTCCCGGCGCGTCTTCTACGAGAATTTCGAGGGCAAGGAGGAGTGCTTCCTGGCGGCTTTCGAGGTCGTGGTAGCGCACATCCGTGACCTCGTCGCCGAGGCCGTCGAGTCGGCGCCGGACTGGCCGCACCAGGCGATCGCCGCCGCCCGTGAGGTGCTCGCCTTCCTGGCGAGCGAGCCGGACCTGGCACGGCTCTGCCTGGTCGAGGCCCAGGGTGCGGGTCCTCAGGTGGCGGCGCGCTTCCACGCGGCGGTGCGCGAATTGGTGCCGCCGCTGGAGCGGGGGAGGGAGGAGCGAGCCGATGAGCGTTCGTTGCCCCCCAACACCGAGGACTCGACCGTCGGCGCTCTCGTCTCCCTAGCCGCCCGCAAGGTCGCCGCCGGCGAAGCGGCCAAGCTCGAGGAGCTGCTCCCGGACTTCACCCAGTTCATCCTCTCGCCGTACCTGGGGCCGGACGAGGCCGAACGCCTCGCGCGCTCCGTCGCCGTCTAGCGGCGACCTCTCTCTAGTCACCTCTCGGTACCCCCTCGTCCACCCTCGGGAACCTATCTGGGAACGGCCATTTTCTTTTGGGAACTCCCTCTTGACAACCCCTGAACAGGGTGCTTCACTGGCGACGCTTGCTGGTACGGACAGCACCTTCTAGGAACTGCTCCTATCCCAACGAGTGAATCAGGGAACACGCTGCATCAGGGACATAGATCGAGCCTCAGGGGGCCGCTTTAGGGAAGCGGCGGCATGGGGGCTCCAGGGACACAAGGAGAGCAATAGGTGAGACGCCAGGTGAAGGCATCGTCCGTGGGATCGACTGACGGCGGCGGTGGAGGCCGCGGCCGCATCCGCCAGGCCTTTGCCGGGCTGGCGGGCGCGGGCAGCATCGCGCTCGTGCTGGCGCTGTTTGTGGCCCCCTCCGCCTCGGCGGCACCGTGGGGCTTTGAGCAGGTCTCGCCCGTGGACAAGGGTGCCGGCGCCGTCTCCGCGATCGACACGTTCACCGTGACTCGCGACGGCAGCAAGATGCTCTACAGCGCGATCGGGTCGTTCGACGAATACCCGTCGCTCTCGATCCCGGCCTACAACCGCTACTTCGCCGAGCGCGGCGCGACCCGCTGGGACAACCGCTCGATCGAGCTCCCCTACGACCCGCCGCCGGAGGGCTTTGGCATCAACCTCGCGGTCATGGAGACCCTGCGTGCCTCGGTGAATCTCAAATACGCCCTGTCGATGTCGGCCCGGGCGCTGCTCCCTGGCGCGATTCAGGGCGGCTCCAACCTCTACATGCAGAACCTCGCCACCGGAGATCTCAAACTGGTCGCCTCCACCCAGAGCAATTCTTGGCTGTGGCAGTCGATCACTCACCTGGGTCAGATCGGCTATTCCTGGGTCGCCCCTGACGGCGACGGCGCGCTTTTCTATCTCGAAAAAGAATCAACCGAAGGCGTGCAGCCCGGGATCGTGAAATGGACCGAGGCTGGTGGCCTCGAGCCCGCCTCCTTCGACGAAGCCGGCAACCCGACCGCCTCGGTCTTCCCGCCCGGCACCTACGACAGCGGTCCCCACGAACCGCTGCCCGCGGAAGGCGCGCTCGACCACCTCTACATGTCCGCCAATCTCACGAAGCCGGCCTACGAGATGGTCAATGACAAAGCGGTGCCGATCTCGGTCTCCCAGCGCGCGGAAGATCTCGGCACCGTCAAGAACGCGGAAGTGGTCTCGGTGTCCGCGGCCGGCCGATTCGTCTTCATCCGCTCCGTCGGCGCGCTCACCGAAGACACGCCATCTAATGGCGGCCAGACCCTCTACCGCTACGACCGCACCGATGGGGGTCTGACTTACATCGGTTACGGCAGTGGCGGCTTCCCCATCGTGCTCCAGGCAACCGAAGACGGTCAGACGATCGCCTTCACCAGCGATAAATCGCTGCGTCCCGGGGACCCGGTGCCTGCTGCGCAAGCGGCCAACCTGTACGTCTGGCGCAACGGCTCTCTGAACCTTGTGTACACGACGGACGCCGAAGCGAAGCTGGGCACTTACGGGACCACGGTCTCAAACACCCTCCATGTGTTGAGCCGAAACGGCCGGTACCTGTACTTCACCGACAACTCGCCGTCGCTGGCCGAAGAGTTCGGCACCGCGCCGACGAGCCTGGCCTGTGCGAAGCAGGCCGAACCCGACGCGCCCCTGCCCTGCGATCAGGCCTATCTCTACGACGCCGACGCGCCCGGAGGCGAACTCGATTGCCTCAGCTGCGTCGACGGCACCAGCCCCGGCAGCAGCGGCGACATCCTCGCCGCCAACAACGGCTACGTGCGGTTCAACAACCACCCGAACCAGTACGTCTCCAACGACGGGCGGGCCTTCTTCGCCACCCTCAATTCGTACGACGCGGCCGATGCCAACGGTCTGCCGGACGTCTACGAATTCCACGAAGGCGATTACCGCCTGGTCTCGACCGGGGCCAGCGGCCAGTCGGCTCGCTTCATCGATGCCTCCGACGATGGGAAGACGATCTACTTCACGACTGCTGACCCGATCGTCCCCCAGGACACCGACAAAGCGGTCGACCTCTACGTGACCCGCGAAGGCGCCGGGTTCCCCTACGACCCGAGTGCGATCACGCCCCCCTGTCTGGCGCTGGAGACCTGCCACGGCCCGGTACCGGGAGTGACGCCGGGGCCGGGGGCGAGCAGCTCGACGTTCGTCGGCAAGCCCGACGCGCCGGTCGTCAACGGCAAGGTCCAGGTGACCAAGGCCGCCGCGCACGGTGTTACCAGCACGGTGACGGTCCGGGTCTCCGGGCCGGGCAAGGTGACGGCCAGCGGCTCGGGCCTGGTCAAGGCGACCAAGCGGGCCAAGAAGGCCGGCACGGTGAAGCTGACCGTGCGCCTTACGGCCAAGAGCAAGGCCGCCCTGAACAAGAGCGGCGCGCTGAAGCGAACGGTCAGGGTCGCGTTCGCGCCCGATGACGGAAGGGGGGCGAGCGCCACCCGCGCCCTCGCCTTCAAGGCCTCGGCCGGGAAGGGGGGTCGCTGAGATGAGGCGCACCAGCAGCGATAACGAGTCCTCTCACCAGCGTGCGGAAGGCAAGAAGATGAGTAGAAAGTCAGGAAACCAGAAGGGGCTGCGAGCCCGCGTGGGGCGCGTGGCAGCAGTCACCGCGGCAGCATTTGCCTGTCTCGGAATTGTCGCTACGGGAGCGTCGGCGGCTGAACTGAGCAGGGTCGAAATGGCCTACTCGCAGGCGGAATCGACCTCGCCACTGCGGCAGGCTGGCGGGCACCCGGACATCACGACCACTTTTGCGGAGAAGGAAAGCAGCCCCGGTGTCGTCAGCGAACTGATGCACCAGTTCGAAATCGACCTACCGCCGGGCGTGCTGGCCAACGCGGCGAAATTCCCCACCTGCCCGGCGGCGATGCTGAAGGCGGGTCCGAACGGGAACAACGCGGTCTGCCCGATCGAGTCGCAGATCGGCGGCGTGCAGCTCACCGGGCTGCTGCCGATTCCGCTGCCGCTCTACAACGTCGTCCCGCCAAAGGGTGCACCGGCGCTGTTCGCCGCGAACGTACTGGGCACGGTCGTGGCGATCAAGCCGACGGTCCGGCCGAGCCCGCAGGGCTACGGGATAACCATGGACTCCGGCTCGATCAGCCAGTCCCTGACGTTCTCCGAAGTGATCGTGAAGTTCTGGGGAGTGCCCGCCGAATCGAGTCACGACCTGTTCCGGATGGAATATGTCGATGGCGGGCTGTCGCTGTTCCACCCCAGCCCGGAAGTGCTGAACCCGAAGCCGATGACGCTGTCGCCAACGTCGTGCACGGAGCAGCCTGTGTTTGCTACCGCCCGTCTCGACGGGTGGCAGACCATCGGTCAGTTCGACCAACTCGTGGTCAGCAAAGACTCGAATGGCGAAGACATCAAGTTCGAGGGCTGCGAGCAGATCAAATTCAGCCCCACGGTGGAAGCAAAGCCGACGACCACGGTCGCCGATTCGCCCTCGGGCCTTGATGTCGCCATCAAGATCCCGGTGAACGAAGCCGCCGACGGCCTCGCCGAGGGCCACCTCAAAGACGTGAAGATGACCCTCCCGGCGGGGATGACGGTGAACCCGTCCTCGGCCAGCGGCCTGGGTGCGTGCTCGCCGTCCGAGGTCGGCCTGGTCAGCGCGGTCGGCGACCCGCTGGCACGGTTCAACGCCGCCAAGGCCAGCTGCCCCGACAGCTCGAAGCTGGGCACGGTCCGGGTCGACACGGCGCTGCTGGCCAACCCGATGCCGGGCGAGGTCTACTTGGCGCAGCCCAAGCAGAACCCGTTCGGATCGCTGCTCGCCCTTTACATCGTGATCGACGATCCCCAGAGCGGGATCCGGATCAAGCTCGCCGGCGAAGCGAAGCCAGACCCGAAGACGGGTCAGCTCGAGGTCAGCTTCCCCAACAACCCGCAGCTCCCGTTTGAAGAGTTCCAGGTGAACCTCTTCGCCGGGCCGCGGGCGGCGCTGAAGACCCCGGTCTCCTGCGGGTCCCACACGACGAACTCGATGCTGGTCCCCTGGGCCGCGCCGGCCATCCTCCCGGTCGCGGGGTCCAACAGCTACACGATCGACAAGGGACCAGCCGGTGCTTGCGTGAATTCCGACGCAGCTGCCCCGAACAACCCGACGTTCTCGGCCGGCACCGTCGACCCGGCGGCCGGCACCTACACCCCGTTCGTGCTGAAGCTCGACCGCGCCGACGGCTCCCAGCGCTTCAACCGCATCAAGGCGACCTTGCCCAAGGGGCTGCTCGGCAGGATCGCCGGCACCCCCTACTGCCCCGACGCGGCTCTGGCGGCTGCCGCGGGCAAGGAAGGCAAGGCCGAGCAGGCGGCGGCCAGCTGCCCGGCGGCCTCTGAGGTCGGCACGGTGGACGTCGGCGCCGGCGCCGGCTCCAACCCGTTCCACGCCGCCGGCAAGGCCTACCTCGCCGGCCCCTACAAAGGCGCGCCGCTCAGCCTCGCGGTCGTCGTCCCGGCGGTCGCCGGGCCCTTTGACCTCGGCACGGTCGTCGTCCGCAACGCCCTCAACATCGATCCGGCCACGACCGAGATCACCGCGGTCTCCGACGAGTTCCCCTCGATCCTGCAGGGGATCCCGCTCGACATCCGCTCGGTTGACCTGAGGCTCGCCAAACCGAGCTTCACGCTCAACCCGACCTCGTGTGATCCGATGGCGATCACCGGCGCGGCGACCTCGCTGCTCGGTCAGGAGGCGGCCCTCAAGAGCCCCTTCCAGGTCGGCGGCTGCGGGGCCCTGAAGTTCAAGCCGGGGCTCTCGCTGAAGCTCTCGGGCGGGACGACGCGGGCCAAGTACCCGGCCCTGACCGCGCAGCTGGTGGCGCGTCCGGGCGATGCCAACATCGGCCGTGCCTCGGTGGCGATGCCGCGCACCGAGATGCTGGCTCAGAACCACATCCGCACCATCTGCACCCGCGTCCAGTGGGCCGCGGACAGCTGCCCGGCGGGTGCCCGTTACGGCAAAGCGACGGCCTGGAGCCCGCTGCTCGACGAACCGCTCAGCGGCTACGTCTACCTGCGGGCCTCCAACAACAAGCTGCCCGACCTGGTCGCCGACCTGCGCGGCCAGATCCGGGTCGAGCTGGTCGGCCGGATCGACTCGATCCGGGGCGGTATCCGCACCACGTTCGAGTCGGTGCCAGACGCCCCGGTCTCGAAATTCGTCCTCAAGATGGAGGGCGGCAAGAAGGGCCTGCTGGTCAACAGCCGCGACGTCTGCAAGTCGACGAGCCGGGCCACGGTCCAGTTCGACGGGCAGAACGGCAAGGTCTCTGACTCGCGACCGGCCCTGGTCCACAGCGGTTGTAACAAGCAGCGCAAGAGCGGTAAGGGCAAGTAGCTCGGGCCTGTGTTGAGACGTTCCCTGACGACAGCGGCGACCCTGGTGGTCGCCGCTGTCGTTTTCGCGACGCCCGCGGCGCGGGCGGCGGTGCCACCGACGATCGCCGATACCTGGGCTTCGAACGTCGCCGCTACCTCGGCCGAACTGAAGGGGGTCGTCAACCCCAAAGGCAGCCCGACCCTGGTCCGGATCCAGCTCATCAGCCAGGCCCGCTATGACGCCAACCTCGCCGCCACGCCCCCGCTGCCACCCTTCACCGGCGGCAGCTACGAGCCGCCCGCCGGGTTTCCGCTCTTTTTGAGTCCGCTCGGAATGATTGAAGAAGACATCGAGTTCACCCGGCCGCTGGGGGGGCTCGTGACCGGCACCGGTTACCGCTACCGGATCCTCGCCACCAATGACGCCGGGACCGTCGAGGGACCGACCAGATCTTTCGCGACGATCGCCGCCGGTTCGGGCGGGTCCCTTCCCGACAACCGCGGCTGGGAGATGGTCTCCCCGGTGGACAAAGGCGGCGGTGAGATCCAGGGCCCCGGCGACCTCTTCGGCGGCGGCATCTTCCAGGCGGCTCCGGGCGGCGGCGCCATCACCTACAGCTCCGATTCCTCCTTCGGCACGGCGCCCAGCGCCCCCGGTGCAAGCCAGTACATCTCCGTGCGCTCAAGCGGCGGCTGGGCGACCCGCAACCTCACCCGGCCCACCTACAGCGGGGGCTACGGTCCCGCCCCCGACGGCGTCCCTTTCCAACTCTTCGAGCCGGGTCTCGGCACGGCGCTGATGGCGCTGCCCTGGGGCTGCGCAGCGGCCCCCTGCCCGCGTCAGTTCGCCCGGTTCGACATCGACACCGGCGTGGGAGGGAGTTCAGTGGCGCGCGCCGACCTGGCGGCCCCCGGCGCCAGCACCGATCTCGGCACCGTCGTGCTCTCGACCTGCGCCAAGCTGACCCCGGCGGCGGTCGAAGTCCCGGCCGGCTCGGGGTGTGATCCGGCTGCCACCAATCTCTACGCCTGGAGTTCAGCCGGGCTCACGTCGATCAACCTCCTGCCCGGGGCCGGCGTCAGCGCCCCCGGCGCGACCCTCGCCGCCAGCGCCGACGCGGTCTCGGCTGACGGCAGCCGGATCTACTTCGCCCAGGGCGGCGACCTCTACCTGCGCGCCGGCGGGGAGACGGTCCAGGTCGACACGACGGCCGGCGGTGGCGGTGTCTTTCAGACCGCCTCGCGCGACGGCGCCCTCGCCTACTACACCGCCGCCGGGCACCTCTACCGCTTCGCCGCTGCCAGCGGGACCTCTGTCGACCTGACTCCCGGTGGCGGTGTCCTCGGCGTTCTCGGCACCTCCCCCGACGGCGCCCACACCTACTTTCAGAGCGCCGCCGGCCTGCGGCACGTCCAGGGCACGAGCGTCACCGCACTCGACATCGACGCCGACCCGACCGACTATCCGCCGGCGACGGGCAGTGCCCGGGTCGGGGCCAACGGCAACCTCGCCTTCCTCGCCACCGCCGACTGGCCCGGCGCCGACAATGCCGGCAACGCCCAGGTCTTCCTTTATGAAGCCGCCGCCGATCGACTGCAGTGCGTCTCCTGCGACCCGACCGGGGTCCGCTCCAAGGGTCCGGGCCGGATCGCAGCACCGACCCGCAACGGCGCCGGCCCCAGCGCCAGCTCCTCCTATCGCCCGCGGGTTTTCTCAGACGCCGGTACCCGCCTCTACTTCGAGAGCCGCAACCCGCTCGTCCTCGGCGACACCAACAACGCCCGCGACGTCTACCAGTGGGAGGCTCAGGGCTTCGGCAGCTGCACCCGTCCCGGCGGTTGCGTGGCCCTGATCTCCAGCGGCAGGGCGGCCGACGGCTCGCGCTTCCTCGACGCTTCTGCGAACGGCGACGACGTCTACTTCCTCACCGGCGAGTCGCTGGTCAAAGCAGACCCCGGTGCCGCCGACGTCTACGTCGCCCGCGTCGGCGGCGGTTTCCCCGACCCGTCGATCCCGATCCCCTGCCTCGGCGACGCCTGCCAGCCGATCCCCAGCCAGCCCGACGACCCGGTCGTGGCGACCACGTTGATCCGCCCGGAAGTGAACCCGCCGCTGCGCTTCGTCCGCGACAGGAACAACGCCAAGAAGAATCAGGTGAAGAGCAAGAAGGCCCGCAAGGGGAAGAAGGCCAGGAACAGGAACGGCAAGCGGGGCAAGCGCGCCGCCACCAAGCCCAAGGCCGGGGGCCGGCGATGAGCGCCGGAGCGCGATTCGGATGGTTGCCGGCGATCCTCGCGGCGGCGCTGCTCACCGCCGCGCTCACCGCCCCGGCCGCCGGTGCCTTCGGCCTGCTGCCCGGTGACGCCGGTTTCTCGGTCGCGATCACCGAACCCGACGGCTCGGTCGCCGGGCGCGCCGGGAGCCACCCGGGCTCCCTCACCACCCACATCGGCCTCGACGTCAGCGACGGCGATCTGCGCGACCTGGAGATCGAACGCCCGCCGGGGCTGGTCGAAAACCCGGCGGTCCTCGAACAGTGCACGCTGGCCCAGTTCCACACCCCGCGCAACTCGCCGTTTCAGGTCAGCACCTCGGGCGAGAACTGTCCGCTGAACACGCAGGCCGGGACCCTGACCGTGACCTTCAAGGAAAGCGGCGCTCAGCGCACCTACGGCGTCTTCAACCTCAGCCCACCCGCCGGGGCGCCGGCCCTGCTCGGGGCCAGGCCGCTGGGGATGCCGATCACCTTCACCCCGACGATCCGCAGCTCCTCGGGCTCCTACCGCACCGCTCTGAACGTTCGCGATCTCTCCCAGCAGCTCGGCGTCTCGGGCCTGGAGCTGACGGTCTGGGGCAACCCCTGGCAGGTCGAACACGACTCCCAGCGCGGGGACTGCCTCAACGAGCTCGATCCCGCGCACGGCTTCGGCTCCCCGGCCCTGCTCGAAAGGGAGCCGCAGACGGTTCCCCCCTCGCCTCCCTACTACCAGGCCGGTACTTGCTCGGTCGGCAACCCCAAGGCCTATCCGGTGCGCGCCTACCTGACGCTGCCGAGCGCCTGCGCGACGCCGCTGCAGAGCGCGGTGGCGCTCAGCGGCTGGCAACACCCGGCCCGGATCGAGCGCAGCTTCACCCACCGCGACGGCGGCGGGGGGCCGCTGGCGCCGAGTGGGTGCGACGACGTGCCGTTTCGGACCGACGGCATCATCGCCCGGCCCAACAGCGACCGCGCCGCCTCCCCGACCGGCTTTCAGTTCGAGCTCGCCGTCGACCAGGGGACGATGCTGCAGGGCACCACCGAGGCCGGCCGCCTGATCCCCCAGACGCGGGCTGCCTCGCAGGTGCGTAAGGCGGTAGTCAGTCTGCCGGCGGGGATGACGGTCAACCCCTCCCTCGCCGCCGGCCTGCAGGGCTGTACGCCATCCCAGTTCGCCGCCGAGACCGTCGACTCGCTCGAAGGGGCCGGTTGCCCCAACGACTCCAAGATCGGGGAAATGGTCGTCCAGACGCCGCTCTTCAAACGCCAGATAACCGGCGCGCTCTACCTCGCCCAGCCCTATGAGAACCCCTACGGGGCGCTGGTCGGCATCTACGTGGTGGCCCGCGCGCCCGAGCGCGGGGTGATGGTGAAGCTGGCCGGCAAGGTCGATCCCGACCCTGGCGACGGGCGCCTGGTGGCGACCTTCGACGAACTGCCCCAGCTCCCCTACGAAAGCCTCCTGGTGCGCTTCCGCGACGGCCAGCGTAGCCCGATCGCCGCGCCGGCCAAATGCGGCACCTATATGACCAAGATCGCGCTCACGCCCTGGAGCTCGACCGGCCAGGTCTACGGGAAAGACGATCCCTTCGCCCTCACCCATGGCATCGGCGGCGGCCCCTGCCCGGGCGCCACTAGCCCCTTCAACCCGCAGGCGCAATCGGGCACCTCCAACCGCAATGCCGGCTGGCGCTCGCCCTTCTACCTGCACCTGACCCGCACCGACGCCGAGCAGGAGATCACCTCTTACTCCGCCACCCTGCCCAAGGGCCTGCTCGGCTCGATCGCCGGGGTGCCGTTCTGCCCCGAGGCGGCGATCGCCGCTGCCGCAGCCAACTCGGGCTTCGCGGAGACCGCCAACCCCTCCTGCCCGGCTGCCTCGAAGATCGGCAAGACCACCGCCGGCTACGGCCTCG
>Ga0164241_10003606_pt1 | contig 15465 bp, 10 predicted proteins | sample OricomyardsoilBY_FD_108780 | JGI IMG/M metagenome (GOLD analysis project Ga0164241, IMG submission 108780) | Backyard soil microbial communities from Emeryville, California, USA - Original compost - Back yard soil (BY) | ecosystem: Environmental > Terrestrial > Soil > Unclassified | place: USA... | reverse complement strand
TCGCGCGCCTGCGCCTCCTGCCCGTGATCGCGCCAGACCAAGCCGATGTTGTTCAGGCTGAGCGCGATCGAGCGGCCGTCGCCCAGCGCTTTGCGCATGTCCAGGCCGCGCTTCAGCTCTTCGAGCGCCATCTCGTATTCGCCGCGCATCCACAGCAGCTTGCCGATGTCGTCGTGACACGAGGCGATGCCGCGCGTGTCCCCGGCGCGTTCGAACAGCGTGAGCGAGGTCTCGAGGTGCTCTTGGGCCAGCGCCAGCGAGCCGGTGTCGCGATGAACGCGACCCATGCGGTTGTGCGCGGCGCCGCCCTTGCCATGCAGGGCGAGCCTGAACGAAAGCTCCAGCATCTCGCGAAATGTGGCCAACGCTTCGTCGGTGCGGCCGAGCAGCAGCAGCACGTCGCCCATGTTGTGCAGCGCGTCGATGCGCCGACGCGCGTCGTCGCTGCCGAGCAGGGACAAGCCCTTTTGGTAGTACTCGTGGGCTTTTTTGGCGGCAAAATGCTCGCGCGCGACGTTGCCCGCCTCCAAATACGTGAAGGCCGAGCGCGTCAAACAGCCCGCGTGCTCCAGGTGGCGCGCGAGGACGGCGAGATACTCTTCCTGACTTCGGACGGCGTCCTTCTGCGACAAGAAGTCGGCGATCGTCTGGTGGTAGCGGCGCAGCGCGCCGGTCGTGGTCAGCTCGGCGATCTTCTCGCGCTCGCGGTTGTGCTTGAAAATGTACTCTTCTTCGTCGGCGAACGCCGAGTCGGGCAAGCGCAGCAGATAGTCGCGCTCGACCAAGCCCGATAGCAGCCGTCGAATACGCGCCACGTCCTCTGCGGGCGAGTCGGTCCAATACTCCGGCGCTTTGGCGTCGATGCGCCCGAGCGCGACCAACGCGCCCAGCCAAAATACGCTGCCGACGGCCGCGGCGTGCTCCAAAACGCGCCGCTCTTGCACGGCCAAAGACGACAGCCGCGCGAGCACCGCGTCGTCGACGGTGAGCGGCAAGCGCGCGCTCTGCAGCCGATCGAGATCGACGCGCCAGGGCCCGGCCCCGCTCGTCTCGGCCAAGACGCCGCTCTCGAAGAAGACGCGCACCATCGCTTCCATCAAGCCCGGGGTACCTCCGCTCATGCCGAGCGCGGCGTCGACGAGCTGCTCCGGCGCGCCGCCTTCACAAGGCGCCAGCAGCTCCTTCAAGATCCGTCCGGCGCTTTCCGCCGAAACCGGCCCCAGCTCGAGGACCTCGTGACGCAGACCGCCCAGCTCGCGGTAGCCCTCGTAGCGGCTGAGCAGCTCGGCGCGCGTGAGGCAAACGAGCAAGAGCGGCCCTCGCCCGAGCTCAAGTAAGTGGCCGATCAGCTCCAACGAATCGCCGTCGGAGGCGTGCAGATCCTCGAGCACCAAGCACATCGGGCGCCGCGCCGAGTCGGCCTCGAAAAAGCTGCGCACCACCGAGCGTCGCAGCATGCGCGCTTGCACGGCGTCCTCGGCCAGCACGCGCGTCAAGGGCGTTTCCGGAAACGCCACCCCCATCAACGAACCGAGCAAGAAACAGACGTCGCCGACGCGCCGATCGTCGAGCACGGTCGACACTTCCGCGCGCACGCGCTCGACGGAGGTATCGCGATCTTCGCCGTCCTGAACCCCGAAGCGCGCCCGCAGCAGCCGCTCGATCAGGCCGTGGCTCAACGCGGGCGGCCGGACGCGCGCCTGAAACACGCGAAAGGCATCGGGCGTGGCCTCGAGGAACGCGCTCACGAACTCTTCGACGATGCGCGCCTTGCCGATACCGGGGCCGCCGACCAGCGTCACGGCTCGCACTTCACGTTTCTCGATGGCGCTTTGCGCTGCCCGCCGCAGCACGGCAAGCTCCGCGTCACGGCCGATGAGCGGAGCTCGGAGCTCGGGCGGCGTCGGCTGACTCATGCGGCGATGTTGGCTCGAAGGATCCCCGAGTCTCAAGCAATAGCTGCCCCGACCCCCCGGCCTGGCCGCGCGATGGCGGCGGTGGCGGCGAAGGGTCCGGTCCGCGCCCGTTCAACGCAGCGCAGCGTGGCGTGAATTCGGGAAAATGCGGCCGTGCGCCTTGCGCTGAGCCCTAGCTTGATCGAGTCTCCGCCGATCTTTGCTAGAGTCACGGTTTCCAGTGGCACTGCCCGAACGTAATCCAACCCAAACTGATAGTGCGGAGAAGCGCTCCGTCGGCCGCGGCCTTTTCAAGAAGTGCGCTGGCTGCGGCCACGTGCTGACGGCGCCCGAGTTCGCCGCGCGTTTTCACATCTGTCCGGCGTGCGGTCACCACCACCGCATGAGCGTCACGGAGTGGAAGACGCTGCTCCTCGACGACGCGGCGTTCGAGGCGTGGGACGAGCACATCGTTCCGGCGGACCCGCTGCTGTTCGTGGACGACAAGCCGTACCCGGAGCGCGTCGCCCGAGCCCAGAAGCAAACCGGCGTTACCGAAGCGATTCAGGTCGGTCGCGGCAAGCTCCAAGGTTTGGCCGTCGCGATGGGCTTCTTCGACTTCTCGTTCATGGGCGGCAGCATGGGCTCGGTCGTCGGCGAGCGGATGACACGCATGTTCGAGCGCGCGGCCGACATGGGCCTGCCCGTCATCTTGCTACACGCCTCGGGCGGCGCACGCATGCAGGAGGGCATCCTCAGCCTGATGCAGATGGCGAAATCGGTCGCGGCCTTGGCGCGTTTTCGCGAGCGTCGGAAGCCCTACATCAGCCTGTTGCTCGACCCCACGACCGGCGGCGTCGCGGCCAGTACCGCATTTTTGGGCGACATCAACCTGGTCGAGCCCAATTCGCTGGTCGGTTTTGCCGGCCCGCGCGTGATTGAGGCCACGATTCGCACCACCTTGCCCGAGGGCTTCCAAAAGTCCGACTTCTTGCTCAGTCACGGTATGGTGGACGCCATCGTGCCGCGCATGGAGATGAAGAAGAAGCTCGCAAGCCTGCTCTTGCACCTGGGTGTCGAGGCCTCTTGAGTGATCTGAAGGCTACGCTCGAACGTCTCTACGCTTTGGCCTTGCACGGTCGAAAGCTGGGGCTCGAGCGCGTGCAGGAGGCTTGCGACAAGCTCGGCAACCCCGAGCGCTCGTTCCAAGCGGTGCACATCGCGGGCACCAACGGCAAGGGCACCGTCACGGCGTTCGTCGGGTCGATGGCGCGGGCGGCCGGACAGCGCGTGGGCGTCTACACCTCGCCCCATCTCTGCCGCTTCGCCGAGCGCATCAACATCGACGGCGCCCCGATCGAAGACGACAAGCTCGTCGTCTACTTGAATCAGGTGATGGACATCGGGCCGGAGCTGACCTTCTTCGAGGTCGCGACGGTAACGGCGTTTTTGGCCTTCCGCGACGCGCGCGTCGAGCTGGCCGTCATCGAGGTGGGCCTGGGCGGTCGTCTGGATGCCACGAACGTGATCCCCCCACCGCGCGTAGCCGCCATCACGCGCGTCTCTTACGACCACATGGCCGAGCTTGGCGACTCGCTGAGCAAGATCGCCTTCGAGAAGGCCGGCATCATCAAGCACGGCTCGGCCGTCGTACTGGGCAAGCTGCACCCCGACGCCCGCGCGGAGGCCGAGCGGCGCATGGCCGAGGTCGGCGCTCGTGAAGTCCCGCTCGGTAGCCCCGAGCCGGTGCCGGGCGCCCCGCTCGCCTACCCGCGCGTCGCGCTGGTCGGCTCCAACCTGGCCGTCGCCGTCACCATCGGCCGTGAATTGGGCTATTCGCCCGAAACGCTGGCCAAAGGCGTGGAACAGACGGTGTGGCCGGGCCGCAACGAGCTTCTGCATCGCAACGGCCAAGAGCTCACGCTGCTCGACTGCGCGCACAACCCCGACGGCGCCGTAGCGCTGTCACACGCGCTCGATCCGAGCGTGCTGGGCGACATCGAATCACGCAAAGAGATAGCGCTCGTGTTCGGCGCCATCGCCAGCAAAAACTGGCGCGCCATGCTGAAGCGACTCGAGACCGTGGCTGGGCATCGCGTGTTCGTCGCCCCGCCCGTGAGGCGCGCAGTCGATCCTTACGAAATGTCCGCGGCCGTCGCCGGTGAGGTCGCGGAGGGCGTGCCCGACGCCTTGGCGCGCGCCCGGCAGCTCGTCGGCCCGCGTGGCTTGGTCGTCGTCACCGGCTCGATTTTCCTGGTCGGCGCCGCGCGCGCCTCGCTCCTCAATTTGCCGACCGATCCGGCGATCGACTTGTAGGGAGAGCATGCCGTCGTTCGACGTGGTCTCCAAACTAGACTGGGCCGAGTTCGGAAACGCGCTCTTGCAAACCCAGAAAGAGATCGGTCAGCGCTTCGATTTCCGCAACACCGAGACCTCGCTCGAGAAGAACGAAGAAGGCATCGTGATTTTGGCCAACGCCGTCGATCGCTGCAAAGCGGCGTTGGTCGTGTTCGAAGAGAAGCTGATCAAGCGCAAGGTCAGCTTGAAGCACCTCGATCGACAGGACCCGGGCAAGGGTCCGCGCGGTACGACCCGCCTGCTCGTAAAGCTGAAAGAAGGCATCGAGACCGAGAAAGCCAAGCAGATCGTCAAGATCATCAAGGACTCGAAGCTCAAGGTGCAGGCCGGCATCCACGAGGACTCGGTGCGCGTGACCGGTAAGAAGCGCGACGACTTGCAGGAAGCGATGCGCGTCTTGCGAGCGGCGGACACTCTCGACCTCGACCTGCAGTTCACGAACTTTCGCGATTAGACGCCGACCAGGAACCAACATGAGCGAACGCAAGCTTTTCGGTACGGATGGGATCCGCGGTCGCGCCAACGTCGACCCGATGACGCCCGAGATGGCGCTGCGCCTCGGACGCGCGATCACGCTGGTGGCCCGCCGCGGCAAGTCGCGGGCGCCGCGCATCGTGATCGGCAAAGACACGCGCGTGTCCGGCTACATGCTCGAGACCGCCATTTCAGCAGGGATTTGTGCGGGTGGCGGTCGCGTGCTGCTGTCGGGCCCGATCCCTACCCCAGCGGTCGCCAACCTGACTCAGAGCATGCGCGCCGACGCGGGCGTCGTGATCAGCGCCAGCCACAATCCGTTCGCCGACAACGGCATCAAGCTGTTCGGCCCCGATGGCTTCAAGCTGCCGGACAGCGAAGAGGCCGCGATCGAGGCGCTGCTCTTGGATCCCAAGCTCGAATCACAGGGCAAAACCGGCGCCGCCGTCGGCCGCGCCGAGCGCTTCGACAGCTCGGTAGGGCGTTACATCGTTTTCGCCAAGAACACGTTCCCCAAAGAGCTCACGCTCGACGGCCTGAAGGTCGTGGTCGACGCCGCCCATGGCGCCGCTTATCGCGTCGCGCCTGCCGTTTTTGCCGAGCTCGGGGCGGAAGTCACCGCCCTCGGCTGTAAGCCGAACGGTGTGAACATCAATCGTAACTGTGGCGCTTTGTATCCCGAGTGCGTCGCGGCCGAGGTGAAGAAGAAGAAGGCCCACCTCGGCGTCGCGCTGGACGGTGACGCCGACCGCGTGATCTTCGTCGACGAGCACGGCAACATCGTCGACGGTGACGCGATCATGGCCCTGTGCGGCACGCGCATGCACAAGGCCGGCAAGCTCAACCGGGGCAAGCTCGTCACGACCGTGATGAGCAACATGGGCCTGGAGCGAGCGTTGGAAGCGGCGGGCGGCAGCGTGATCCGCACCAACGTCGGCGATCGCTACGTGGTCGAGGCGTTGCGGGGCGAGTCACTCAGCTTTGGCGGTGAACAATCCGGCCATTTGATCTTCATGGATCACGCCACCACCGGCGACGGCTTGGTCGCGGCCCTGCAAGTCATCGCGATCATGGTCGCCGAGCAAAAGAGCTTGGCCGAGCTGGCGCACGTCATGGAGCGCGTGCCGCAAGTGCTCGAGAGCATCAAGTTGCCCGCGCGCCGCCCGCTGGACGAGATGCTCGAGCTCACGCAGCGCATCGGCGCCGCCGAAAAGAAGCTCGGCCGTGACGGTCGCGTGCTCGTGCGTTGGAGCGGCACGGAAGCCAAGCTTCGCTTGATGGTCGAGGGCCCGGATCCGGCCGTGTTGAAGATGCTCATTGACGACATGGCCGACGCCGCGCGAAAAGACACCGCCGCAACCTGACGGCGGTCGTTTGACGTAACCCTTCCGTTGGAGTAGAAGGCCGTGTCTCGTGTGCTTCCGCACGCTGAATGCGTTCAGCGTTGCGTGCCGGCGCACCTGTGGCGAGCCTCTTCTAGCTAGTCGTGGCCGCTTTTTCCTCGAACGCAACCTTTCGGTTGCTGGGAACGCGCCATGACTCACTCGTTGTCTTCTGCGTCTCGAAAGCTGGCATTCGTCGGCAATCACCTGCCCCGCCAGTGCGGCATCGCGACGTTCACGACCGACCTCAGCCACTTCGTCGCGCGGGCTGCCTCGCACGTGGAGGCGCTGATCGTGGCCATGAACGATCCCGGGCACGAGCACGCTTACCCCGAAGCAGTCCGCTTCGAAGTCCCCGAAGATGACATTGCCGCGTACCGGCGCGCTGCCCAGTACCTCAACTCCAGCGGGGTCGAAGTCGTCTCGCTTCAGCACGAGTACGGAATTTTCGGCGGAAAGTGCGGCAACCACGTGCTCACGCTGTTGCGCGAGCTGCGCATGCCCGTCGTCAGCACGCTGCACACCATCCTGACCAGTCCCTCACCGCTTCAGAAGGCCACGCTAGATCAGGTGATCGCGTTATCCGAGCGCCTAGTCGTGATGAGCGAGCATGGCGCCAACACGCTGCGCGAGTTGCACGGCGTGCAAGCCGACCAGATCGACATCATTCCTCACGGTATCCCGTTGGCCTCACAGGGTACGCACGGCAAACCGCACCTCGGTTTCGCCGATCAGAGCGTGATCTTGACGTTCGGCTTGCTGTCGCCGGACAAGGGCGTCGAATACGTGATCGAAGCCATGCCGGCGATTTTGGCGCGTTACCCGAACACGGTGTTCGTGGTGGTCGGCGCCACGCATCCGCACGTCAAGGAGCATCACGGGGAGGCGTATCGGCTCGAGCTGCAGAGTCGGGTGCGGCGGCTTCGTATCGACGACAAAGTCGTCTTTCACGACCGCTTCGTCGACGACGGTGAGCTTGCAGATTTTCTGGCTGCGGCCGACATTTACGTCACTCCATACCTGAACCCGCAGCAGAGCACCTCCGGCACCCTCGCGCGCGCCGTGGCCGCCGGGCGCGCCGTCATTTCGACGCCGTACTGGCACGCTCGTGAGCTCTTGGCCGAAGGCCGGGGCCTGCTGGTGCCGGTGCGCGACGCGGTCGCGATCGCCGACGCGGCGATCGGCCTGCTGAGTGACGACGCGGCGCGCGCCGCCATCGGCACGCGGGCGGCCGAGCACGCCCTGAGCAGCTCCTGGCCGGTAGTCGCCAATAGCTACTTGCGTAGCTTCGAGCGAGCGCTCGAAGGGCAACGGCGTCGTCGGTCTCTTCCACCGCGTCTGCTCACTTCGCCCGCTGATTTGCCGGAGCTCAATCTGGACCACCTGCGCGCCATGACCGACGATACGGGTCTGATTCAGCACGCTACCTTCGACGTACCGCGCTACGAGGAAGGCTATTGCCTCGACGATAACGCGCGGGCGCTTTTGCTGATGACGCTGATGGAAGAGACGAGCACCGCGCGCCCTCGCTCCGAGCGAGCCGCGACCGCTCGCTACCTGGCGTTCGTCGCGTACGCCTTCAACCGTCAGACCCGGCGTTTTCGAAACTTCATGTCGTACTCACGGCGTTGGACCGAAGACGTGGGGTCGGAGGACAGCCACGGCCGAGCCGTGTGGGCGCTGGGCACGGTGATTGGCCGGTCGGCGGCACCCAGCCGTCAGGGTCTGGCCCGCGAGCTGTTCCAAGCGTCGCTGTCGCCTATCTCTGCCTTTTCGAGCCCGCGCGCCTGGGCGTATGCCTTGCTCGGTATCAACGAATACCTGCGGCCTTTTCAGGGCGACAGCGGGGTGCAGGCGCTGCGCCAACTACTGGTCGAAAAGCTGTGCGGCCTCTATCAGGTACACGCCACTATCGAGTGGCCCTGGTTCGAGGATTTTTTGACGTACTCCAATGCTCGTCTGCCTCAGGCGCTGATCGCCTCGGGCGAAGCTATGGGCAACGCGGAAGTGTCCAGCCTCGGCCTACGAACCCTGAGCTGGCTGGCGGAGGTTCAGACGTCGGCCGAGGGTTACTTTGCGCCGGTGGGCTCGAACGGCTTCCATCGCAAAGGGGGCGTAAAGGCCGAGTTCGACCAGCAGCCGGTCGAGGCCGCGGCGATGGTCTCGGCCTGCCTCGATGCGTTGCGGGTCAGCGGTGAGGCGCGCTGGGCGGGTCATGCCCGTAACGCCTTCGATTGGTTCCTCGGGCAAAACCACCTGCGCATGCCGTTGTACGACGCCTCGACCGGGGGCTGCCGCGATGGCCTCCACCCCGAGCGTTGCAACGAGAACCAAGGCGCCGAGTCGACGCTCTCTTTCTTGGTCGCGCTCTTGGAGCTCAGAAATCAGGACATTTCCGCGGTAGCGGGGGGCGACAGCCGTTGAAGGTAGCTCTGCTCGGGCCTGTCGCCTGGCGGACCCCACCGCGGCACTACGGTCCGTGGGAACAAGTGACGAGCCTGCTCGCCGAAGGGCTGGTCGCGCGCGGCGTCGACGTCACGCTGTTCGCCACGCTGGATTCGCTCACTAGCTCCACATTGGACGGCGTTTGTGCCAGCGGCTATGCGGAGACTCCGGCGCTCGATGGGCGCATCTGCGAGGCGTTGCACGTCGCGCACGCTCTCGCGCGCTCGGGTGAGTTCGATCTCGTCCACAACCACTTGGATTGGCTCCCGCTGGCTTTCGCCAAGCATTGCGCCGCCCCGCTTTTGACGACGATCCACGGCTTCTCTGGTCGCGCGATTTTACCGGCATACGTGAACGCCGCCTCGTCGCACTTCGTTTCGATCTCCGACGCGGATCGCGCGCCCGAGCTCGACTACGACGCGACCATTCATCACGGCATCGATCTCGACGCATTGCCGTTCTCGGCGACGGCGGCGGACTCGCTCGTCATTTTCGGCCGTATTCACCCGGACAAGGGCACCGCGGCCGCCATCGACATCGCGAGGCGCGCGGGACGCCGCTTGGTTATCTGCGGAATCGTGCAAGATACCGGCTATTTCCGCGAACACGTCGAGCCCCATATCGATGGCGATCGCGTCACTTACCTGGGCTCGGTCGGGCCCGCGCAACGAGCAAAGGTGCTGGGCACCGCCGCAGCTTTGCTGCACCCGATCGCGTTCGCCGAGCCGTTCGGGCTATCAGTCGTCGAAGCGATGGCGTGCGGTACGCCGGTGCTCGCCTATCCGCTCGGCTCCATGCCCGAAATCATCGACCACGGCGTGACGGGCTACCTCGTCGCGGACGCGACCGCCGCCGCGGCTGCCGTCGGGCCAGCCGCGGCGCTCGACCGGCAGGCGATTCGCGCCGTTGCCGAGCGCCGTTTCGGCGCCGCCCGCATGGTCGACGACTACCTCAAGCTGTACCGGCGGCTGTTAGCGCACTGAGCAGGTCGTTCAGGTCGGCGGTCGCGATGCGCGCGCCCACGTCGGAGAAGCCATATGGCAACACCAGCTTGCCGGCGTGGGTCATGGCGCCGCAAGAGTAGACGACGTTGGGCACGTAGCCGTCGCGCTCGTTTTCGGCCGGCACCAGCAGGGGCTCCCGTAAACGCCCAATGACCCTCGCCGGGTCGTCGAGATCGAGCAAGAGCGCGCCCAGGCAGTAGCGTCGAAACGGGCCCACGCCGTGGGTAATCACCAGCCAGCCCGCCTCCGTCTCGATCGGTGAGCCACAGTTGCCGAGCTGAATGAGCTCCCAGGCTTCGATCGGCTCCTGCAGGGTCTCGCGTCCGTGCCAGAAGCGCACGTTGTCGGAGCGGATCAAGTGGTTGTTCTCGTTGTCTAGCCGCCCGAGGGCCATGAACGAGCCGCCCACTTTGCGCGGAAATAGCGCAATGCCCTTGTTGACGGCTGAGCTCCCGTTGAGGGTCGAGACTCGAAACGAGATGAAGTCGCGAGTCTCGATCAGCTGCGGCAAGATGCGGTAGCCGTCGTACGCGGTGTAGGTCGCAAAATAGGTGACGCTGCCGTCGTCGTACGTGAAGCGAACGAAGCGCGCGTCCTCCATGCCCTGGCTCTCGGTGGGACCCGACGGGAAGATCACCCGTTCGGAGACCGTGGAATCGCCGTGAAATGTGCTCTCGTAGTTCGAAGACGCCAGCCAATGAATGGTGCGTGTCACCTGTTGCACGCCTTGATCGTGCGCGTGGGCCTGCTGCACCTCACGCAGCGCGGTCTCGAGCTGTTCGGCGTTGAAGTGCTCGGGCAGTGGCTCTAGCACGCGCTGTGCCGTCTCGGTGTACGCGTCCATCTCGCGCAGCTTGGCGGTGAATATCGCCTTTTCGTACGTCGGGGGGCGGTGGGTCGCGGTCCGGGCGTAGGGGCTCGTCGCGTCCAGGTCGAGCTTACCTTCCGCGTCGATCACGCCCGAACGAAACTGAATCGACGACAGATGCCCCTCCCCGATCGCCCGCAGGCTGATGATGAACCGCAGCGAGCCCGCCGCGACCCCTTCCTGATAGGGCGCGCGCACGATCGACGGATTGCTGAGCGCGGCGGCGTCGATCGCGTACTCGTGGGTGAAGTAGGCGCCGATCAACTGGCGCCGCTCCGGCGAGATCTCGTTCGGATACTCGATGTAGCGGGCTACCTCGCGGAAATGACGCTCGAGCACCGAAGGCAAATCGACGTGCCGCGCCGAGAATCGTGCGGTGGTTTCCGCCAACAGCGGCGCCACGGCGCTCTCTGCCAAGCCGAGCACGCGACCGAGGATGCGTTGGACGCGGTTGCGCCCGTCCGGGAACGAATCGCCGCCCGGAATGAACGGCTTGGTGATGACACGCCGTGGATCCGGCAGCAGGCACACTTCAGAGCGCGTGACCGGAACGAAGGCTTTTTGCAATTGACCCGTAGCCTTAACACCCCGGAACCCGGGCGCGTTGGGATCGGCGCGTTTCGGGCGCAATCCAACGAAACGCAGCCGCGAGTTGGCTGCGGGTGGGGGTCAACCAGCTGTCGGTAATCAGCGGCGAGCGAGCAGGCCCCGCCAGTTGCGACGACCTGCTCCCCCACTCACCGCCAAAAAAACCTGATGGCTACCGCGCCGGCTCGGCTCAGAGCTTCTTGGCGGCGGCGACGACGTTCTCGGCGGTCATGCCGAGCTCTTTCATGACGATGCCGCCCGGGGCGGACATGCCGAAGCGTTCGATGCCGATGGTGGCGCCGTCGAGGCCGACGTATTTGGCCCACGTGCTGCTGACGGTGGCCTCGATGGCGACGCGCTTGCGGCACGACTTGGGCAGTACCTCTTCGCGGTAGGCATCGGGCTGCTTATCGAAGCGCGAGAAGCTGGGCATGCTGACGACGCGGGTGCCCGCGCCGAGCTGCTCGGCGGCCTTGAGCGCGTGCTGCAGCTCACTGCCGGCCGAGAGCAGAATCAGCTCGAGCGCCGCCGTCTCTTTCTTGGCGATGTAGCCGCCCTTCTGCACGCCCTCGCGGCGCGTCTTGACGGGAATGTCCGTCAACAACGGCACCGCTTGGCGCGTGAGCGCCAGCAGCGTGGGGCCGTCAGTGCGGTCGAGCGCGGCCGCGAAGGCGCCGGCGGTCTCTTCCGGATCCGCCGGGCGAATCACGTCCAAGTTCGGGATCACGCGCAGGCCCGGGATCGTCTCGACGGGCTCGTGCGTCGGCCCGTCTTCGCCCACGCCCACGCTGTCGTGCGTGAAGACGTAGATGACCGGCAGGTGGCTGAGCGACGCCAAGCGAATGGCGGCGCGGCAATAGTCGGCGAAGACCAAGAACGTGGCGCCGCTCGGGCGGAAGATGCCGTGGGCGGCGATGCCGTTCATGATCGAGCACATGCCGTGCTCGCGGATGCCGAAGCGGATGTTGCGCCCCGAGCGGTGGCCGGGCTTGAAGTCGTCGTTGCCGGTCTTCAAGTCGCCGATGTAGTTCAGGGTCGAGCCGTACAGATCGGCGCTGCCGCCGACGAGCAGCGGATTTTGGGCGGCCAACGGCTGCAGCACGTCCTGCCCCGCTTTACGCGTGGCAATCTTGGTGTCGGCAGGGAACTCGGGAATCGCGGCCAAAAGCGTGGCCAGGTCGGGCGTGCGCTGCTTGGTGTCGGCGGGCAACGTGTGCGCGGAAGCGCGCGTCGTCGCGAGCTCTTCGGCGAGCTTGGGATTCTTGGCGCTCCACTCCGTGAACTTTTTCGTCCACGCGGCGTAGCCTTGGTCGAGCGTCTTTTCATGCGCGGCAAAATACGCGCGCACCTCGCTCGAAACGTAGAAGTGCTCCGCGGGCAGGCCCAAGCCCTGACGCGCGGTCTCGGAGAACTTGGCGCCGCCTTCGCCGTGCGCTTTCTGCGTGCCCTGCACCTCGGGGATGCCCTTGCCGATCAGGGTCTTGGCGATGATGAGCTGAGGCTTGCCGCTGCCGGCGGCTTTGGCGCGGGCGAACGCGGCCGCGAACGCGTCCAGCTCGTGGCCATCGACCGTCTGCACGTCGAAGCCGAGGGCCTCGAAGTGCTTGGCCGTATCTTGGCTCTGCGTCTCTTTGGCCATCGCATCGAGGGTGACGGCGTTGGAGTCGTAGATGATGATCAAGTTGTCGAGCTGCTGATGGCCGGCAAACTCGACGGCTTCGAGCGCGACGCCTTCTTGCAGGCAGCCGTCACCAGCCAAACAAACGATGTGATGATCGAAGATGGTGTGCTCGGCGGTGTTGAAGCGCGCCTCGGCCATCTTGGCCGCGACGGCCATGCCGACCGAGTTCGCCACGCCCTGGCCGAGCGGACCCGAAGTCGTCTCGACGCCGTCGGGCGTGTGCATCAGCTCGGGGTGACCGGGCGTCTTCGAGCCCAGCACGCGAAATTTCTTCACTTCCTCGATCGGGAAGCCGCTGTAACCGCTCAGGTGCAGCCAGCTGTACAAAAACATCGACCCGTGGCCGGCCGACAGCACGAAGCGGTCGCGGTTCAGCCACTCGGGGTGCTTGGGGCAATGGGTAAGCGCGTTGCCGTACAGCACGGCGCCGATCTCGGCGCAGCCCAACGGCAATCCCAAGTGCCCGCTCTGGCAGGCATGCACGGCATCGATCGCGAGTCCTCGCGCTTCGGTAGCCGCCTTCGACAACAGGTCTTTATTCAGCTCGCTCGTCATTTTGATGGCCGCTTTTATCGGTCGTTCTGCCCGCGGAAGCAACCGTGTAAAGGTGGCCGCCTTTACGCACGGTGACGGTTTGCGCACAAAAGCGAAACGGGAAGACAGCCGGGCGCGTGACGCCCAACGGTCTTCCCGTCGTTGCTTTTCGTGACCGTGCTTTAGCGAGGGCCGGGGCCGCGACGGCGTTGACCGCCGCTGCTGCTGCCACCACCACCGCCACCACGACGCGGGCCGCCACCCTGACCAGCAGGGCGGAACGAACGGACACCGTTGCCGTTGGGGCGACCGCCGTCGCGGTTGCCCTGGTAGCCACCACCACCACCACCGTTACCGCCTTCGCGGCGCTGATCCAGGTTCGCCGGGCGCGGAGGCTCTGGCGGCAAAGGAGGCAGCTCGGCCTTGAGCAACGGGATGCGGTGACCGAGCAAGCGCTCGATCGCGTGCAGCTCCGAACGCTCGTCAGGCTCGCAGAACGAGATGGCGTGCCCCGACGCTCCAGCGCGCCCCGTGCGACCAATGCGGTGCACGTAGCTCTCCGGGACGTTGGGCAAGTCGTAGTTGATGACGTGGCTCACTTCATCGACGTCGATGCCGCGGGCCGCGATATCGGTCGCCACCAAGACCGGCAAGGTGCCGCGCTTGAAGGCGTCCAGCGCACGCACGCGTGCGCTCTGCGACTTGTTACCGTGAATGGCGGCCGCGCCGATGCCTCGGCGTTGCAGCTGATCACTCACGCGGTTGGCGCCATGCTTGGTGCGAGTGAACACGATGGTGCGTGTCACTTCTTGCCCAGCCAGCACGAATTGGAGCAGTTGCCCCTTCTGCTGCTTGGGCACCATGTACATGGCTTGGCTGACGGTCTTGGCGCTCGTTTCTTGCGGGGCCACGGCAACTCGCCGGGGAGTTCGCAAGATGTTGCGCGACAGCTCGACGACGGCTTGCGGCATCGTCGCGCTGAACAGCAGCGTTTGCCGCTCTTTCGGCAGCACCGAGACCACACGTCGCACGTCTTGAATGAAGCCCATGTCGAACATGCGATCGGCCTCGTCCAGCACGAAGTGCTCGACGTTACCGAGACGCACCAGGCCCTGGCTCATCAGATCCAGGAGGCGTCCAGGTGTTGCCACCAGGACGTCGATGCCACGCTTGAGGGCTGCTTCTTGCGCGCCTTGCCCGACGCCGCCGTAGATCACGGCGTTGCGTAGACCAAGGTGCCGGCCGTACGCATCAGCGCGTTCGGCAATCTGGGCGGCGAGCTCTCGCGTGGGCGAGAGGATCAGCGCTCGGATCGAGCTCGACTTCTTCGTAGAGAGTCGCTGTAGGATCGGCAGCAAAAATGCTGCCGTCTTGCCCGTACCGGTCTGAGCCGTCGCGAGCAAGTCGTGTCCGCCGAGAACTTCGGGGACTGCCTGCACCTGAATAGGCGTGGGAGTCTCGTAACCCTCTTGGGTTACGGCACGCACCAGGGCAGGAATAAGGCCGAGGGCCGCGAACGCGGCCCCCCGCTCAGGGGCATGCACGGGCACGCCCACCGTTTGTGGTGAAGTCACTGGTTAGAAAACCGGGGTCCTTTAGATCACCAGCGATCGCCGCCGCCGCGATCACGGTCGCCGCCGCCGCGTCGGCTTCCGCCGCCGCCGCCGCCACCACCGCGCCGGCCGCCGCCGCCACCGCCACCGCCACCGCCGCCGAAGCCGCCGCCGCCACCGCCGCGACCACCGCCGCCACCGCCGAAGCCGCCACCGCCGCCGCCGCCGCCGCGCTGGGGACGTTCCTCAGCCTCGTTGACGCGAAGGGGGCGACCGTCGAGGTCCGCGCCGTTCATCGCCGAGATGGCAGCTTGTGCCTGCTGCTCGTCGGCCATCGTGATGAAACCGAAGCCGCGCGAGCGACCGGTTTCGCGATCAGTCACGACGTGTGCGTCAGTGACCTCGCCCGCGCTGGCGAAGGCCTGGCGCAGGACGTCCGTGGTGGTGTGAAAAGAGAGATTGCCGACGTAGAGGCGATTGCCCATTTGCTTTTTTCTCGTTCGTTGAGGCTCACATAACCTGCCGCTAGTCGCGGACTCTGCCTGCTATCCAATGAGCCATCGGGATCGGAAAGGAGGCCGCGATGAAAGAATCTCATCGCATTCCACACCTTGGTCTTCTTTGACTAGTAGACGCGGTCCCGAACAGAACGAGAGAGCGGCGATCGTCTCGAGTAACGTGGC
>Ga0164241_10003605_pt1 | contig 15466 bp, 13 predicted proteins | sample OricomyardsoilBY_FD_108780 | JGI IMG/M metagenome (GOLD analysis project Ga0164241, IMG submission 108780) | Backyard soil microbial communities from Emeryville, California, USA - Original compost - Back yard soil (BY) | ecosystem: Environmental > Terrestrial > Soil > Unclassified | place: USA... | reverse complement strand
GGCGCGAACTCGGAGAGCTGCTCGCTCGGCGCCTCGATGATCTCGGCCATCTGGCCGAGGATGTTCGTGCGGGCGTCCTTGGCCTGGGCCAGGGCGTCGCGCAGGATCTCGAACGTGACGCCCGTGATCTTGATGTCCATCTGGAGGGCGGTGATGCCGTCCTTGGTGCCGGCGACCTTGAAGTCCATGTCGCCGAGGTGGTCCTCGACGCCGGCGATGTCGGTGAGGACGGTGTAGTCCTCACCCTCCTTGATGAGGCCCATCGCGATGCCGGCGACCGGCTTCTTGATCGGCACGCCCGCCTGCATGAGGCTCAGCGAGGAGCCGCAGACCGACGCCATCGACGACGAGCCGTTGGACTCGAAGATGTCGGAGACGACGCGCACGGTGTACGGGAAGTCCTCGATCGACGGGATCATCGGCACGAGGGCGCGCTCGGCGAGGGCGCCGTGGCCGATGTCGCGGCGCTTGGGGCCCAGACGGCCCGTCTCCCCGACCGAGAAGCTCGGGAAGTTGTAGTGGTGCCAGTAGTACTTCTTGGTCTCCAGGCCCAGCGTGTCGAGGCGCATCTCCTCCTTGAGGGTGCCCAGGGCGACGGTGGAGAGGGCCTGCGTCTCGCCGCGCGTGAAGAGCGCGGAGCCGTGCGTGCGGGGCGTGACGCCGACCTCGATCGTGATCGGGCGGATCTGCGTCTGGTCACGGCCGTCCGGGCGCTTCTTGTGGATGGCGATGCGCTCGCGGATCGTCTGCTTCTCGAGCTTGGCGAAGGCCTTCTTGACGTCGCCGCGGAGCTGGTCGTCCTCGTCCGGCGCGTACTGCTCGAGGACCTCGGCGAGGACGGCCTTGGTGGCGTCCTGGCGCGCGGCCTTGTCCTGCACCTGCGTCGCGGCGTCGAGGCCGCTCTGGTGCGAGGCCTTGATCTTGTCGACGAGGCTCTCGTCGAGGACCGGGGAGTCGAACTCGACCTTCGGCTTGCCGGCCTTCTCGCGCAGCTCGACTTGCGCGGCGCACAGCTTCTTGATCGCGTCGTGCGCGATGTCGAGGGCGTCGAGGATCTCGGCCTCGGGGATCTCGTTGGCGCCGGCCTCGACCATGAGGATGGCCTCGGAGGTGCCGGCCACGACGAGGTCGAGGTCGGAGTTCTCGAGGAGGTCCTCCTCGTTCGGGTTGACGACGAAGTTGCCGTCGACCTTGCCGATGCGCACCGCGCCGACGGCCTGGTGGACCGGGATCGGCGAGAGCTGGATGGCAGCGCTGGCGCCGTTCATCGCGAGGACGTCGTACGGGTTGACGTGATCCACGGAGATCGGGATCGCGACGAGCTGCGTGTCGAAGTTCCAGCCCTTGGGGAACAGCGGGCGGATCGGACGGTCGATCATGCGACAGGTCAGCGTGGCCTTCTCGCCGCCACGACCCTCGCGCTTGAAGAAGGAGCCGGGGATCTTGCCCGCGGCGTACATCCGCTCCTCGACGTCCACCGTCAGCGGGAGGAAGTCGACGTCACGGGCGCTGCCCATCACGGCGGTGCTGAGGACCATGGTGTCGCCCGCGCGGACGATCACTGCCCCGGATGCCTGACGAGCCATGCGGCCCGTCTCGAAGGAGATCTCCTTGCCGGCGATCTCGACGGTCACCGTGGTGACGGCGTCATTGCTGCTCATAGGGAACTGCCTTTCCTGTTGGCCGCCCGTCGGTGGGTCGGCCGATTCTTGTATCTGTCTCTTGGAGAACCCAGCCAGGGTATCGGACCGGCCGCCACGAGACCGGTCACGTAGCCCGGTTGCAGGGCTTTTCGCGACCCTCAGGCGTGGGGCACGGCCTCCACGGGCGGCGGTCCGTCGTAACGCACGCCGCCGATCCAGACGGTGGGCGTGGCGGTGGCCCCCGCGCGCAGCGCATCGCGCACGTCGCCCGCCACCCGCGCGGCCACCGCGTCGGACCGGCGATCGGCGTCGAAGCGGGCGACGTCGAGCCCGAGGCGCTCGCAGCGCGCCCACAGATGCGGGTCGTCGGTGCGGCCCGCGTCCTCGTACAGGCTGTCGTGGAACGGCCAGAACGCATCCTGCAGCCCGGCGGCCTCGGCCGCGTGGGCGAGCGCCAGCGCCCGCGGATGCTTGGCCCGCAGCGCGAGGTGGCGGAACACCAGGCGCACCGGGGCGGCCCGGAGCCGGTCGTGACCGAGGACGCACCGGGGACAGGCGAAGTCCCCGTAGAACAGGACCAGCGGCGCGCCGGCGTCGCCGCGCACGTGATCGCCCTCCCGCAGCGCGGGCACCGGAGCCGAGGACAGGTCGGTCATGCGTCAGACGGTACCGAGCGCGCCGTCCTGCGATCTGAGTTCCAAGAAATGCCCGCTGAGCGGTCATTTCCTGGAAGGGGTCCCGTCCCGGACCGTGAGCCGCGGCGTCGTGGGCGCCGTACTGCTGGCGATGCGCATCCACGTCCTCGTCCGCGAACAGGAGCTCGACGGCACCCCGGATGAGGTGTTCGGCTTCTTCGGGGACGCCCACAACCTGGAGGCCATCACCCCTCCCCTGCTGCGGTTCACGGTGATCACGCCGCGGACGGACGGGAGGATCCCGATGGCGGTCGGGACGCTGATCGAGTACCGCCTGCGCATCCACGGCCTGCCGATCCGGTGGCAGACGCTGATCCAGGAGTGGGTCCCGGGCGTGCGCTTCGTCGACGCCCAGCTGCGGGGTCCCTACGCCCTGTGGCACCACACCCACGAGTTCCAGGCCCTCCCCGGGGACCGGACCCTCATGCGCGACACCGTGCGCTACGCGATCGGCTTCGGCCCGTTCGGGGACGTCTCCCACCGGGCGTTCGTGGCCCGTGACGTGGCGGCGATCTTCGATCACCGGGCGCGCGTCCTGGGGCCGCTGCTGGCGGCTCCCGATCTGCCCGCACCCTGCGAGCAGGTCACCCGACGCTGAACGTCGCGGATCGGCTGGGTGACCGCTAGCGTGTGCGATCCCGTCCGCCCCTCCAGCAAGGTCCGCACATGCTCCGCAGTCCGCTCCGCGCGCCGTTCGGCACGCTCTGCACCGTCTTCCTCGCCGCGCTGGCCTTCGCGGCGGCACCGTCGTCGGCCGAGGCCCTCGACGAGCAGGGGGCGGGCGGTGCGTCGCCGATCTCCGGCCCCGCCACCGCGCTCGTGGGCGTCCCGGTCACCTTCGCCGGCACCCCACCGGACGACGCGCCCGGTTGGACGCTGACCTGGAGCTTCGGTGACCGGACGCCGACCGAGACCGGGCCCCAGGTGACGCACACCTTCACCGCGACGGCGATCGCCGGCCGGCTGGTCACGCTCACCGCGACGAACCCGGACGGTGACGTGCTCACGACGACCCAGCGGGTGAAGGTCGTGCGCTCACCGACGATCTCGATCCGGGCCAGTCAACGCGGCGCCCTGGTCCCGACGGAGTTCACGGCCAAGAGCACCGCGATCACCGCTGCCGCGCCGGTCGCCGTGACCTGGGACTTCGGGGACGGCACACCACCGGTTGCTGGGGCCGCTCCGACCTACGCGACCGCCCACACGTACGCGCAGGCCGGCACCTTCCTCGTGGTGGTGACCGTCACCGCGCCCGACGGGACGGTCGTGGCCCGGGACGACACCAAGGTGGCGATCCAGGCGGCCAAGGCGCCCGTTGTCGCGGTCTCCGCCGCCGGGATCAGCATCGTCGGCCTGAGCCGCTCGCCCGCCATCCCGATCTCCTGCGGCGTCAGCGGGCTCATCCCCTGCACGGTGACCGCGACGGTCTCCGACACCGTCCAGCGTCGCCTGCGACTGGCCTCCCCCGTCCTCGGACGGCTCACCGGGAACGGGCCGCTCACCCTGCCGTTGACGCGCGCCGTCGTGCGGGCGCTCGTCGACGGCCGCCGAACGGTCGCCGTCCGGCTCACCGCGACGGCGACCGCGCCCAACGGCCTCGCCGGCACCCAGACGACCATGGTCGAGATCGACCGCTACGCCACCACCGGCGATTGCGGCACGATCCCGGAGGACGTGAAGTGCGAGGCGTGGCGGGGCCGTCAGACGGCGGACGGCGGCAAGGGCGGGATCAGCCACCGGGGCTGGCCTGGGATCACCGGGCTGCGCTGGCAGGTCATCGTCGATGCCAACCGCGGCGAGCGGCTGACCGGCACGTTCCTCAACGACGAGCTGCTCGGCCGCAACGGATCCGACGTCCTGATCGGCGGTGCCGGCCACGACGTCCTCTGGGGCGACTCGAACATCGCGCACAACGGCTCGCGCCAGCGCGACCGGCTCGTGGGCGGAGCGGGCAACGACTGGCTCTACGCCAGCCACGGCACGAACACGATCAAGGCCGGCCCCGGCAACGACCAGGTCACCGCCTATTGCGGGCGCGGCACCGTCGACTGCGGACCGGGCCGGGACACCGTCCGGGTGCGCGGCAGCGTCAACGCCTACCGCCTGAAGGGCTGCGAGAGGGTCGCCCGCGGCTAGCGGACCGCATCGGCCGCCGGATCGGCGGCAAACCGCATGGTCGAGCGTGCCGCGGCGGGTTAGCGTCCCCTCCATGACCAGCAAGCACGCCGCCCGCCACGGCTACGCGGCCTTCGCGCCGCAGGACGTCGACGACGCGATGCGCCGCCGCCCACCCGGCTCGCTGCAGGGCTACGCGGCGGAGCGCAGCCTGGAGTTCAAGGACCGCGGCGGTCTCGCCGGGTTCCGCGGCGCCCTCCCCGTCTTCCCCGAGTACGTCCACAACCTCGTGCGCGGCGTGCTCCCGGGCGGCCGCTTCGGGATCCTCTACCACGAGCTCCTGCAGACGCACGGCCGGGCCATGTCGCCGATCGGCAGCTTCTACGGGGTGAGGACCAGCGACCGCGGCGGGTTCTTCCGCAGCCTGCTGCCCAACCGCGTCGACATCCCGATCGTCGGTGAGCTCCTCGACCCCGTCCCGGAAGAGGGCGAGCTCGAGGCGTTCGAGACCCCGGGGGCCTGGTCGCCCTGCACCACCGCCGCCGTTCTCGTCCCGGAGACGGTGGCCGCCATCGGGACGCTGCGGCTGATCGTCAAGCACCGCATGCCGTTCATCGGCGGCCGCTCCAACCTGGACCTGGAGCCGTTCGGCGCTCCCGGGTGGCGCTCGCCGGTCGGGGACCGGTTCGACGACGCCGCGCTCACCCGGCTCTTCGGCGGCGCCGTCGGCGCCGCGCTGCGATCGCTGGCCGACCTCCCCTACGCGTGGGTGCGCGTCGACCACGGCACCCTCGTCGTGCGCCGCAGCGGCTACCTCATGGACCCGGGGGAGCTCGATGCGTTCGCCGCGACGGTGAGCGCCCTCGCCGACGGGCTGGCGGCCGTCTGCCTCGCCGGGCACATCCCGGCGCGGTTCGGCGACCCGCTGCCGGAGTGGCCGGTCACCGCCCACCCCGAGAACGGGTATCCGGCGGACACGCCGATGGTCTGGATCAAGGACATCGCCGGGTTCGCCGAGCGGCACCGGCTGACCCTCGAGGATCCGATCGCGTGGCACCGCGCGTTCCCGTCGGTCGCCGTCCCCGGCCGGGCGATGGCCGTGATGCGCGCTCCCTCCGGCCTGCGCTTCGTGTTCGCCCGGGAGGTCTCGGTGCTCCAGAGCCGGGCCGTCCGGGCCGCGATCGTCTTCCCCGTGGCTGCGGGTACCCCGGACACCGCGTCCGGCGGGATCAACCAGCCGGAGAGCCGGACCGTCACGACGGTCACAGGCGGCCTGGCCGCCGTCTGGTCCATGGACTGGATGGGCTACACGTCCCACGCGGACGGCTTCGCCGACACGGCGCTCACCGCAGCGGCGGCCGCTGGCGTCCGGCCCGCGTGAGCGGCAGCTAGCCGCGCGCGGCGGCGATGCCGTCGAACAGGAGGTTCGCGCCGGGCAGGTCGCCCGGGGAATCGGCCGCGTAGCTCCAACCGATCGTGCCGTCCGGGTTGATCAGGACGAGCGCACGGTTGCTCATCCCGGCCGGGTCGAAGTAGGCGCCGAACGCCTTGGACGCCGCGCCCTTGGGCTCGAAGTCGCTGAGCTGCGGGATGCTGACGCCGAGCGAGTCGGCGAACGCCTTCTGGCTGTACGCCGAGTCGACCGACACGCCGTATGGGTCCACGCCCTGTTCACGCAGGTCGGGCAGCACCTCTTCGTAGATCTGCAGCTGATCCGTGCAGACCGGGCTGAACGCGAAGGGGTAGAAGACGAGGATCGACGTCTTGCCGGCGAGCGTCGCGGGCGTCACGTCCTCCCCGTCGCCGTCCTTGAGCACGAACTCCGGGACGGGGCTGCCGGCCGCGACGATCGCCATGACGGCTGCTACTTGCGGAGGCCGAGCTCTTTGACGAGCTCGCGGTAGCCGTCGAGGTCGTTCTTCTGCATGTAGTTCAGCAGGCGACGGCGACGGCCGACCAGCATGAGGAGACCCCGGCGGGAGTGGTGATCCTTCTTGTGATCACGCAGATGCTCGGTCAGGTCGCTGATCCGCGCGCTCAGAAGCGCGATCTGGACGCGGGTGTTGCCCGTGTCCGTCGGGGAGTCCCCGAACTTGGTGATGATTTCGGACTTGCGCTCAAGAGAAAGGGTCGTCATGCGGCGGCGAACGGTAGCAAAGGGACCCCTGTCCCTGCGTAGCCGTCGGCCTCAGCCCGCCGCCGCCACGACGGTCCGGGCGTCCGCGACGTCCTGGTGCATCTGCTCGATCAGCGCCTCGGCCGAGTCGAACCGGCGTTCCCCCCGCAAACGGCGGAGGAACTCGACCCGCAGCGTCTGGCCGTAGAGGTCCCCGGAGAAGTCGATCAGGAACGCCTCGATCAGCTCGCCCAGCCCGGTGGCGAACGTGGGGCGCACGCCGACGCTCACCGCGGACGGCTGGCCGTTGGCCCGACAGGCGTAGACGCCGAACGCGGGGACGACCATGCCGGGCGGCGGCACCAGGTTGGCGGTGGGGAAGCCCAGCTCCCGGCCGCGCTTCTCGCCGTGCTGCACCTCCCCCTCGACCAGGAACGGAGCGCCGAGCAGCTGGTCGGCGTACTCCACCGCGCCGCCGAGGATCAGGCCCCGGATGTGGCTGGAGGACACGATCTCGCCGTCGCGCTCCAGCAGGGGGACGACCCGCGTCTCGAACCGCTCGTCGGCCCGCAGCAGCGCGGGCGTGCCCTGCGCGCGCTGGCCGAAGCGGAAGTTCTCCCCCACGCTCACGTGCGTGGCCCCCAGCGCTCCGACCAGGACCTCGTCGACGAACCGCTCGGCGGTCCGCGCCGCGAACTCGGCGTCGAAGGGCACGACGACCAGCTCCTGCACGCCGAGGCGCGACAGCAGCTCCGCCTTGCGCTGGACCGTGGTCAGGAGCTTCGGCGCGGTGGCGGGGGCCAGGACCGTGGTGGGATGCGGATCGAAGGTCAGGACGGTGTCGGCGCCCTCGATGACCGCCTGGTGCCCGAGGTGGACGCCGTCGAACATCCCGACGGCCACGCGCCGCGGCCGCGGCTCCACGTCGGGGAGCGAGGTGATCTTCATCCCCGGAACCCTACGACGGGCTTGCGCTCGCCGGGGCCCGCCGGCTCGGTCACGGCGATCGGGCCGTCCTCGTCGGCCAGGAGGACGTGCTCGGCCTCCGGGGTCTCGACCGTCACCACGCGGCCGTGGGTGGCCAGCCGCGCCTGCTCCGCGTCGACCCGCACGACGGGCATCACCGCGGCCAGGGCGTCGCCCAGCGGCACGAGGGACTCCGCCACCCCACCGCGCGCGTCCTCGACGGAGAACGACCCGATCGACGTCCGGCGCAGCTCCACGCAGTAGGCGTCGCCCAGGTCCATGATCAGCGAGCGGATGTACGTGCCGGACGAGCAGGAGATCGTGAAGCCCGCACGGTCGCCGTCGCGCCAATCCTGGGTGAAGCGGGTCACGGTGACCTCCCGCTCGGGGATCACCACCTCCTCCCCCCGCCGGGCGCGCGCGTAGGCGCGCTCGCCGTCGATGTGGATCGCGCTGTAGATCGGCGGCCGCTGGGTGATCAGCCCGGTGGGCAGCACGGGCGGGTCGGGCGGGATCACGCCCGTCTCGACGAGCTCGCCCTCGGGGTCGCCCGTCGTCGACGTGAAGCCCAGGCGCGCGACCGTCTCGTAGGTCTTGGGCTGCCCCATGAGCCAGCGCTGCACGCGGGTGCCCCGGCCGACGAGGATCAGCAGCAGCCCGGTGGCGAACGGGTCCAGCGTGCCCGCGTGCCCCACCTTGACCCCGCGGCCGAGCTCCCGGCGGATCCCGGCGACGACGTCGTGCGACGTGACCCCGGCGGGCTTGTCGACCAGCAGGACGCCGTCCACGACCGCGCTCGCTCGTGCTACGGGGTGGCCGGAGCGGAGCCGGACAGCTGGGCCGCGACCTCGTGCCGCAGGAACGCCACCAGCTCGGGGCCGGTCAGCTCGGTGGTGAAGCCGGCCGCCTGACGGTGGCCGCCGCCGCCGCCGGCCCGCGCGATGACCGACACGTCGACCTCGCCGTCGGTGGCCCGCAGCGACACCTTCTTGAGCGTCGGGCGGCTGGGGTCCAGCAGCTCGCGCGAGAGCGCGGCGACCTTCGTCCCGGCGACCGACCGCAGGTGGTCGATGATGCCCTCGCTGTAGCTCTCCTCCGCCTCGGCGGCGGCGAAGTCCTCGCGGGTGAGGGCGGAGGCGGTGAGCACGCCGTCGTCGTAGCGCTCGACGTTGGAGAGCCCGCGGGCCAGCAGCGCCAGCTTCGCGTAGGGCATCTCCTCGTACAGGCGCCGGTAGATCTCGTGGACGTCCACCCCGGCCGCGACCAGCTCGGCGGCCATGACGTGGGCGCGCGTGCCGGTGTTCTCGTACATGAACTTGCCGGTGTCGGTGACGAGGCCCACGTAGAGCGCGTCGGCGATCGCCGGCGTCACCTCGACGCGCAGCGCGCGCATGAGGTCCCACACGATCTCGGCGGTGCAGGACGCGTCCTCCACGACCAGGTCCACGGTCCCGAAGCGGGTGTTGTCGTGGTGGTGGTCGATGTTCAGGATGTGGCGGCCGTCGGTCTTGAAGACGCCCTCGCCGAGCCGATCGATGTTGCCGCAGTCGAGGAACACGACGGTGCGATCGGCGATGTCCGCGGGCGGGACGCTGACCAGCCCGTCGAACGCGAAGAAGCGGTACTCGTAGGGCAGCGGGAACTCGTCGGCCGCCATGAACATGACGGAGTCCTTGCCCAGCGCCTTGAGCACGTTGTGCATCGCGACCAGCGAGCCGAGGGCGTCGCCGTCCGGGTTGACGTGCGTGACGAGGACGAACTTGTCCCCCGCCTCGATCTCGGCGAGGACCGCCGCACGGGCGTCCAGCGCGCTCTTGACGCTCGTCATGAGACCGGGGGCTCCGGCTGCCCGCGCTCGAGGATCTCGTCGACGCGCGCCGCGCGGCGGGCCGTCGGGTCCTCGTGGAACACCAGCGTGGGCGTCCGCTTGAGCCGCAGCTTGTCGGCGATGCGCCGCTGGAGCACGCCGTGCGCGGAGTTGAGCCCGTCGAGGCTCGCCTGCCGCTCGGCATCGTCGCCGAGGAGGCTCACGTAGACGCGAGCCTGCTGGAGATCTCCACTGGTTTCAACGTCGGTGACGGTCACGAATCCGATGCGAGGGTCCTTGAGTCCCTGGGCGATCGCCTCGCCCAGCACTTCTCGCATGGCCACGTCGACCCGGCGCATGCGTCCGCTCATCCTACGACCTCGACACGTTCAGGGGAGACAAAGGTCAGGCCCCTTTCCGGACGTTCTGGACAACGTCCGGAAAGGTGCCGCATACCGCGGTGATTCACACGTCGAGGGCGCACTAGGACAGCGCGCGCTCGACCTGCTTGGTGGCGTAGACCTCGACGATGTCGCCTTCCTTGACGTCCTGGTAGTTCTCGAGCGTGATGCCGCACTCGTACCCGGCCGCCACTTCGCGAGCGTCGTCGTTGAAGCGCCGCAGCGTGGAGATCCGGCCGTCGTGGACGACCGTGCCGTCGCGAACCAGCCGGGCCTTCGCCCCGCGGTTGACCTTGCCCTCCAGCACGTAGCAGCCGGCGATGATGCCGATCTTCGACGCGCGGAAGGTCGTGCGGACCTCGACGCGGCCGACTTCCTCCTCGACCTCTTCCGGCTCCAGCATGCCCGTCATCGCGTCGCGCAGGTCGTCCAGCGCCTTGTAGATGATCGAGTACGTGCGGATCTCGACGGCCTCGCGGTCCGAGGCGGCGCGGGCGTCGCCCACGGGCCGGACGTTGAAGCCGAGGATGACCGCGTCGGACGCGGCCGCGAGCATGACGTCGGACTCGTTGATGCCACCGACGCCGCTGCGGATGATGTTGACCGACACCTCGTCCTGCGGCAGCTTGGCGATCTCGTCCTCGAACGCCTCGAGAGAACCCGACACATCGGCCTTGAGGACCAGGCTGAGCTCCTTGACGGTGCCCTCCTGCGCGAGGCGGAAGACCTCCTCGAAGGAGACCTTGCGGCCTGAGCGGCGGGCGAGCGCCTCGGTCTTGAGGCGGATCTCACGCTCCGTCGCCTGACGGCGCGCTTCCTTGTCGCTCTTGACGACCTGCACGAACTCGCCGGCGTCGGGGACGCCGTCGAAGCCGAGGATCTCCACCGGGTCGCCCGGGAAGGCCTCCTTCACGCGCTTGCCCGTGTAGTCCTGCATCGCCCGGACCTTGCCCCACTGGGGGCCGCCGACGAGCGCGTCGCCGACGCGCAGCGTGCCGCGCTGCAGGAGCACCGTGACGACCGGGCCGCGGCCCGGGTCGAGCTTCGACTCGATGACCACGCCCGACGCCTCGGCGTCCGGGTTGGCCTTCAGGTCCTGGAGCTCTGCGACGACCGAGATGGTCTCCAGCAGGTCGTCCAGGCCCTGGCGGGTCTTGGCGGAGACGTCGACGTACTCCGTCTCGCCGCCCCACTCGGCGGGCTGCAGGTCACGCTGCGTGAGCTCGGTGCGCACGCGCGTGGGATCCGCGCCCTCCTTGTCGATCTTGTTGACCGCGATGATGATCGGGACGCCGGCCGCGCGAGCGTGGTCGATCGCCTCCACCGTCTGCGGCTTGGCGCCGTCGTCGGCCGCGACCACGATGACCGCGATGTCCGTCACCCGGGCACCGCGCGCACGCATGGCGGTGAACGCCTCGTGGCCCGGGGTGTCCAGGAACGTGATGACGTCGTCGTCGTGGTGCACCTGGTAGGCGCCGATGTGCTGCGTGATGCCGCCGGCCTCGCCGGCGACGACGTCCGCCTCGCGGATCGCGTCCAGGAGCGACGTCTTGCCGTGGTCGACGTGACCCATGATCGTCACGACGGCCGGGCGCAGCTGCATGTCCGCGTCGTCGTCGTCGAAGACGGGCTCGTCGTCGGCCTCGTCGCCCACGTGGACGATGTCGACCTTCTTGTCGAACTCCTCCGCGATGACGAGGATCGCCTCGTCCGCCAGGGTCTGCGTGAGTGTGGCCATCTGCCCGAGCATCATCAGCTTCTTGATGATGTCCGGCACCGGCACGCCCAGGTACTCCGACACGTCCTTGACGGTCGAGCCGGAGTTGACCTTGATCTCGTCCGTGGTGGTCAGCGCGTCCTGATCCAGCGGCTGGACGGTGTCGTCGTAGGTGCCGCGACGGCGGCGACCGCGGCGCTGGCGGCGCGGCGGCTGCTGCATCGGGCCGCCCGTGCCGGGGGCACGGCGCGAGGCCTGCGAGTCGATGACGACCCGGCGGCGACCGCCGGGGCCCGCGGCCTCGCCGGCCTTCGCCGGAGCCTTGCTGTCCTTCTTCGGCGCCGGCGCCTGGGCGATGATGCGCGGGCCGGAGCCCTGCACGAGGCCGTCGGCGCGCACCGGGGCCGACGAGCGGCGGGCCGGCTTGGCCGCCTCCTCGCCCGCGGCCGGCTTGGCCGCCGGCGTCTTCGGCGCGGCCGCCGCGGCGGCTGCTGCGGCAGCGCGAGCGGCGCGCAGCGCGATCGGGTTGGCGATCTTGGTGATGTCCGCCGACGCCGTGGCGATCTTGTTGCCGGGAGGCGTCGTGTCGCGCCGGGCGCTGGCCGGCTCGGCCGGGGCGTCCGTCGGGGCCGGGGTCGCGTCGGCCGACGCGGCCGCAGCCGGAGCCGGAGCCGCAGGAGCGGCGGCGACCGGGGCCGGAGCCGGCGCCTTCGCGGCGGGCGGCTCGGGCGTGATGATCTTCGGGCCGGTCGGAGCCGGAGCCTTGGGGGCCGCCGGAGCGGCGGGCGCCGCCGGAGCCTTGGCCGCGGGCGCGGCAGCGGGCTTCGGAGCCACCGGGGCCTTGGGGGCCGCCGGGGTGCTCATGGCGACCGGAGGCGCGGGCGCGACCGGCGCGGCCGGCTTGGGCCGGGCCAGCGGGATCGGCTCGGGCTTCGGCTTGGCGACCGGCGCCGGGGGCGGCGGCGGGGCCGTGGGCTTCACCGGCTTGGCCGCCGGGACGCGGGCCGCGGCCGGAGAGACCGGCTTGGCCGCCGGGACGGCGGCGGGCTTCGCGGCCGCGGGGCTCGCGGCGGCAGGGCTTGCCGGGGCGGGCTTCGCCGCCGCGGGCTTGGCGGGCGCCGGCGCACCAGCGCCGTTGCCGTTGCTCAGACCGAGAGCGCGCAGGGCAGCGGCCTCGTCCACGGAGGACGACGCTGTCTTGACCTCCACGCCGGCCGCCTGGAGCTTCTCCAGGACGTCCTTCGAGGCGAGGTCATGTGCCTTGGCAATCTCGTGTACGCGCTTCTTGGCCATCAGTCTCCAAAGTCTACGAGGTCGGGGGCCGCCGACACGGCGCGCCGGAAGGCGCGGGGGAGGGAATTCCTTTTCATGGCGATGCGGAGACACTCGTCTCCGCACACCCAGGCGCCGCGTCCGGGCAGACGCCGCGCCACATCGCGAACCACAAGGTCCCCGTCCACCGCCAGCCGCAGGAGCTCAGATCGAGGTCTGAGCGATCCGCAGCCGACGCACCGGCGGACGGGCGGTGTAGTTACGACGCCTCTCCCTCCCCTGCCGTTCCGTCGGAGACCTCCGCCACGGCCTCCACGACCGCTTCGATCTCGGCCTCGGCAACCGCCTCGACCGCGAGGTCCTCCGCCACGATCTCCACGGCGGCCTCGATCTCCTCCACCGTCGCGGTGCCGTCCGCGACGTCCTGGGCGACCGTCTCCTCGACGGCCTCGATCTCGGCCTCGGCGGCCTCGATCAGCTCCAGGTCCTCCTCGACCAGCTCGGCGGCCTCGGCCAGCGCCTCGGCGTCGGCGAGGGCCTCCGCATCGGCCACGGCCTGGGCCATGTACGCCTCGGAGGTGATCACCGCGATGTCCACCAGCGGCTCGGTCACCTCGTCGGGCGCGTCCGGATCGGCGAGCTGCTCGATCTGCAGGTCGTTGAGCTCCGACAGCGCGATGACGGCGTGCGTGCCCGGGACGCGGGAGAGCGCCTGGTGCAGCTGCAGGCCGCAGTACTGCGACTGCGGCAGCGCGGCGTTCGGGCAGCGACGGCCGTTGGACAGCACCGCGGCGCAGCGCCCGCCGCCGGCCTGCTCGGCCTCCTCCTGCGGGTACTCCTGGCCGCCGTCCTCGTTGGCGTAGTCGCTCTCGGACTTGATGTCGATCCGCCAGCCGGTGAGGCGCGCGGCCAGCCGGGCGTTCTGCCCCTCGCGGCCGATCGCCAGCGACAGCTGGTCGTCCGGGACGATGACCGTCGCCTGACGGCCCTCGTCGTCGACGAGCACCTCGCGCACGCGGGCGGGCGAGAGCGCCTTGGCCACGAAGCGGGCGGGCTCCTCGTTGTAGGGGATGATGTCGATCTTCTCGCCGCGCAGCTCGGAGACGACCATGCGCACGCGGGAGCCGCGCGGGCCGACGCAGGCGCCGACCGGGTCGACGCCGTCGGCGTACGAGACGACGGCGATCTTCGAGCGGTAGCCGGGCTCGCGGGCGACGCCGGCGATCTCGACGAGGCCGTCGGCGATCTCGGGCACCTCGAGCTCGAAGAGCTTCTTGATCAGCTCCGGATCGCGCCGGCTGACGATGATCGACGGGCCCTTCGTGGAGGCGGAGACCTCCTTGATGACGGCCTTGATCCGCTGGGAGTGCTCGTACCGCTCGCCCTCGACCTGCTCGGACTTGGGCAGCAGCGCCTCGACGCGCTCGCGCAGTTGGATGAGGGTGTAGCGCGCGTCCTTCTGCTGGACGATGCCGGTGATCAGCTCGCCGACGCGATCGCGGTACTCCTCGAACATCATGTCCCGCTCGGCCTCGCGGATGCGCTGCAGGATGACCTGCTTGGCCGTCTGCGCGGCGATCCGGCCGAAGTCGTCCGGGGTGACGTTGCGCTCCTCGATCTGATCCCGGTACTCCTCGAACTTCACCGGATCGATCTCGGGGTCGGCCGGCTCGATCATCTCGCCGGTCTCGGGGTCCACCGTCGTGCCCTCGTCGATCGTCTCGACGATGAGCTGCGCCTCGAGCCGCTCGGGGATGAGCAGCTCGATCACGCGGAAGTCGGCCGTCTCGCGATCGACCTCGACGCGCGCGTACTTCGCGGAGTCCAGCTGCTTCTTGTAGGCCGACAGCAGCGCGTCCTCCAGCGCGACCATCAGCTTCTCCTCGTCGATGTTCTTCTCACGTGCGAGCACGTGCATCGCCTCAAGGATCTCTCGTGACATGCGGCTACTCCTCGACGAGGTGGGATCGGGTGATGTTGTCGTACGGGATGGCGATGACGCCGCCGTCCGCGGCGACGGTGACGTCGCGGTCCGAGGCGCCGACGATCTCGCCGGTGATGTTGCGGGCGCCGTCGATGGCCTCCCGCGTGCGCAGGCGCACCGTCCGGCCGACGAAGCGGGTGTAGTGCTCGGGCTTGGTGAGCGGGCGCTCCACCCCCGGCGAGGAGACCTCGAGCGCGTACCGCTCGCGGATCTCGACCAGGTGGCGCGTGATGCGCTCGCACAGCTCGAGCGAGACGCCGTCGGGATGGTCGACGTACAGGCGGATCGTCGACCCGCCGGCGACCTCCGCGAGCAGCACCTCGACATCGGGCTCGACGGCGGCGAGCCGGGCCTCGATATCGGATTGGATGCTGGTCACGAAATGTCCTCTGGCAATAAAAAGAGCGGGCTATTGCCCACTCTCAAACGACTATCGGCGCAGGGCGCCGACCGAAAGCTGTCCCAGCAGTCTAGCAGTAGCCCCATCTCGCGCAGGGCCCCTGGGCATCCCCGTTCACCACTGCGAATGAGGCGGCTGGACGCTCGGCCTAGGAGTCGACCGCCTTGCGCGCGCGATCGCGGTAGACCCGGTAGTCCGGCCGTTCGGGATGCAGTGCGGCGGCCTGCGTGAGGGGCGGCAGCGCGTCGGCGTGGCGGCCCAGCTGCTGCAGGCTGCGGCCCAGGCAGAAGAGCGCGAAGTCGTTGGTCGGCTCCACGGCGGTCACGGCCGCGAACTCCTCGGCCGCCTCG
>Ga0164241_10003604_pt1 | contig 15467 bp, 8 predicted proteins | sample OricomyardsoilBY_FD_108780 | JGI IMG/M metagenome (GOLD analysis project Ga0164241, IMG submission 108780) | Backyard soil microbial communities from Emeryville, California, USA - Original compost - Back yard soil (BY) | ecosystem: Environmental > Terrestrial > Soil > Unclassified | place: USA... | reverse complement strand
CAACATTTCGCCGCTCGCGTTGAATTCAATGGGCGTGGCCGCAACTGAACCGGTGCCGCTGGTGATGCCGGCGAACGGATCGGGCGCCGCCGTGCCATTGGCGTTATATCCGCCCGGCATGGATTTGTCCGGCTTCACCATTTTCGATCCGGCGACGGGAGAATCAGTGAGCGGGAACGGTTATGTGATGAATGCTTCGCCTGTTGCTAATCGGCACGCCACCGGTTTCCAGCCGATGGGCGAGGAAGAGGAAAGCAGCGACACCAACCAATACACCGGCTTTTACCGGGTGGTGCGGGACGGGGTGCATTTGTTTGGCATCACTAATGGCATGGTGTTGCATGATGAACTGATAACCCCGGTTGAATTTTCCGTGGACAGCACCGACCAGGTTGTCGGCGTTACGTTTTATGATGCCAACACCGCATCACCGATTACCGGCGCATCCGCGCAAAATGTTGGCGGCAATCGTTGGCTATTGGTTTGGAATACGCTGCAAGCGTTCAATGGAGATTACGCCCTTTGCGCGAAACTTAATTTTGCTTCCGACGAGCCGGTGGCCAGCCAACCCGTTACCGTGACGGTCAACAACGTCATTTCCTTTCCGAATTATTTCTCGACCGTTTTCGGCGATGAAATGTGGATTTACGCGCAGACCATTCCGAATGCGGCCTATAGCTTGGATTTGTATGATGAGAACACGAACTTTCTGGGTTCGTTTGACGATTACGCAGATGGCAACGGGATAATTTCCTTCGTCTGGGATTTGACCGATGGCAACGGCAACGCGTTTGACAGCACGAATTTTTTTGGTGTCTTCACGGTGACCAATTCAAATTCGCCCAACCTGCGTTCCCCGCTGGCCGCCAGGTCTGGCAGCGTCGCCGATTTTCAAACGGCGTCGCCCGCCAAAAAATATCCGGCCCTCAAGATGGACGCCGGCGGCATTGCCGGCGGCGTTCATCCCAACGATGTTAATTCCATTGCCAGCGCCAGGCAAATGTGGGTGAAAGAAGGCCAATGGGCGCCGAATAATGCTTGGGTGGTCGCCTATTCGCCGCTGACCACGGACCCCACTACTACTTACAAGGAGTCCTTGATGATGCTGGGCGGACCGGACGGCAACGAAGGCGGAGTCATCGGAACTTTGTCGGGCAACGATTTTCATGGCAGCCTGTCGCCGGGAAACGTTCCGCAGACTTCGGCGTTTGCCTTGTCTGACGCCGCCACACGGACGGATTTGTTGAGTTATCTGGCCGATCATGCCTACGAGAATTTTTATTTTTTTGGACATGGCAATGATTCACAAATCAGCGCCTATCAAGGTTCGGGGACGGTCATCACCGGCGATAACATCGCCTTTGCGCTGGGCAATGTGCCGTTAAGTTTTGCCGGCCCGCCGGAACTGATCAACATTGACCCGCCCATCATGGTGTATCCGACTGTCAATCCCCTCATCCGGCGGGTCGCGCAGCATCCCTATCGTTTTGTCTTTCTGGATGGCTGCGAAACGGGCAACGGTCTGCTGTGCGAATCATTCGGCATTCCCGCGCTCACGGTCAGCACCAATTTCTTTGCGGCGGCGGGCGTGGAATCCCGCGCCTTTCTCGGCTACACGCGAGAAATCAGCTTCAACCCGGCACAGTGGGACTGGCGCGCTTTTATGATTGGAGGCTTTCTCGCGGATTGGACGAGTGGAAGATTCACTTTGCAGGATTGTGTTAATAATGCAGTTGCGGGCGCCCATAGTGAGAATATGCAGCCAATGGATTCTTCAGCCATTATTTATGGCGCATACGACATGTTCCATGACACCGCGACGAGACCATAAGAAGTTATTCCTGAGAATCACAGGCAAGCGAATGAAAATGTTCCATCGCAAGATAATTTACGGGAGTATTTTCATGCTCCTTGTGATTCTCTGTATTATCGTCAACGCGGCTTGGAAACCACCTGAACCTTCCTACGAAGGGCGAACACTTTCAGCGTGGACAAAGGATTTGTTTTTTGCCGAAGAATTTTCCAAAGACCCCCGAACGCCGGCGCTTCGCGAAAAGCATGAGCAGGCAGTCGCGGCGATTCAGCACATGAGAATCGAAGCCATGCCTTTTGCCTTGAAGCTGTGTCGAGCGAAAGATTCCTGGCTTAAGAAGAAATTGGAAGATCTGACCGCTGATTATTCAGACGATGTTCTAAAATACAGAATCACACCCGCATGGGAAAAACAAGAAGTGGGCGGCAATATCATCTGGGCCTTGGGGCCGATGGCCAAACCGGCCGTTCCTGATTTGTTAGCCATGTTGAAAAGTGGAGATCGAGACATTGCTCCCAGCGCAGGATATGCCTTGCAAGGCATCGGCATAGCTGTCATCCCGCCATTGATCGAACTTCTCAACCATACCAATAAGGAGGTTCGTCTGTGTGCCATGGTGGCTTTGGGACATTTCAGGTCGCAAGCTCGCGCCGCCATTCCCACGTTGCTTCACTGTCTCGAAAATCCCGACCCGGCCACGCGCAGCTACGCGGCTCGTTTGCTGGGACAGATTAAAGAAGATGCGCCCGTTGTCGTGCCGGCCATCATCAGATGTATGCAAAATGACGCGACCAATATAAATGAACTCAATTATTTTTGGGCGCTGGGAAATTTTGGAACCAATGGAAAATCCGCCGTTCCCGCGCTGATTCAGATGTTGGAATCAAAGCCGGGCCAGCCGGATGCTCCACTTAAAGGGCCGGCGCTGGTGGCCCTTTGGAAAATTGACCCCAAAGCCGCGCAGCCCTTTGTCGAAAAGACGACGAACCCGCCAATCTTACGAATTAAATAAATGAAAATTTTCTTTTACCAGTTGGTTTATTTTCTGGCCATAACTCAATCCGTGCTGGCACAAGCCAACGCTTCAAAATTAACCGATGGCCAAAGGGAAGAGATGATGGCCATGATCCAGACGATCAACCATAAAACCCTGCCTTACCAGGCAACGGTCAGGCAGCAAATGCTGGCGGAAGCCAATTATTTTGCCAGCCAGCTTCATCTGCCGATGTCATACCTCATGCGCATCGCCGACATCCGATACTCGATTGTCTTCGACCCTTGGTATGGCACAATCAAGGAAACAAATGCCCCTTACTTCCCGGCCACGTTTTTTGGGCGCGACATCTGCAATACAAACATCCCGCGAGAACAAAGGCTGTGCGCGCTCAAAATCGGTGTCAGCGGAACATTGGAGACGACCAATTTCTTTTTTAGCTTTGGTGAAGGGAAATTATTGATGGTCGAACGCTTAAGCGAACACGCGGTGGAGTATTACGCCCATGATCTCAATAAATTGGTCGGCCAGCCGTCGCTTATTGACACCAACGGCGCATATCAACTGGCCACGCAATGGCTGGCGGCGGTGGACGTGGACATGACGGCTTTGAACAAACTCAAATGGACGGTCAACCAACTCCACTATAAAGCCCACGGAACGACCAACTACGTCACCCTGCCGCTCTATTATGTGGATTTTGGTTCAAAGCACCATGCCGCCTTGGGAAATCTGAAAGCCTATGATGAGCCGCTGGTCTCAGTCGAAGTTTTGGCACCACCAAGGAATTGCAAGAAATCTTGATAAAAGACGCCGCCTTCTCCCGCCGTCCGCAACTGCTTCTCACCAACGCGCTCGACCTGGTTCGCACGCCCAGTTCACCGTTTAAACGGTTGAAAAATCCGGCAGACATTCAAACCAATCCGCCGTCCGAACCAGAAAGCGCAAAATAAGTTCAGCCGGTTCTTGGCCGGCGGTTTTGAGCAAACCGTTCATTTCCGCCGGGCCATTTCTGACGGGTGGCACAAACGGTTCGTCTTGAGTTATCTCACCATTCCGGCGAATGTTTCATAATGCGTTTCGATTCCAGCCTCTGGCGCAAATGTCGCATCGCCTTCCGCTGCGTCCGCCTCGGGGCGTGGCTGATGGTGCTCGCGGCGCTCGGCTTCCTGCTGTGGTGCGACCGCGTCGGCCTGCCAAACTTTGTAAAAACCCGGCTCGTCGCCACCCTGCACGAGCGCGGGCTGGATCTGGAATTTTCCCGGCTGCGCCTGAGTTTTGTCCACGGCCTCGTGGCGGACAACGTCCGCGCCGGCATCGGACGAACTCCAGACAGCGCGCTGTTCACGGCCCGTTCCGTCCGGCTGCGGCTGGATTATTCCGCGCTCTGGCACCGCCGGCTGCAGCTCGCCGGGCTGGTTCTCCGCGACGGCGATTTTTCCCGGCCGCTCTCGCCGACCAATAGTTTAACCTTCACCAATCTCCAGCCCGACCTGCGGTTTGGCGCCAATGACACGTGGTCGCTGGATCATTTCCGGGCGGATTTTGCCGGCGCGCAAATCCGCATCAGCGGCGAACTGGCGCACGCGTCGGCGGCGCGCGACTGGCCGATGTTCAATGGCGGCGGCACCAACCGCAGCGCGCTTCATTCCGCGTTGAAGGATTTTTCCGGCACGCTCCAGAAAATCCATTTTGAAGGCGAACCCGATTTGCAGCTTGCCGTGTCAGGCGACGCCCGCAACGTGCATTCCGTCGTCGCGCAATTGCAGGCCGAAGCCGCCGGCGTGCGGACGCCGTGGTTTTACGCGCGTGATTTTCAGCTTCGCGCCCGGCTCACCGCGCCGGACAACCGCCCGGACAGCAGCGATGCGTCCTGGGGTTTTTGGACAAATTTGCAACCGTTTCAAATTGCCTGGTCCGTCCGGCTCGGTGAACTGCGCGCGGAAAAACTGGATGCCAGCAATCTCGCCTGCGCGGGCGTGTGGGCCGCCCCGGAACTGGCGGTGACGAATTTTTCAGCCCGGCTGGGCGACGGCCAAATTGACGCCGGAGCAACGCTCGACGTGGCTACGCGGCAACTGACGTTCACGAACATTTCCAATTTTGATCCGCATAAGCTGGCGCCCTGGCTGCCGGAAAAGGCGCGGGCACAACTGGCGAAAATTGCGTGGACATTGCCGCCGGTGCTGCAAGCGGACGGTTCATTGCGTCTGCCGGCATGGACGAATGCCGCGCCGGATTGGCTGGCCGACATCGCGCCTTCCGTGCAACTGCACGGCGATCTCGCCGGCACCAACCTTGTGGTGGCGGGCACGGCGATTGACCGGATGCAAACGCATTTCAGCTATGCCAATTTCATCTGGAACCTGTCCGGGCTGACGCTGGCCCAAGGCCGCACGCGGCTGAGGTTGAGCGGTCAGGGCGATCTGGCCACGAAAGATTTTCAAGCCGCCGTCAACGGCCGGTTGGACGCCGCGAGCGTGCGTCCATTTTTACCGCCCGGCCCGGTCAGCGATGGACTCATGGCGTTGACCACGAATGCCCCGCTGAAACTGGCGCTGGACGTGCGCGGCAACTGGCGGACGCTGGACGCTTTGACGGCGACCGGGCGGGTGGCGCAAGGGCGGACGCAATTGGCGTTGCAAGCACAGGGCAGCCCGGTCACGAAAAATTTTCACGGCGCGATCAGCGGCCAGTTCGACATGGCCGACATGCGCCCGTTTTTAACCAACAGCAACGCGGCCGCCGGTTTCGCCATTTTGACGGCCAGCGAACCGCTCGCATTGACGCTGGCGGCGCAGGGCAACTGGGCCACGCTGGCCGGGCTGACCGCGACCGGAAGCGTGGCGTTGACGAACTTCGCCGTGCGCGGGCAGACGATTGATTCAGTCGCCGGCCGGCTCGCCTACGCCGATGAAAAACTGCAACTGCTCGAACCGGAACTGCGCCGCGCGGCCGGAACGCAATGGATGACGGCCGAGGCGGTGGCCGTGGATTTCAAGACGCGGCTGATGACGTTCACCAACGGGTTCAGCGTCATGGATCCCGTCGTTCTGACCTCCGCCATCGGGCCAAAAACGGCGAATTTGCTGGAGCCGTATCACTTTTTGGAAGTTCCCACGGCGCGGGTGAACGGCTGCCTGCCGTTGCGCGACATGACCGGCCCGGAGGACACGGCGGGAACCGACCTGCGCTTCGACATCATCAAGAATGTGCCGTTCCACTGGCTGGATTTGAATTCGCCGGGCCTGACGGGAACCATCCGCTGGCTGGGGCCGGAACTGGTTTTGACGAACCTGCAGGCGGAATTTTACGGCGGCACCGGCACGGGCGACGCGTATTTTGATTTTCGGCCGGCGCATGAAGGCGCGGATTACCGGTTCTCCATGGCGGTGACGAATGTGAACTTGCACGAGTTCGCGACAGATGTGTTTTCACCCACCAACCATCTGGAAGGCACGGTGGCCGGCCGGCTCGTGGTCACGGCCGCCGACACGCGAACGCTGGAATCGTGGAACGGCTACGGCTCGGTCAAGCTGCACGACGGCCTGCTGTGGGACATCCCGATCATCGGAATCATCTCGCCGTTGTTGAACACCATTTCCGCCGGCCTGGGCAACAGCCGCGCCACGGAGGCGGCGGCCACTTACACCATCACCAATGGCGTCATCCGTTCCGACACGCTGGAAATCCACTCCACCATGATGCGGTTGAGCTACACCGGGACGGTGGACATGGAGCAAAACGTGAACGCGCGTGTCACGGCGCATCTGCTGCGCGACGTCTGGGTGGTGGGGCCGCTCGTCAGCACCGTGCTGTGGCCCGTGAGCAAGGTGTTTGAATGCCGGGTGACCGGCAAGCTGGACGATCCGAAACCCACGCCGGTTTATTTTCCCAAAATCCTGCTCGCGCCGCTGCATCCCATCCGCAGCCTGGAAGAACTGTTCTCCCCGTCCGCCACCGGCGCAGGCACCAATGCGCCGCCGCTAAAATAGCGATTTTTTTTGTAAAAACTCCGCCGCGCCTAACCGCCGATATTTCCAGCTTCAACTTTGTTCGCGGCGGGATTCAGCGTCCCGCGTTTGCGGAATGCGCGGGCCGGCCGCGTCGCCGGAGTCATGGAGCCGTGTTGCTCGGCGTCACGGCCGGATGAACTGCTCGATGACTTTCTGCATTTTTTCCAGATCCGGCCGGTTGATATACATCATGTGGCCCGCGTCGAATTCGGCGAACTGCACGTTTTTCCGATACGCCGGCGCCAGCGGCATGTGTTCGATGCTGTGCCGCCATGTGTCAATCGGGCAGACCAGGTCGCACCGGCCGCCCAGCACGAGGATTTTCAGATATGGCTCCTGGTTCATCACGGACGCGAGCTTGTCGCTGGCGTTCGGGAAACTGTTGTGCGCGCCGTAATTCCACGGCTGGACGCCGGCGAGCAGTTCATACGGCAGATCGTCTTCAAATTTCAATTCGCCGCGCACGTAAGAGTTCATCGCCGCCGAAAACGGGCCCATCACCGCCGCGCTCGACGGATCAAAATCCGCCCACGGCGACGACGGATCGCCGTCGCGTCCGGTCAACCGCCCGTCATACGCGCCGAGGATCAAGCCTTGGTCGTGCAGGAGCTGCTTGCGGAAACCGCCCGGATCCACGCGCAGATTATTGTCCTCAATGACCTGCGCGCTCAACCCCGTCAGGCGCACGAGTTCGGCGACGACTTTTTTTCGCTCATCCGCCGGCAACGCCGCGCCTTGTTCCAGCGCCGAGGTAAATTCGCCCTTTGCAAACGCGCGCGACTCCGCCAGCGCCTGGGTCAGATTCGCCTGCAAGTCCGCCGGCAGTTTTTTGTGAAAATGCGCCACCGCCGTGTAGGCCGGCAAAATCAGCGGATACGGCAGGTCGTTGCCCGTGCCGCCGCTGATGGTCGCAAAATCCAGGACGCCCGAAACGAGGACGAGGCCGTTCAGATACATGCCGTAGCGGCCGCGCAGATATTCCGCCAGGCCGGCGGCGCGAAAAACGCCGTAGCTTTCCCCGCATAAAAATTTCGGCGAGAGCCAGCGGTCATGCCGCGTCGTCCAGAGCCGGATGAATTCGCCGACGGAATCCAGGTCCGCCGAGTCGCCAAAAAAATCCGTGATTTTTTCATCCTTCGCCGGCCGGCTGAAACCGGTCGCCACCGGGTCAATGAAAACCAGGTCGCTTGCGTTCAGCAGGGAATACTGGTTGTCCACGAGCGCGAACGGCGGCGGGGGCTGCGAACCGTCGTCATTCATCTTCACTCGGCGCGGGCCGAACGCGCCGAGGTGCAGCCAGACCGAGGCCGAACCGGGGCCGCCGTTGAAACAAAATGCCACCGGCCGTTTGGATTTTTCGGTTTTGTCCAGCCGCGTGTAGGCCGTGTAAAAAATGCTGGCGCGCGACGTGCCGTCCGGCTTGAGCACCGGCAACATGCCCGTCTCCGCAACGTATTTTACGGCTTCGCCGGCGATGGTCACGGTGTTCGTGACGCGCACGGGCGCGTGCGAGGCGTCGGGAATTTGCGCGAGCGTGACGGCCGCTTTGCCCGCCGGCGCAATAGTGGCGGCCGGCGGGTTCGTTTCCGCCGCGTGCAGGGAAAAAGCGGCGGCGAAGAGGAGAAGGCGGGGAAAAAATTTCATGGGCGGGTGTTTTGGTTTGGTTGGACGCAGGGTAACGGCTTTGCGTTCATGCGCCACGGAAATTTTCCGGGCCGGATGGCTCGCAACGAAAGCCTTGCCTGTGCCGGTGAACTTGGCGATGCTTTTTCCGATTCACCGACGGGAACCTTTTTACGATGAGCTTTTCCCCGCAGATGAAATTACTTGAACGGCTGCGCTTCCGCATTGGACGGGAAGCGTCCGGCGGCTTCACCCTCATTGAACTGCTGGTGGTTATCGCCATCATCGCGATTCTGGCGGCCCTGCTGCTGCCGGCGTTGAGCAGGGCCAAGGCGACGGCGCAAGGAATTCAGTGCGTCAACAATCTGAAGCAGTGGGGGCTGGCGACGCAGCTTTACGTGGCGGACGACGACGATTTTCTGCCGCGCGAAGGCATCGCCAATCCGCCGAAAATTCCGACCACGTCGTCCCATTCCAACAACTGGTATTGCCTGCTGCCGCTGACGATCAACGCGCCCTGGTATTATGCCAACGCATGGCGCACCAACGCCGCCGCCGACACGGGACATTCGATCTGGATCTGCCCCAGCAACCCGCGCCGGAGCAACGGAAACAACTTGTTTCATTATTGCTTGAACGACGGCTTTGACGGCATCGGCGCACCGCCCGGCGGCACGGATCACGCCGACATCAAGCTCTCGGCCATTCCCGCCGCGCCGACGCTGGTCGTCTGGATGTTTGACTCTAAAAATCTGCCCGCGTGGGGACCGCAAAATTACGTCCACACAAATCTGCACAATCACGGGGCCAATTTTGTATTTCTCGACGGCCACGCCAGACGGTTTCGGTTTTCCGAATACTGGGACGGTCACGGGGCGCGCACCAACAATCCCGAGCTGGTTTGGAACACGTTCCCCTGAAGCCGGCCCGCGCCAGGTGTTGTTGTCATGGCCGGGAAAAATTTCATTGCGCGGCAAATTGTGAACAGCGGTGGACGGGGTGGATAACTTTCGGACGAAAGCCTTGCCTGCAAATTATATTTCTGGAAAATTCCGGCAGGCAAACAAGGGAAGACCATGCAGCAAAAAATTCAGGCGGCATTTTTTGTGATCTGTTTTGGCGCACGTCTTATCAACGTGGTCAGCCAGGCTGTTTCAGGCCCGCCGGCCCGCCTTTTTCCGACACCGGATTGTCACCCCAAATTTTCACTTCACCACGCCCGGCCGTGCTATTTTGGCCCTTCCGTTGATCCATGATAAAATCTTGCAACCAACCTGCGGCGAGTCCGGCTTCCCTGTCCGGCCGCGCCTTCACGCTGATTGAACTGCTCGTGGTCATCGCCATCATCGCGATTCTCGCGGCGATGCTGCTGCCGGCGCTGGCCAAGGCCAAGGAAAAAGCGCAGTCCATCAAATGCCTGAATAACATGAAACAATGGGGGCTGGCTTTTCGGATGTATTCCGATGAGAACAACGACCGCGTGCCTGAGGAAGGCAACACGGTGATGACCATCATCAACCCGGTCAATGCCGACGCGTGGTATAACGTGGTTTCCGTCACCATCAGCCAGCCGACGCTGATGAACTTATACAACCCGGTGAATCCCAATCCGCCGTTGCCAGGCAGTCCCACGATTTATTCCTGCCCTTCGTGTCCTGACCCAAAAAGCGGCATCTACGTCAAACCGCCCAATGCCAACATGGCTTTTTTTATGTATGGCGAAAACGGCCGTCTGTGTGTCAATGCCGGTCACGCGCAGACCAAGCTTTCCCAGCTGCTCAAGCCCACGGACACCGTTTTTATGGCGGAAGTGAATCCCAACGCCGTGGATACTTCCGGAAAACCGCTGGCGGGCACCGCCCAATCTAATGTGACCGGCCGGTATGCGGTGGGGCGGCATGGCGGCGGCAAGACCGGCAATTTTTCCCTGTGCGACGGCAGCGCCCGGGGCATCCACACCAACGATTTTATCCGAACTTTGTCCGAATCCGACGACGCTCAGACGGAGTGGGACAAGGAACGGAAAGTCTATTGGTATCCGTCACCAACCACGCCGAATTGAAAAGGCTTCAATAATGTCAACAAGCGCAACCAAAAAAAACAAACATAATGAACCCGATAAAATCAATGAGCAAGCTGGCCGCAGCCGCCCTGGTGCTGGGCCTTACATTCATCAGCAAACCGGCCGTGGCGGCCACTCCGTATGTGATGTCCACGGGAGACTATTTGGAAGATTTCAGCGACATTGCCAATTGGGGCAACGGGTTTGCCAGCGGCATTGGTGCGGCTCCTTGGAGCGCCAACGATGTCAATTCATCCGGCACCATTCCCGACGGCGTGAAAATTACCAAAAGCACGCTAACTTTTGCCAGCGGCACAAGCGGTGGCGTTCAAAAAGGCACCGAAAATCTGATTTTACTCAACACGGGATCGTCCGATAATACGGCCTCTTGCGCTATTGATTTAAACTTGGATTTCACCGCCCGAAATGCCGGCACTTTGAGTTTTGACTGGGCTGAAACAAATAACAGCACTGGTGATCGTGCGTCTTCGTTGAGAGTTTATACCAGCACCGACGGCACGACTTGGACCGAATTGACGGAGGCAGCCGTGCTGAACGTGGCAAATAATGTGGCCGCTTCCGGTTCGATCACTACCGTGCCATTACCGGTCGAATTTACCGGCAGCGCTACGGCCAGAATTCGGTTCTATGAATACAACGGCGTTGGTGGCACCGGTGGCTCTCGCGCAAAAATCGCCATTGATAATGTCGCTGTCACCTCCACCGGTGCTTCGGGTGCGCCACCCACCATCACCGGTATTTCACCGGCGAGCATTGACGCCATCGCGGGCGATACGGACACCGTCACGGTCAGTTTCACGGGCGATGCGCCCACGTATTTCTGGTATAAGGAAACGGCAAGCAGCACCAACCTGATTGCCGGCGCCACGACGGCCACGCTGACTCTGGCCGATGTCCTGGCGGCGGATGCCGCGAATTATCAGGTCGTGCTGACCAATGCTTCCGGCTCCGCCACGAGCGACGTGGTGACGGTGACGGTGGTTGATCCCGCCATCACCTCCCAGCCGACCAGCCAGACCCGGCTCGTGAACGGTGACGTTTCCTTTGCCGTGAGCGCGAATGGCACCCAGCCGCTCGCTTACCAATGGTTCACCAAAACCACGTCCGATGATTTTGACTTTTCCGGCATGTCGCCGGTGAGCAATGGCGGCCGGATTTCCGGGGCCGACACCAATGTGCTGACCATCACCAGCCTGACTGATGCGGACGCCACCAACTTTTTTGTGGTGGTCAGCGGCAGCGCGGGTTCGGTGACCAGTTCGGTGGTTACGCTCACGGTGGCCAGCTCGGCTTCGCTGGCATATTGGAATTTCAACGGCGACCTCAACATCACCAATCCCGTCACTTTCCTTGGCGTGGGCACGGCTCTGGCCATAAACTGCTCCGGTTTTTCCAACAATATTTCCAGCGGGCTGGATTATGATTTCAGCAGCACGCCCAACGGCTGGGGCACTTCCACCTATCCGGCATTGGATGCGTCCAACAAGACCGCCGGCGTGCGTTTCAACGTCAGCACGGCTGGAGCAAAAAACATCGCAATTTCCTATGACACCCGCGCCACCAGCACCGCCAGCAAATACGCGCGGCTGCAATACACCACCAACGGGGTTGATTTTATTGATTATCCGACGAGCTACAGCTTCGTCCAGTCGGCGAATTATGAATCCCGCGCCTTCAGCCTCGCGGGTTTTCCCGGTGTGGCGGACAATACCAATTTTGCCGTCCGCATCGTGACGGAATTTGAAAGCACGGCCAGTTACGGAGTCTCGAACGATGATCAATATGTTGGCAATGGCTCAACCTACGCCAGCAGCGGCACGGTGAGCTATGACATCGTGAACATCACCGGCGACGCCATCACCAACAACAACACGCGGCCGACCATCACCGCCTTCACCAATGTGATCACCACGGACACCAGCGGAGCGACGGTGCTGCATTTCACGGTGGGCGACGCGGAAACCGCCGCCGGCAGTCTGGCGGTTACCGCCGTGTCTTCCAATCAAACGGTGATGCCGGACTATAACCTTGCGCTGGGTGGCAGCGGGGCCAGCCGCACGCTCACGCTCACGCCCACTGGCGGCGCGTTGGGCGTGGCCCCCATCCTCGTCACCGTGACCGATGGTAACGGCGATTCTACCGTCACCTGGTTTTACGTAACTGTCGAACCGGGTAACCAGCCGCCGACTATCAGCGGACTGGATACGACCAACATGCTGGGCAATGCCACCAAAACGTTTGACTTCACCGTCGGCGACGACAACACGCCGGCGGGCAGCCTAACCGTGTCAGCGATTTCGGGAAATTCGACGCTGGTGCCGAATGATGTCAGCCATATCGCCTTGGGCGGCAGCGGTGCGAACCGCACCATCAGCATCACCCCGGCAACCGATCAATATGGCACGGCGTCCGTCACCGTGACGGTTGACGATGGTGAAAAAAACACGCCCGTTTCTTTCATCGTGGTCGTCCGCCCCAACACCGCAACCGTCATGGATGAAGGTTTTGATTATGACGCCAGCGGGGCGATCATCAACGTGTCGGCCGGGTTCTGGGCGAAACACAGCGGCACCGCCGGCCAGATGCAGGCAGGAGCGGGCGTGGTCACGGTAACGGACGGCAATTCCGAGGACGTGAACGCACCGTTGATTGACAGTCCTTACAACAAGGCCAATGCCTCGGCGTTGTATGCCAGTTTCACGCTCAATTTCAGCGCGCTGCCGACCGCAGACAATGTTTACTTCGCGCATTTCAAGGATGCCACAACCAGTGGATTTTATGGCCGGATTTACGCGACCACCACCGGCGCAGCGGATGGCTCCTATCGGATCGGAATCGGCAACGCCAGCACGACCAGTGGTCCCGCACAAATCCCGCAAGATCTGTCACCGGGCGTCAATTACACCATCGTCACCCGGCTCGTGCTTTCCAACGGGGTCAGCACCATCTGGATTGATCCCACGAACGAAGCTTCATCGAACGCAACCGACACCACGTCAGCCAGCGCTCCCAGCCCGATTACGAGCTATGCTCTGCGTGAATCCGCCGGCGAAGGCACACTGACCATTGACAACCTCAAGGTCGGCCTGAACTTCCTCAGCGTGATCAGCAACATTGTAGATGTGCCACCGCAGGCGAATCCGGACAGTTACAGCGTGGTGGGGCACAGTGTGGACAATGTGTTCAGCCCCTTGACCAATGACGTGTTAAACATGCCGCAAGGCAGCTTGAGCATCTTCAGCGTCAGCCCGACGAACGGGACGGCGACCATCAGCGGGCCGAACATACTCTTCACGCCCACCCCGGGTTTTGCGGGCACGACGACCATCGGCTACACCATCACGGACGGCTTTGGCGGCTTGAGCAGCTCGCTCATCACAGCGGCTGTGTCGAACGTGTCGCCCACGCCGGAACCGATCACCGTTCAGACCGCCGCCGGTCAACTGGTCATGAGCTGGACGCAATCCACGTTCTCCCTGGCCGCGTCCACCAACGTGGCCGGGCCGTATGTAAAAATACCCGAGGCCGCCAGCCCCTACACCAACAGCACCGGTGCCGACGCCATGTTCTTCCGGCTGGTCTATCCGTAACTGTAACGACCCGATAAAAATCAAAGGCGGCCAGCGATGGCCGCCTTTTTATTTGGATAGGATGGCAAATGCGATCAAATTCCGGCCGCCACCGCGTCGCCCATTTCGCGGGTGCCGACGCGTTTCGCGCCGGCTTCATTCGGATTGAAAATGTCGCCCGTGCGCTGGCCGGCTTCGATGGCTTTGGCCACGGCGTTTTCAATCGCCGCCGCCGCGTCGTTCAAGCCGAAGCTTTGGCGCAGCATCATCGCGCCCGACAAAATTTGCGCGATGGGATTCGCCAGATTTTTTCCGGCGATGTCCGGCGCGGTGCCGCCGGCGGGTTCGTAAAAGCCGAACGTCCGGTTGCCGTTCGTCGCGCCGAGGCTCGCGCTTGGCAACATGCCCAATGAACCGCCGAGCGCCGCCGCCTCATCGCTTAAAATGTCGCCGAACATGTTTTCGCAGAGCAGCACGTCGAACTGCGTGGGCTTGAGCATGAGCTGCATCGCGGCGTTGTCCACGAACTGATGCTCCAGCGTCACCGCGGGATAATTTTTGCCGATGCGCGTGACGGTTTCGCGCCACAAAATTCCGTTCTCCAGCACGTTCGCCTTGTCAATGCTGGTCAATTTCTTCCGACGCAACTGCGCGGCCCGGAACGCAACGTGCGCGATGCGCTCAATTTCCGCCGTGGTGTAGACCATCGTGTCAGTCGCGCGCTGCTGGCCGTTGCCGATGTCCTCGGTTTTTTTCGGCTGGCCGAAATACATGCCGCCGGTCAATTCGCGCACGACCAAAATATCAATGCCGTCGCCCTGCCGTTCGTTCGCGAGCGGACAGGCGTAGGACAAAATTTTCGGCAATTTCACCGGGCGCAGATTTGCGAACAAGCCAAATTCTTTCCGCAGCCGCAACAGCGCGGCGCGTTCGGGCCGTTCCTCCTTGGGAATCGTCGGATCACGGTCGGGCAGACCGACGGAGCCAAACAAAATGGAATCTGATTTTTGGCAGAGAGCGAGCGTGGCGTCGGGCAAAGCCTTGCCGGCGGCGTCAATGCCCGCCCAGCCGACCGGCGCGGCGGTGATATTGAGTTGAAAACCAAATTTCTTTTCGGCGGCGCGAAGCACCTTGACGGCCTCGGCCATGACTTCGTTGCCAATGCCGTCGCCGGCGAGCGCTGCGATGTTGAATGTGTTCATGAAATGAACGCACAGGGTAGCGGCAAAAAGCTCCAGATTCCAAGCTCCAAAACGGTCGCGCGGCGGTGTTGATTTTGGCGGCCGTGAAATTTATTTCTTCAAGCGGAGAGTGTGCCAGCAGTGACAACGACCCCCGCCGGCTGGTACCATCATTGTGCCAAAAGTTT
>Ga0164241_10003603_pt1 | contig 15469 bp, 18 predicted proteins | sample OricomyardsoilBY_FD_108780 | JGI IMG/M metagenome (GOLD analysis project Ga0164241, IMG submission 108780) | Backyard soil microbial communities from Emeryville, California, USA - Original compost - Back yard soil (BY) | ecosystem: Environmental > Terrestrial > Soil > Unclassified | place: USA... | reverse complement strand
GGCGGCCGTCGTCGTCTCCCCGGGCTCGATGTACGGGCCCAGCGGCGAGGGCTTCTTCCGCATCGCCCTGACCGCGCCCGACGACCGCATCGAAGAGGCGGTCGAGCGGATGCGCGAGCACCTGGCCTAGGCTCCGCCGGATGGGGGCTCGGTTGAAGACCTTGGCCGTGGTGGTGTTGTGCCTCGGGATCGGCGCTGCGGCGATCGCGCCCGCGAGTGCCAACTGGGGCGCAGATCCGGCAACCCGCGAGTGGCCGACCTGGCCCTACCGGACCAGCTGCAGCTACAACCAGTCCTTTGATCCGGTCGCGGTTTTTTCCCAGCCGGCCGTGGCCGAGCTGGGTTCGACCCCGGGCGAGAAGGCGCTACGACGTTTCCTCAAAGATCCACTAATCAACTGGGTGCCGAGGCACAACTATCGCCTGTTGCGCGAAGACGTCCGCGAAGCCGTCTTCATCAGTTCGCCGCTGAGCAGTAGTCCCCGGCAGGCCCCTGAAGTGCTCACCTTCACCCGACGGAAAGGCCACTGGCGTTGGAGCGGATCAGGTCCCTGCGTACCGACTTCGATAATCGATGGCCGGCCCGCGATCGGCTGGGATCTGGCCTACGGCAAAGCGCCATTGGACCCAAAGACCACCACTATCGAAGTGCAGCTTGGTCCTGGGGAATGCGCCAGCGGGCAGAGCCAGAACGCCCGTGCCCATCCGGTCTTTGCCGAAGTCGAAGGCAAGTTGCTGCTGACCATTTGGCTCTCACCACCAAAAGGACGCGGTGGTCAGACTTGCGTCGGCATCTCCGAGCCGCCGCTGAAGGTGAAGCTGCCGGCGCCCCTCGGTGACCGCGAGCTTTTCGACGGCGGCAGCTACCCACCGCATCCGGCGCTGGCGGCGGGCAGGTTCTACTAAGAGGCGGCTTCGCGTTCGGCGCGCTTGCGCCAGTAGCGGTCGAGGCCGCGCCACTGGTATTGCGGCGGCACCGCCTGGATCAGCTCGGTAGCGGTCTCCGGGTCGGTGGCGGCGGCCACGCGCTCGCGGTGGCGCCGTTCGTAGTCGCCCTCGCTCAGCTCGCGGGCCAGCTGCGCCTCCTCGCGCAGGCGCTCGCGCACGGCTGCCAGGTGCTCGGCCGGATTTCCGACTGGGCCGAAGTGGGTGAGGGCGAGCGTCTGGGGGCTCCAGGACTCGACGATCCCGAGCGACCGCTCCCAGGTCTCGACGTCGATGTCCGGCGGCGGGGTCGGGGGGACGACGAGGTCGCAGCCGGGGACGCGGACCGCGGCGACGTCGCCGACGAAGGCGGCGCCGCTGTCCTCATGCAGGTAACAGACGTGATGGGAGGCGTGGCCCGGGGTGTAGGCGACGCGCATGCCGAGGACGGTCTCGCCGCCGGCCAGCACCTTCACGTTCTCCGCCGGCACCGGCACGATCTCCCCCCACAGCTCCTGCATGCGCTCGCCGTAGAGGCGCTCGGCGCTGGCCAGCAGCTTCGTGGGGTCGATCAGGTGCGGGGCGCCGCGCTCGTGCACGTAGACCTCGAGGTCGGGCCAGCGGCGCACGATCGCCCCGGTCGCGGCGGCGTGGTCGAGGTGGATGTGGGTCAGCAGCAGCGCCCGCGGCCGCTCGTGACCGATCGCATCGAGCAGGGCGGGCAGCGAGGACTCGGGGCCGGGGTCGACGAGGGCGCCGTCGACCTCCCAGCAGGCGATCACGCGGGAGTGGCCCAGATGCTCGACGTCGATTGCGCGCATGCGGGACTAGGCGGCCGCGGCGGGCGACAGCTTGCCTTCGGCTTCCAGCGTCTGCCGCAGTCCCTCTTCGATGCCGCGGGGCGCGTAGCCGAGCTCCCGCGCCGCCTTCGCGTTCGAGGCCCAGAAGGTGGTGCCGTCGGCGGCTGAGATCAGCTCGCGCAGGTTGGGCGGCTGTCCCATCATCTTCCCGACCAGGGGTCCGATCGGGGTCATCAGCTTCAGCAGCGGGGTCGGGACCGAGCGCTTCGGGGCCTTGCGCCCGCTGACCCTGGCGACGGTCTCGATCGCGCCCCGGATCGTGGTCGCCGGACCGCTGAGGAAGTAGGCCTCGCCCACCTTGCCCTTGTCGAGGGCGAGCAGGATGCCGGCGGCGGTGTCCTCGACGTGGGCGAAGCAGAGGCCCGCATCGGGGAAGGGGATCATCGGCATCTTCCCGCTCAGGAACTGGTCCAGCATCTGCCCGACCGCAGAAGTGTCGCCGGGGCCGTAGACGCCGCCAGGCTGGACGATCGTGCAGGGCAGGCCCTCGCCGATCAGCCGCTTCGCCACCTGATGTGCCTGCCACTTGGTTTCCTCGTAGCAGGAGGTGAAGGGCCCGTCCGGGTACTCGTAGGACTCGTCGATCGTCTTGCCGTGGGTGCTGCCGATGCCGACGGTGGAGACGTAGACCACCTTCGGCACCTTCGCCTCAAGGGCGGCGCCGAGCGCGTTCTCGGTCCCGGTCACGTTGGCCTCGCGCATCGCCGCCCGCTCCGAGACCGGAATCCCAACCTCGTACATGGCGGCGGCGTGGATCGCGGCATCGCAGCCTTCGAGGGCGGCGCGGATCGTCTCCCTGTCGCCGAGGTCGCCGGCGACGAGCCGGCAGCCGAGCTGCTCGAGCGGCTTGGCTTTGTCCGGGCTGCGCACCAGGCAGATGACGTCGTCGCCGCGCTCGCGCAGCTGACGCACGACCACACCGCCGATGAAGCCCGTTCCCCCGGTGACGAAAACCTTCACGGCGGTTAACCCTATCCGTCCCGGGCGGTTGCCTACAATCACCTTGAGTGCAACGTTCGAGAAATGGCCGCAACACCCAGACGCGCCCCGGCGCGGGCGGTGAGAACGGCGCCGGTGTCTCGAACCCGCGGGCCCGGCAACGGGCACTGGCGATCGGCATCGTCGATGGCCGCGAGCCGGGCGAGCCGCTGGCCGAGCTGAAGGAGCTGTTGCGCACCGCCGGCGTCGCCACCGCGGGCGAAGCGACCCAGCAGCGGCCGAAACCGGACCCCGACCGCTACTTCGGACGCGGCCGACTGGAGGAGCTGAAAGCGGAGATCGCCGCTCGCGACGCCAACCTGGTCGCCTGCGACGACGAGCTCGCCCCGCGCCAGGAGCGCAACCTCGAGGCGGCCCTGGGGGTGCCCGTGATCGACCGCACCGCGGTGATCCTCGACATCTTCGCCGACCACGCCCACTCGGCCGAGGGCAAGCTCCAGGTCGAGCTGGCGCAGCTGGAATACAACATGGCCCGCATGCGCGGCCTCTGGACCCACCTCGAGCGCCTCGGCGCCGGCCGCATGGACGGCGGCATCGGCACCAGGGGCCCGGGCGAGACCCAGATCGAGACCGACCGCCGGCTCGCCCGCAACCGCATCGCCGCCCTGCGCCGGCGACTCAAGGACCTCGAACGCAATCGCGGTGTGATGCGCGCCCAGCGCGACGCCTCGGCGCTGCCGCGCGTCGCCCTGGCCGGCTACACCAACGCCGGCAAGTCGACCCTGCTGAACGCCCTGACCGGGGCCGAGGTCGGGGTGGGGGATCGGCTCTTCCACACCCTCGACCCGACCACGCGCAGCTTCGAGCTCTCCGGCCGCGACTTCCTGCTGACCGACACCGTCGGCTTCATCGAGAAGCTCCCGCATCAACTGGTCGAGGCTTTCAAGGCGACCCTGGAGGAGACGGTGCTGGCGGATCTGATCGTCCACGTCGTCGACGCCTCCGAGAGCGAGAAGCGCCGGATCGTCGACATGAAGGCGGTCGACGAGGTGCTGGAGGAGATCGGCACCGGCGAGAAGCCGCGCCTGCTCGTCCTCAACAAGGCCGACCTGCTGAGCGCGGACGAGCGCCACGAGGTGGAGCTGGCGCACCCCAGCGCGGTCCTGGTCTCGGCGATCGACGGCGAGGGGCTCGAGCCCCTCCGCGAGCGGATCGAGGCGGCCTTCGAGGAGACCCTGGCCGAGGTCGAGCTGCTGGTGCCCTACGCCCAGGGCGGCCGCCTGCACGAGCTGCACGAAGTGGCCGGCGACCTCGAGCGGACCGAGCGCGAGGACGGCGTCCTCGTCCACGCCAGGGTGCCGGTCTCCGAGCTGCACCGGTTCGACGATCTCGCCGTCGTCTAGTCTGCCGCCCGTGGAACTCCGAGTCTCGAAGCTCAACGACGACGCCGTGCTGCCGACCCGTGCCCACGAGGGCGACGCCGGGCTGGACCTGTACGCCTGCGAGACGGCGCACATCGGGCCGGGGGAGCGGTGGGGCGTCGGCACCGGGGTCGCGGTCGAGATCCCCGATGCCCACGCCGGCCTCGTCCTGCCGCGCTCCGGGCTGGCCCGCGAGCACGGGATCTCCCTGGTCAACAGCCCCGGGCTGATCGACTCCGGCTACCGCGGCGAAATCCGCGTCCTGCTCCTCAACAACGACCCGGCCGAGACCTTCCGGGTCGCCGCCGGCGACCGCATCGCCCAGCTGCTGATCACCCCGATCGCCCTGCCCGAGCCGGTCGAGGCGGCGGCGCTTGCCGACTCCGCCCGCGGTGCCGGCGGCTTCGGCTCCAGCGGCCGCTGAATACCTTCAGTCAGACGCCGGCGGCCGCGCGAGCGCTGGCGTGGGCGGCGGTCTCGAAGCTGTCGTCCAGCGGCTCCAGTTGCGGGCGGGCGCCGTAGCGGCGCTCGAGCGCGAGCGCGATCAGGTGGTCGGCGAGCCAGGCGTTCTTCGGCAGCAGCGGGCCGTGCAGGTAGGTGCCGATCAGGTTGCGGCGGCGGACGCCCTCGAGCCCGTCCTTGCCGTTGTTGCCGTGGCCACTGACGACGCGCCCGAGCGGCTGCACGCCGGGGCCGAGGTAGGTGCGGCCGCCGTGGTTCTCGAAGCCCGCGAGGAGGCGGGGTCCCGGCCCCAGGTCGGCCTCGATCGCGACGTTGCCGATCAGCCGCGGCCCGGGCTCGCGCACGGTCTCGAGGTCGACCAGGCCCAGGCCCGGCAGCTTCTCCTCGCCGAGCTGATAGCTGTTACCGAGCAGCTGGAAGCCGCCGCAGACCGCGAGCAGGACGGCGCCGCTCTCGACCGCCGCCTCGAGGTCGGCGCGCTTGCCGGCGACCAGGTCGGCGGCGACCATGCGCTGGTCGCGGTCCTGACCGCCGCCGACGTAGAAGAGGTCGTGGGCGGCCGGGTCGACCGGGACGCCCGGCCCGGCGCCGGCATAGGAGAAGCGGATCCCGCGCCACTCGCAGCGCCGCTGCAGGAAGAGGATGTTGCCGCGGTCGGCGTAGATGTTCATCTGCTCCGGATAGAGGCTGAGCACGCGTAGCTCCATCAGGCACCCCGTTCGAGGACGACGACGGTGGAGGCGACGTGGAGGTCGGTGGCGGCGATCTCCCGCCGCGGCAGCGCCACGAAGCCGCAGCCGATCGCCTCGCGCTCGAGCTCGTCGGCGCTGAGCGTGCGGATCCGGATCTCGTTGCGCTCCTCGCTCAGCTCGCCGTCGGGGGAGACGGTCTGGCGCAGGCGGCAGATGACGATCTCCTCGCCGACGTCGACCGCGTCCAGCGGCAGGCTGGAGTAGACCCAGCCGTCGACCTCGCGCACGTCCGGCAGCGGCGGCGGGCCTTCGCTCTCGCGCGGCAGCCGCTCGACGATGGCGAAGGCGATGCGGCCGCCGGGGAGCAGGTGGGCGGCGATGCAGCCGAGGCACTCGCGGCGCGCGGCGCTGTCCGGAAGCAGCTGCGCCAGCTGCATCGGCGCCAGGGCGAGGGCGATGTCGGTGTCCAGTTCGAAGCCGCGGGCGTCGCCGAGCACGGGTTGCAGCGGCAGGCCGCGGGCCCGGGCGCCGAGCGCCTCGATCAGCTCCGGGTCGGCGTCGAGGCCGACCACCGCGTGCCCGCGCCGGGCCAGGTGCAGGGCGACCCGGCCGGTGCCGCAGCCGAGATCGAGGATCGGCCCGTCGGCGGCGTCGGCCAGCTCCTCCCAGAGCGCCAGATCAGCGCTGTAGGAGCCGCACTCGGCGTCGTGCCAGACCGCCCCGCTCACCGCCAGAACTCCTGCGCCAGACCGCGCCCGGCGAGCAGCTTGCGCAGCTCCAGCAGGGCGGTGTAGGTGGGCAGCGCGAAGACCCGCCCGGAAGCCGCGGCGACGGCGCGGTCGAGCGATGCCTCGACCGCGGGCTCGACCTCGATCGCCGCGGCCGGCCAGCCGGCGTACTTGAGCCGCAGCGCCATCTCCGGCGCCCGGGTCCCGGCGCAGACGACCCGCTTGACCGCCCCTGCCAGCAGCTCGAAGTCGGCGTCCCAGATCCAGGAGACGTCGCGGCCGTCGGCGATGCGGTCGTTGAGGGCGATCCAGAGGTCGACCGGCCCGCGGTCGGCCTCGAGCCGCAGCGTGCGCAGCACCTCGTTGGCGCCGGCAGGGTTCTTGATCAGCAGAATCGAGACCGGCCTGTCCGCGACCTCGATCGTCTCGACCCGCCCGAAGGCCGCCCGCATCTCGCCCAGAGCGCCGCCGATCCGCTCCAGCCCCACGCCCAGGCCGAGGCCGGCGGCGATCGCCGCCAGGGCGTTGTAGACGTTGTAGAGGCCCGGCAGGGGCAGCTCCAGCAGGAGCTCGCCGGCGGGGGTGCGCACGGTGCTGCGCGAGCCGTCCATCCCGCGCAGCTCGATCGCCGTCGCCGCGACCTCGGGGCGGGGGCGCTGGGCCCCGCAGTGGGAGCAGGAGTAGTGGCCGAGGTGGCCGACGAAGGCGCGCTCGTAGGCGTAGGGGTGGCCACAGCGGCGACAGTGCTTGGCATCGAAGGCGTGCTGCAGCTCCGGCAGCGCCTGCGTGGGGTCCTCGATCCCGAAGTAGACGACGCCCTCGCGGGGACGCTCCTCGGCGTCGCGGCCGAGGTCGGCGATCAGGGGGTCGTCGGCGTTGAGGACGAGGGCGGTGCGGCCGGCCCGCGCGGCCACCGCCCGCGCCCACTCGTCGGCCAGTGCCTCCATCTCCCCGTAACGGTCGAGCTGGTCGCGGAAGAGGTTGCCGAGCACGATCGTCGCCGGGTCGAGCTGCTCGACCACCCGCGGCAGCCAGGCCTCGTCGACCTCGAACAGGCCCTCCTCGCCGCGCTGCTCGAGCAGCGCCGTCGCCACTCCCCAGGTCATGTTCGAACCGGCCCGGTTGTGCACCGGCCGGCGGCCGTCCGCCGCCAGCACGGCGGCGATCATCCCGGCGGTGGTGGTCTTGCCGTTGGTGGCGCTGACGATCGTCGTGCCGCCGCCGAGGCCGGCCCCGAGACGGGCGATCGCCTCCGGCTCCAGCCGCAGCAGGACCCGCCCCGGCAGGGTCGTGCCGCCGCCGCGGCCGCTGGCTCTGCTGGCCGCCCCGAGCGCCCGCGCCGCCGCGACCTTGGCGCCGAACAGCGGTCCGCGGCGGTCCCGCCCGGCCGGGGCCAGGGAGGTCAAGCGGACGTCGGCGCCGGCACCAGCACGCTGAGCGCACGCGGCAGCACCCGCAGCGAGGCCGGCAGATCGGTGAGGTGCTCGCCGTCGGCGTAGACGGGGAACGGCTTGCTTGCGCTGAGCTCGAGGTGGGGGGCGCGAAAGACACGCACCTCGTCCATCTCGACGTGGGTGCCCTTGAACACCTTCGGCAGATTACTTACGTAGCGCAGCTTGCTGACGTCGCCGATCGCGACGATGTCGAATTCGCCGTCGTCGAGCTCGGCGTCCGGGGCGACGAACATGCCGCCGCCGAAGGCCTTGCTGTTGGCGACCGAGATCGAGTAGCCGCTGAGGCGGATCCGCTCGTCGTCGACCCTGACCGTGAAGCGCGCCGGCTTCCAGCCCAGCAGGGTGCGGACCGCTGCGTAGGCGTAGACGAGGTTTCCGCGCAGGAAATGGGTTTCGTTGGCCCGCCGGTTGGCTTCGGAGTCGAAGCCGATGCTGACGATGCCGAGGAAGCGCTCGCCGTTTGCCTCGCCGACGTCGATCCGGCGGCTGTGACCGGAGAAGAGGGTGGCCACCGCGGCTTCGGGGTCGCTGGGCACGCCGAGGACCCGGGCGAGGTCGTTGCCGCGACCGCCGGGGACGATGCCCAGCGGCGTCCCCGAGCCGGCCATGGCGCCGCCGATCGCGCCGAGCAGGCCATCGCCGCTGACCACGACCGGCACCTCGCCCGCTTCGACCGCCCGCAGCGCCTGCTCGGCGCCGTGCTCCAGGCTCTTGGTCCGCTGGACGCGGAAGACGGCGCGGCGCGCGTCGAGCGCCTGCTCGACCGTGGGCAGCAGCTTCAGGGTCTTCCCGCCCGCCGAGGCGGGGTTGACCAGCAGCGTCAGCGGCATCCCTTCGATGTCCATCCGGCCCCAGCCTAGTCGGCGCGCGCCGCGCGATCCTCGCCGCGCCGGCGGCCGACATAGAAGCTGCCGGCCCCGGCCGTCGCGGCCGCGACCGGCTCGATTCCGGCGCGGGCCAGGCGCCGTCGCGCCGGCCACCTGGGAATGGCGCCCCCGGGGCCCTGCGAGCGCGCGAGGACCAGGTGTCCGCCCGGCCGCAGGACGCGGACGATCTCCGCGATCGCCGCGCGGCCGTCGATCTGGGCGACGAGGTCGAAGAAGGCGTCCGGGTAGGGGAGGGAGCGGCGGCCTCCGACCTTGAAGGCCACCCGCCCTTCGGGGTCCAGCCCGATCCGGGCGGTGGCGGCGCGGATCAGATCCTCGGAGCGGTCGACCCCGCGAACCCGGGCGGCCGGGAACTCGCGGGCCAGGAAGAGGGTCCCGTCGCCGTCGCCGCAACCGATCTCCAGCACCCGCTCGGGGGCAGGGGAGACGTGCAGGACCGCGGCTGCCAGGGGGGTCAGGGGTGGGGTCGGCATCGTGCTCTAGTCTTTCGCGCCGATGGAGGAGCAGGCAGACCGACGCTGGATCATCCTCGCCGCGTTCGCGGCAGTCGTGGCCGTCATCGTCGGCGTGATCCTGATCTCCCGCAGCGGCGGCGACGGCGACTCGACCGCCACGGCCGGCGGTGCCGAGGGCTGCGAGAAGGTGGCGGCGCCGGAACCGAAGCAGGTCTCGCTGAAAGCGCCGAAACAGGTTCTGAAGCAGGGCGAGGAAGCGACCGCGGTGGTGAAGACCAGCTGCGGCACCTTCGAGATCGCCCTCGACACCGAGCGCGCTCCGAAGACCGCCAACTCCTTCGCCTACCTCTCCGAGGAAGGCTTCTACGACGACCTCACCTTCCACCGGATCGTCCCCGGCTTCGTCATCCAGGGCGGCGATCCGCAGGGCACCGGCACCGGCGGCCCCGGCTACAGCGTCGACGAGAAGCCGCCCGCCAACCTCGCCTACACCAAAGGTACGGTGGCGATGGCCAAGAGCTCGGCCGAGCCGCCAGGTCGGTCCGGCAGCCAGTTCTACGTCGTCACCGGCGCCGACGCCGGCCTCCCGCCCGAATACGCCCTGGTTGGCAAGGTCAGCGAGGGCCTCGACGTGGTCGAGCGCATCGGCGCGCTGGGAACGTCGACGGAAAAACCGAAACAGACGGTCCTGATCGAAGAGATCACGATCGAAAAGGGCTAGCCCCGAGGAGGGGACGATCCGGTGGCCAAGCTCGACGTAGGCGACCCCGCCCCCGACTTCGAGCTGCCGGGTACCGGCGAGAAGACGTACCGGCTCGCCGACTACCGCGGGCGCAAGCTGATCCTCGCCTTCTACCCGGGCGACGCCACCACCGTCTGCACCAAGCAGTTCTGCTCCTATCGCGACGAGGGCGACCGGCTCGACCAGCTCGGGGCCGAGGTGCTGGGGATCTCGCCGCAATCGCTGGAGTCACACGAGCACTGGGTGAAAGAGCAGGAACTGAACGTACCCCTGCTCGCTGACGTCGACCTCGCGGTCAGCAAGCGCTACGGCGTCACCGGCTGGCTCGGCCCCTTGGCCCGCTTTACCGAGCTGAAGGAGACCCCGGGCGGCCGCTACGTGATGCGCTCGATCTTCATCGTCGACGAGGCGGGCGTCATCCGCCATCGCCACGTCTCCCGCACCGGGGCCAGCTACGAGTCGGTCGGGGACCTCGAGCGGGCGCTGACCGCGATCGGCTGATGCCGGGGGCCGAGCCGGCCTCCTTCGCCGTCGGGTCGGTGCCGGCGATCCGCGGCCAGGTCACGGGGGAGGGCCCCCCGATCGTCCTCTGCCACGGGATCACCGCGACCCGGCGCTACGTCCACCACGGCTCGCGGGCGCTGGAGCGGGCGGGCCACCGGGTGATCGCCTACGACGCCCGCGGGCACGGCGAGTCCGACCCGGCCCCGGCGGGGGAGGGTTATGGATACCAGGAGCTGGTCGGCGATCTCGAGCGGGTGGTCGCCGCGCAGGTGGGGGAGGGACGGTTCGTCCTCGCCGGACACTCGATGGGCGCGCACACCGCCGTCGCCTACGCGCTGCGCCACCCCGAGCGCCTGACCGGCCTGGTCGCGATCGGCCCGGTCTACCTGGGGGAGATCGCGGCCGCCTCGCTGGAGTACTGGGACGGCCTCGCCGCGGCGCTCGAGCACGGCGGGGTGGACGGCTTCGTCGACTACATCGACCGCGAGCAGGGGATCGATCCCGAGTGGCGCCGATCGGTACTCGGCTTCACCCGCGCACGGATGCTCCTGCACCGCCACCCCGAGGCCCTGGTCCAGGCGTTGCGCCAGGTGCCGCGCTCGCGGCCGTTCGGGTCGATGGACGAGCTCGAGCGGCTGCGGATGCCGGCCCTGGTCGTGGCCAGCCACGACGCCGCCGATCCGGGCCACCCCTACGAGGCCGCGGCCGCCTACGCGCAGCGGCTGCCGCGGGCGCGGCTGGTCAGCGAGCGGGAGGGGCAATCGCCGCTGGCCTGGCAGGGCGGAAGGCTCTCCCGGGAGTTATCCGGCTTTTACGAAGACGCTTTATCTTCATCGCTATGAAATTCCCGACCGAAGCCACCCTGCGGCGGATCGTCGCCTTCGTGGCGGCCCTGGGCGTGGGCGTCGCGACCTACATCGCGATCGCCGACTCGGGCGGCGGAGCGCCGGCCTGCCTCGCCGGCGGCGGCGGTTGCGAGACGGTCGCCAACAGCTCCTACTCGCACATCGCCGGGGTCAACATCGCGATCTTCGGGATCGTCGGCTACGTCACCCTGCTGGCCACGGCGTTCTTCGCCAACGACCTGGCCCGCTTCGTCGGCTTCGCGACCGCCCTGGGCGGCTTCGGGTTCAGCGTCTACCTGACCTACTTGGAGATCTTCACGATCGAAGCGATCTGCCAGTGGTGCGTCGCCAGCGCCGTGCTGATGACGATCCTCTTCCTGCTCAACGCCCTGCGCCTGGTCGGCTACGCGGGTACCGGCGAGGGCAGGGAGGGCGGGGCGCTCGATTCAAGGCAGGGGCAACCACAGGAGGGCGGATGAGCAACAAGCGGGAGCGGGAGAAACGCCGCGAGCAGCGGCTGCAGGAAGAAACGAAGGTCGACTCGGGGGAGCGCCGCACCAAGCTTCTGCAGATGGGCGCCGCCGCGGTCTTCCTGGCGATCGTCGCCGTCGTCGTGCTGATCGTCGTCAACGGCAGCAAGAGCAGCGGCGGCGATGCCGAGAACCTGACCGGAATCGAGTCGGTCGATGCCCTCACCAAAGGCATTCCCCAGCAGGGCATGGTGCTCGGCGACCCGAAAGCAAAGGTCGAACTGGTCGAGTACGGGGACCTGCAGTGCCCGGTCTGCAAGGCCTACTCGGAAGAATTCCTGCCGCAGATAATCGAAAACAAGGTCAGGAACGGCGAAGCCAAAGTCGCCTTCCGCAACTTCGCCTTCCTCGGACCGCAGTCGGCCCCAGCCGGAGCCGCGGCCCTGGCCGCCGGCGCGCAGGGCCGCGGCTGGGAGTACCTGGAGCTCTTCTACCGCAACCAGGGAGTGGAGAACTCGGGCTACGCCGACGATGCCTTCCTCACCGCCGTGGCCGAAGGCGCCGGGGTCGAGGACATCGCCGAATGGAACCGCGACCGCAAAAGCGCGAAATTCACCGACGAGGTCGTCGCAACCGGCGAAGAAGCGCAGCGGCTCGGCTTCACCGGCACGCCGTCGTTCTCGATCGAGGGCCCGAACAGCGACGGGGTCGAACTCCTCGGCACGCCCGGCTCGCCCGGGGAAGTCGAAGAGTCGATCGAAGCAGCGGGCTGAGCCCTTCGCGCGGGGCGGTGGGATCCGCGCCCCGTTTCACCCGTATTTCTCCTCGGGTTTACATAACCACCATTATCGTGCGTTGGATCGGGAGAACAGGGCCCTCAGCGTCGCAACGCGACGCTGAACAGCTCCTTGGCGACGCTGAGCGGCCCGTGCGGGACTTCGGCCGAGGGCGAAGCCCCCGGGTGCGCCTGGGCGATGCGCACCCGCAGCGCCCGCGGGCGGACCCGGAAGCGCAGCGGTGCCTCCAGGGTGACCGCCTCGCCGTCGATCCCGATCGGCAGCGGCCGCTCCGCGTCCACCTGCAGCCGCTCCAGCGTCAACTGCTGCCAGCTCGCCGCGTCTGAGCTTCCCCCCGCCATCGGTGGCTGGAAGTCGACCAGGCCCAGCAGGCCCCGGTCCAGGCGCGGCCGGGTGCCCGAGCCGAGCGTCGGACCGAGCAGATACGGGTTGTTGGAGACGAGGATCAGTGCCGTGCTGCTGTGCTCGACGCCGTCGGAGTCGACCCAGCGCAGCGGCGTCGGCTCGCCCTCGGGCCCGAGCGTCTCGGTCAGCGTCTCCAGCAGGGTTCGCAGCTTGGCGCCGCGGTAGCTCTCCTGGCTGACGGCATCGGCGTAGACGCCAAGCGAGACGTTGTTGACGAAGACCCTGCCGTTGACCTCGCCCAGGTCTACATAACGCTCACCCCCATCGACGAAGGCGTCGAGAGCGCCGACCACGTCTTCGCGATCGACGCCGAGGTCGAGGGCGAAATGGTTGCGGGTGCCGGAGGGGATGCAGGCGTAGGGCAGATCGTGCTCGGCCGCGATCGCCGCGACCAGTGCCTGCGAGCCGTCTCCCCCCGCCATCGCCAGGCCGTCGGCACCCCTGGCGACGGCGGTGCGGACCAGCTCGCCCAGGTCCTGGCCCTTGCCCAGCTCGACCGTCTCGATGCCCCGCTGTCTGGCCTCTGTCACGAGGTCGAATTTGGCCGCCTTGCCGCCTCCTGACCAGGGGTTGACGAAGAGAACGGGATGGCCGGGCGCCGCCGCCGCCGGCAAAGACCGATCGGGACGGAAGGCGACCCGGGCACCGAGCACACTGGTGGCGAAAGCTGCGGTGACGACGATCCAGGCGAGACCGTTGTCGCCGCTGAGCGTGAGGCCGATCGCCAGGCCTATCGCGAGCAGCACCGCCCCCGCTGCCAGCCAGCGGCGGGCTCCCCGGCGCAGCAGCCCGTACCAAGCCAGGGCGAGAGCGGCGAATACGCAGGCCAGCACGATCAGCCCGCGGGGAAAGTCGACGACGAAGACGTAGGCGGAGACCGCCAGCGCCAGGCCGCCGCCGAGGAGGGCGAGGATGGCGCCGAGGCGGCGGCTCATATCATCGGCCGATGGCGAGTTGGCTCAGCGAGGCGAAGGCGGTCGACACCGCCGTGTACGGGGCGATCGCCGCAACCGAGTCGCCGGCGCTGGACACGGCGATGAGTGGCCTGTCCCGCGCTGCCGACCACGGCGTGCTCTGGTTCGGGATCGCGGCCGGCATGGCGACTCTCGGCGGTCCCGGCGGCCGCGCCGCCGCGGTCAGGGGCCTCGCCGCGCTCGGCATCGCCTCCACCTTCGCCAACCTGGTCGCCAAGCCACTGACGACGCGGCGGCGACCAGAGCGCGAGGAACAGGAGGAGCTGGCGCGGCGCCACGTGCCGATGCCGCGCTCGAGCTCGTTCCCCTCCGGACACACCGCTTCCGCCTTCGCCTTCGCGACCGGCGCCGGCAGCGCCCAGCCGGCGCTCTCGGCCCCGCTGCGAGCGTTGGCGACGCTGGTCGGGTATTCCCGGGTCCATACCGGGGTCCACTATCCCGCAGATGCGATCGCCGGCGCTTTCATCGGCGTCAGCGCCGCCGAGCTGGCCAAGCGCCTGCGCAGCCCAGGCTCCGCGGAAACCGGCTGAAGGGTTGTGGTGCCCATAGGCACAACAACCCTTCAGGCGACGGGAAGAACGGCGCTGCCACGGACCAGGGGCGTGACGATCGGCGGCGCCTTCGGCATCCGCCCGCGCTCGACCTGCTCCAGCCGCAGCGGCGAGGCGGCGATCGTCGCCACCGTGTCGCGGTTGCAGTGGCAGCCGTCGCCAAGGAAGCGCCAGGGTCGCTCCAGACGGTCCTGCCAGCGGGCGAGGCCCGGGTCCTCGGCGCGGACGTGCTCGACGAAGAGCAGCTTGCCGCCCGGCTTCAGCACCCGTGCCGCCTCGGCCAGGGCCGCCGCCGGGTCCGGGATCGTGCAGAAGACCAGGGTCCCGACCGCGGTGTCGAAGCTCGAGTCCTCGTAGGGCAGGCGCTCGGCCGGCGCTTCGATCACGCGCGCCGCGCGCCCCGATTCGGCCAGTCTCGCCCGCAGCCGCTTCGCCATGTGCGGGTCAGGCTCGACCAGGACCAGCTCCTCGACCGCCTCCGGGTAGAGATCGAGGTTGACGCCGGTCCCGGCGCCGATCTCGAGCACCCTCCCCCCTGCCCCGGCCAGCAGCTCACGGCGCATCTGCCGCAGCCCGGCCTCCTCGGTCGCCTTCAGGCCGCGGTCGTAGAGCGCCGCGAAGGCGCGTCCCCAGGTCGCGTCGTAGAGCGCGCCCAAGGTACTCCCTAGGCGGCGTCGCGGGTCGGCTGCTCGGCGGCCGCCCCCTCGGCGCCGGGCTCGCTGGCCGCGGCGCGCTCCTCGTAGGCGCGGCGGGCGTTGTGGTCGACCTCGAACATCAGCTTGTCGGCCTTCATCAGCCGCCCGATCGCCTCGCTGACGCGGCGCGGCATCAGGGCGCCGAAGCGGGTGATGGCGGCGTTGGAGCGCGGCACGTAGACGTCGTAGCGGCCGAGCTCGAGCGCGGCGACGATCTCGTTGGCGACGTCCTCGGCCTCGACCGGTTTGATCAGCTTCTGGCCGACGCCGGCGGTCAGTTCGGTGTTGACGACGGTCGGCATCACGCAGTGGACTTCGACGCCGCTGCCCCGCAGCTCGGCTTTGACCGCCTCGCAGAGACCGACCACGGCGTGCTTGGTTCCCGAGTAGGTGGCGATCCCGGGGATCGCCGTTTTGCCTGCCTGCGAGGCGATGTTGACGATGTGGCCGCTGCCACGCGGGCGCATCCGCTCGATCGCCAGCTGGGTGCCGACGATGACCCCGTAGACGTTGATGTCGAGCTGGCGCTTGATCGAGTCGTCGGACTCGTCGACCAGGGGCGTCACCGGCATGATCCCGGCGTTGTTGATGACGACGTCGACCGCGCCGAGCTGGCGCTCGGTCTCGGCCAGGAACTCGGTGAACGAGGTGCGGTCGGTGACGTC
>Ga0164241_10003602_pt1 | contig 15473 bp, 14 predicted proteins | sample OricomyardsoilBY_FD_108780 | JGI IMG/M metagenome (GOLD analysis project Ga0164241, IMG submission 108780) | Backyard soil microbial communities from Emeryville, California, USA - Original compost - Back yard soil (BY) | ecosystem: Environmental > Terrestrial > Soil > Unclassified | place: USA... | reverse complement strand
GCGCGCGAGCGCGCGGTCATGGTTTTGGCGGGCCGCCCGGAAGCCGCGGCCAGGCCCCCCCCACCCACCTCGGCCGCTTTCAACTCGCTGGGAGCTGCGTTTCGGCAGCCCCAGGCGATGGACCCGCGTCGCGATGCAAGCGTGCGCGGGCTCGTCGGCGCCCGGAGACCTCGACGCGCTACGGTTGGACGCGCTGGCGGAAGTGGGGCTCGGCCGCCAAGGAGGCCAGATAGTCGAGGAAGCTGAGCTTTTGTTCGATGAACGTGCCGCGCTTGGCCTCACCCAAGCAAGCCTCGGGCGCGCCGTAAACGTACGTCGATAAGAAGCCGGAGGTGCACTCGTAGGGTAGCTTTTGCTGCGCGAGACCCCGTGCCAGCTCTTCGAGGTTGGTGAAGTCGAACAGGTGCGCGGTGGCGTCATCCGTGGGCACGTAGCTGACCGAGCTCACCGGCAAGCCGCCCTCTTGCTCTCGGTAGCGTCCCACTTCGTCGTAGTGCTCGAAGCCGAAGCCGATCGGATCGAAGCGCGAGTGACACGCTTTGCATGCGGGATCTTTGGCGTGAATTTCTTCGTAGTGCTGGCGCGTGGTGAAGGTCCCGGGCTGGGGCGGGCTGAGCGTGGGTACGGACGGCGGAACCGGCGGCGGCACGCGGCACAACAGGCGATCCATCACCAGCACCCCGCGCTTGGTCGGAGACGACGCGTTCGGTCCCGCCAGCGCCGCCAACAGCGAGCCCTGGGCGAGGATGCCGATGCCACGACCTGCCGGGCGCTCGGTCTTGGTGGCTTCGGAGCCCGCGGCCGCGGGAAAGCCGTAGAAACTTGCCAAGCTGGGCGTCGGGTACGTGAACGATGCCGTCAGCAGCTCGTTCAAGCCGCCGTTCTCGGTCACCACTACTTGACCCAAGAAGCGGCGCGTCTCACCGACCATCTGGTCACGTAAGCCGTCGAACTCGGGCACGCCGGGTTTGCTGACACTGCTGGTGCGGCCGTAGCCGAGCCAAGAATCGAAGAATTTCTCGACGACGCGCAATCCGTTGTCGGTGATGAGGAGCTCGCGCGCCTTGGCCTCGAGCGCCTCCGGCGTCGCCAGTTGGCCCGCTTCGGCCGCAGCCAGCAGCTCCGGAGTCGGGGCCGTACCGGTGAAATCGTAGGCAAGCTCGGTCGCGAGCTCGGCGGGCGAAAGCTCGTACGTGCCGGCGACGAGCGTGCCGACCTCACGCCGATAGACCGCGTGAGGTGACTGCACCAACGCGCGGGTGACGAAGCTGATGCCGGTCGCAAAGTCTTTCGCGGTCGACACTTGCTGAAACAACGCGACGTAGCGCGCGCTCTCGTCGGGCGTGAGCGCGCGACGGAACAGCCGCTTACCGTACTTGTCCAGAAATTGCTGCGCACAGGCGGCGTCCTTCGTCGTCGTGGAGCAAGGCAACGCCGTCGCCAACGGAGCGCCACTGAGGGCCGTGCCAACTGCGGTGCCGAGGGTGTCGAGCTCTGCCGCCAGCTGCTTGCCCACGACGAGCAGAGTGGAGTCGTTGTCGAAGCCGTGCTTGGAGATGGCGTCGGCGCTGAGCTTGGCGCTCCAGGCGCCCTTCACTTCGGGAAAGATGTCATCGAGCGTGTGAAAAATTTCGTCGCGACTCAGGCGACGGAGGCGCGGTGCGCCCACCTTGGAGGAGCCGCACAACGTGACCGGGTCCGGACCCGTGACGATCCCGCTGCCGCCGGTGGTCATGTCGCCGTTCGGCGGCTTTTTCGTCTCGGTCGAGGCGCCGCATGCCGCCAAACCGAGCAGCCCCGCGAGCCCGGCGACGCACAGCCGGCCATTGAGGCGCATCATACGAGCACCTCTTTCACGGCCCCGGTCGCGTCCGGAAAAGTGCCCGTGACGCCCATGGCTTGGCAGAGCGAGAGATAAACGTCACCCGCCGGTCGATCCTGCGCGAACGTGACGACCTGGCCCGACTTGAGCGCGCCGCCGCCACCGCCGATGATGACCGACGGCAGGTAAGAGAGCACCGGCTCGCTCGGCCCCGGCTGAATCTTTGTCGTGGCGGTGGGGTGGTAAGCGCCCTCGCCGATTTCGCTCATCACGTAGACGATCGTGTTGTCGATGACCTTCTTACCGGGATCCGCCGGGTCGGGCTCGAGCAGCGGGGTGAGCGCGTGGGTGAGGAGCTGCTCGATGAACCAGCGTTGGCAGGACGCGAACTTTTCGCGCACCTTCACGTCCAGTCCCACCTGCGGGTACGGGTTTTGTTGCGGCTGAGTGTGCGACAGCACGCTGTGGTGTGCGCCGCTGGTGCCCATGAAACCAAAATCGAACTCGCAGTTCGTGTACATGGGCTGCACGGCCACGACTTGACGTGCGTTGCAGCGCAAGGCGGCGCCGGCCAGCTGCAGCTGAGCCGCCAGTAGCTTGGGGAAGTTTTCTTCCTTGAGGAAGAACTCGTCGGGCTGTCCAGCCGCGGCCGCACGCAGGGCGTCGACGGCGGCGAGCGTGGGCGCTTTGTCACAACTTACGACCCCTGCGCCGGAGCCGCTGGCCTTGAGCGCCTGCACGGCCTCGAGGTGGGTCTTCAGCTTCGTTTGCTCGCCGGTGAGGGCTTTGAGCTCTTGCTGCAGGCCCTGCAGCTCGGCCTCGGTCAGCGAATGCAAGGCGTCGGTCAGCGCGATGTTCGGGTCCGGGCCGGGCGCGGGCGTCGTGCCCTGCCCCAAGCCGGCAAACACGCTGTCATAGGCCGCCAGCGGATTCTTTTCAGGCACGACCGGCGTGCCGTCCCACATCAGCTTGCCGTCTTTGTCGAGACCGAACGGGCGGTGCGCGCAGGCGCCCAAGATCAGCGGCTTGACGTTGAGACCGGCGGCTATCTGATGCTCGAGCGTGACGCGTGGCACGTCGTCGGCGGGCAACGATTCGCCGCCACTGACACCAGACAACGCGACCACGATCGCCTCGTGCGTCATGGCACCCTTGGGATACTTGAGGCCCTGGACGACGGTCGTGTACGACTTGAGGTCCGCCTGCAACGGGCCCAAAATGCTGACGCCCGATTCGTTCAACGAGAACGCCGTAGGATCGTCGGCCATGACCTGCGGACGGAAGTGCTCGGGCGGGGCGCCGTGCGGCATGTAGAACAGGAGGAAGCGCTTGGACGCAGGCGTGGCTTGAGCCAACGCCACCCGTGAGAGCCGAGCCGCGGCCGCCGCCGTGAGCCCCAGACCCAGCGCGCTCAAGAACACCCGACGGCGCACGCGAAGTGAAGCGTTGCTATGACCCATCTTGCTCCCTGTTCGTAGCACGCGGTCGCGGGCCAGCCAGCAACAATGCCGGCAAACGAGCGACTGGCACCGCTCCCACACGGCCGCGGTTTCATACACACGAGAGGAGCGACGCCGTGGAAAGTGATAGCGTCGCTGAACGTGCCCCGTTGCATGCACCCCCGTGCGTTCGTTGTCGTGCTCGGCCTTGCCTCCGGTCTGGGTTCACGCACGGCGCTGGCGGCCGGCCCCTCACCTGGCGACGCGCCCACCCTGGCCGCTCCAGCCCCGCGCCTCATTCCCCCAGTGCTGCACGCGCTAGCCTTGATGACCGTGATGCGCGCCAGCGAAGCGTACCTGTGGCCGCAGCCGTTCGCGGAGACGGATCGCCTTCAGCTCGGGCGACATTACCAAGCCGCATTCTCTCAGCCGCCACGCTTCGACAGCTCGCGCCCGCTGTTCGAAGCAGACGGCGATCGCTGGCAGATCAACGTGGTGGGTCATGGCCTGTTCGGCAGTGAGCTGTACCTGCGCGCGCGCACCTGTCGTTTCCCCGCGTGGCAAGCGCTGGTGTTCACGGGCCTGGCCAGCGCCACTTGGGAGTACGGCTTCGAAGCCAACGGCGTTCGCCCGAGCGCGCTCGATCTCACCTTCACGCCCGCCGCCGGCCTCGTGCTCGGCGAAGCCCGCTTCCAAGGTTGGCGAGCCGCGCGTCGCTTAGCTCCCGGCCCTCTGCGCTCCACCCTTTCTGCTCTTCTCGACCCCCTCGGCGATCTCGAGCGCGCCCTCGGCTCGCGCTGCTGACACCTCCAACTCGCCCTCCCTCTGCTCCCGGCGCGCAGCGCCGATCTGCCCACTGCCCTCTCCCACTACCCACTCCGCCCGTTATCGAAGTGAACGCGACGCCTGCCAAATAGTGGACCCCCGTTCAGTGCTTTGGTACTGAACACTCATGCAGATGCCTGTTCCCCAAGCGCTCTTGGTTCTGGTCTTCCGCTCGGCGCGCGTCGGCCGCCGGCCCAATCTGACTGCTTTCTGCCAGCGTTCGCGCATCAGCGTCGCGGCCCTGCAGAGTGCCTTCGACCTGCTCGAGCAGCAGGGCCTGCTGAGCTTCAGCCCCGAGGGTGAACGTCTCACTCTCGAGGGTTTGGCGGTGGCCACCGCGCTGTCACGGCGCGGGCAGCAGCGCCACCGGCCACTCGTCGCGTGTCGCTCGCTGGCGGCGTAGCAGGCTTTCGCCGCTTTGTTTCAGGGCGGGACGCCGTGGCGCTGAAAAATCTATCGAGTCTCGATACTTTTCATCGACCCAACACCGGCGCGACACCGGTGTGAAACGCGGGACGGGCGACAACCAAGCTCGCCCGAATGTCACGCTCCGCGCCGCACTTGGCGGCCGTCACTGCCGCGACCGTCAAGACTCATTGTCCGTACTGGGCGTTTCAGTGCGGCATGGAAGTGACCTCGACGAGCATACGCGGCGCGACCACGCAGCTCAGCATCGCGGCCGATCCGGAGTTTCCGGTCAACCGCGGGCAAATGTGCATCAAGGGCTTCACGTCCGCGGCCCTGCTCGATCATCCCCATCGTCTGCGGCAGCCCCTGCTGCGCCAGCCGAACGGTCGGCTCGCGCCCGTGTCGTGGTCGAGCGCGCTCGACTTCATCGCCGAGCGCTTGCTGGCGCTGCAAAGAGCGCACGGCAAGCAGACGGTGGGGGTGTTCGGCAGCGGCGCGCTCACCAACGAGAAAGCCTATCTGCTCGGCAAATTCGCGCGCGTCGCGCTGGGCACGCCGAACATCGACTACAACGGCCGTTACTGCATGTCGTCGGCGGCGGCCGGCCAAAATCGCGCTTTTGGCATCGATCGGGGGCTGCCATTTCCGGTGTCGGACATCGCCGAGACGCAGACGTTGATGCTGTGGGGCTCGAACTGCGCCGAGACGATGCCGCCCATCATGCAGTGGGTGTACGCGCAGAAAGAGCGCGGCGGACGGCTGATCGTCGTCGACCCGCGCCTGACCGACACCGCCCGCTCGGCCACGCTTCATCTACAGCCCACGCCCGGCACCGATCTGCTGCTGGCCAATGGCTTGTTGTCGGTGGCGCTCGAGCAAGGCCTGCTCGACGAGCAATACATCGCGGCGCGCACCGAAGGCTTCGAAGAGCTGCGCCGCTCGCTCTTGAGCTGTGACACGACGATGGTCGAGCGCATCACCGGGGTGTCGCTGGACAAGCAGCGTCGCGCGGTCGAGCTGATGGCGCGCGCCGAGAGCAGCATGTTGTTGTCCGGTCGCGGCGCCGAGCAGCAGTCCAAGGGCACCGACACGGTGCTGTCGTTCACCAACTTGATGCTGGCGTTGGGCAAGGTCGGCAAGCCCGCTAGCGGCTACGGCTGCCTCACCGGGCAAGGCAACGGCCAGGGCGGACGCGAGCACGGCCAAAAAGCCGATCAATTGCCGGGTTACCGGCTGATCGAGGACCCCGACCACCGCGCCACGATCGCCAAAGTGTGGGGCGTCGAGCCCGCGTCGCTGCCGGGCAAGGGCAAGAGCGCGTACGAGCTGCTGGACGCGATGGGTCCCGAGGGCGGCATTCGTGCCCTCTTGGTGTTCGGCTCCAACGTGGTGGTGGCCTCGCCGCACGCCGGCAACATCGAAGCCAAGTTGAAGCAGCTGGAATTGTTGGTGGTGTGCGACGCGTTCGAGAACGAGACGGCCCAGGCCGCCCACGTCCTGTTGCCGATCACGCAGTTTGGTGAAGAGACGGGCACGCTGACCAACTTGGAGGGCCGCGTGATCTTGCGCGAGCAGCTCCGCAAGGCCCCCGAAGGGGTGAAGACGGATCTGGAAGTCATGGCGGAGCTGGCGACGCGATTGGGCGTGACGCACGGCTTTCAATTCGACGGCGCCGAAGCGGTGTTCGACGAGCTGCGGCGCGCCACTGCGGGCGGCAAGGCCGACTACAGCGGCATCAGCTACGCGCGTATTCGCCGAGCAAAAGGCGTATTTTGGCCGTGCCCGACCCCGCGTCATCCGGGCACGCCTCGCTTGTTCGCGGAGCATTTCGCGTTCCCGAACGGGCGTGCGCGCTTTCACGCCGTGCCCTACCGCCCCGCGGCCGAGCTGCCGGACGCCGACTACCCGCTATTTTTCACGACCGGCCGCTACAAGGAGCATTACAACTCTGGCGCGCAGACGCGGCGCGTCGCCCAGTTAGAAGACGCCAAACCGGAGCCGCGCGTGCAACTTCACCCGCGCCTGGCCCAAGAGCTGGGCATCGTCGAAGGCCAAGCGCTGCTGGTCGAAAGTCGACGCGGCAGCGTGAGCCTTTCGGCGGTCATCAGCCGCGACATCCGCCCCGACACCTTGTTCGCGCCCTTTCACTGGGGCGGCAAACAATCCGCCAACATTCTGACCATGCCTGCGTTGGATCCCACGAGCAAGATGCCTGAGTTCAAGATTTGCGCGGTGCGCGCCCGCGCCGCCGGCACCACCGCCCCGCTGGCAAAGAGGCAAAAATGAGCAAAAAGAGGCTCGCCATCATCGGCAACGGCATGGGCACTTGCCGGCTGCTCGACGAGCTGGTCGCGCGCGGGGCGGCGTTTCAATACGAGATCACCGTCTTTGGTGAAGAGCAGGGCGGCGCGTACAACCGAATCATGCTCGGCAAGGTGCTGGCCGGTGGCTCGCCGGACGCGATCGTGACCAAACCGCTCGAGTGGTACGACCGCCACAACATTCGGCTCATCGAGCGCACGCGCGTGGTCAAGCTGGACACGCTGCGCAAGCTGGTCGAAACCGCAGACGGCAAGCTGCGTGGCTACGACGTGGCGGTACTGGCCACCGGCAGCCAACCGGTCGTGCCCGCGCTCGAAGGCATGAACGACGAGCACGGCGAGCTGAAGCCGGGCCTGTTCGTTTACCGGACGATCGGCGACTGCATGCGCATGCGCGAAAGGGTTCGCTCCGGCGACAGCGCGATCGTGGTGGGCGGCGGCCTGTTGGGGCTGGAAGCGGCCAAGGTATTGTGCGACCGCGGGCTGCACGTCACGGTCGTGCAGCTCAAAAAAACGCTCATGAACGCGCAGCTCGACGAGATTGGCGGCGAGATGCTGGAGCGGCAGATCGAGCGCAGCGGCATCTTCGTGCGCACCGGCCGTACCGTCGAAGCCGTGTACGCCGAAGAGGCGGTCAAAGGTGTGTACCTGGATGACGGCACGACACGCCCGGCCGACATCGTGGTGCTGGCGTGCGGGGTGCGACCGCGCGTCGACGTGGCCAAAGCTTCGGGCTTGCCGGTCAACCGCGGCGTCATCGTCAACGATACGCTCGCCACCGAAGTACCCAGCGTGTACGCCTTTGGCGAGTGCGCCGAGCACGCCGGCCGCACCTACGGCGTCGTGGCGCCGGTGTGGGAGCAAGCCGCCGTGTTGGCGGACGTGTTGACCGGCAACAACCCGAGCATTCGCTACCGCGGCTCCAAGCTGTACACGCGCCTCAAGGTCGCGGGCGTGGACGTCGCTACCATGGGTATCAGCGAGGCCGAGCGCGAAGAAGACGAGGTCTTGCAGATCGTGCAAGACCGCAAGGACGCGTACCGCAAGCTGATCGTGCGCGACGGTCGGCTCGTCGGCGCCATCTTGGTCGGCGACACGTCGGCGGCGGGCACGCTCGTGCAGCATTTCGACCGCGGCGACCTCCTACCGGAAGATCCGCTCGAGCTTTTGTGCGCCAGCTCGGGCGCGACGGATCCGACGACGCGCCTGGTGTGCAACTGCCACAAAGTGAACGAGGGGCAGATTTGCGAGGCCATCGCCCAGGGCGCCGATTCGCTCGAAGGGCTGGGCGCGGCTACGAAAGCCGGCACCGGCTGCGGCTCGTGCAAAGGTGAGCTGGGCCAGCTGTTGAGCAAAGTTTCTAACAAGGTGTCCTTGCCGATGGTCGCCGCCAATTGAAGCCGCCCAAGGTCCCGCTGACGGATACGCGCGCGCTGGCGGCATTTCGTTACGAGCTGCGCTCGTTCCTGGCGTTCAGCGAGCAGGCGGCGCGTGAAGCCGGCATCGAGCCCCAGCAACATCAGCTGCTGCTCGCCGTGGGCGGCTTGCCCGCCCGGCAACGTCCCAACGTTCGAACGCTGGCGACCCGCCTGTGCGTGCAACACCACACCGTCGTCGCCCTCGTCGACAAGCTGTGCGAGCGAGGCCTGGTGCGGCGCCAGCGCAGCACCGAAGACAAGCGCGAGGTCCTGGTGCGCCTGACCGAGCCCGGGGCCGACCCGCTGCAGCAGCTCTCGCGCCTTCACCGCCAGCACCTTCAGAGCGTAGGGTCGGAAATGGTGGCGGCCCTCGCCGCCATCTTGGGCCGCCGGGGGTGGGACGCCGCTTCCGCCCGGACCGACGAAGCCCAAGCGGCAGCCTCCTGAGCTCCAAAACTGCGGCAAATTCAGCAGACGGCGCCCCGTTTCGCCTTTCTGAAGCGAGACCCTTGCAGCCTCCCCTGCCCCTGAGGTAAACCCCCGCACCCTTTCGGTACTACCCCGACGCAGCGGTGGTGGAACTGGCAGACACACCAGCTTGAGGTGCTGGCGCCGTAACTGGCTTGGAGGTTCAAGTCCTCTCCGCTGCACTGGAAAAACCGCCTGATTCGTGATCAGGCGGTTTTTCTCTTTTGTTGGCGGCCGCCAGTCGGGCGCGGTCGGCGCCCACATTGGGGCTGTCGATCACGATCAGCGCCTCGCCCTTCTTGACCTTGGAACCGATGTCGACCTTGAGGCTCCGCACCACACCAGGCGCGCGGGCGTTGACCTGTGCGAGCCGCGTAGCGTCGTAGGTGAGTCGCGCGGGAGCCGTAACGCCGACGCTGCGCTGCTGTTCGCGGACCTTCACCCACTCCAAGCCAGCGCTCTGAGCGGTATCGGCGCGTTTGAAACGGATCTTGAGGCCGTCTCGAGGCGCCTTCTCTTGCGTTACGGCGTGCCCTGGCTTGCCGCCCCGCTCCGGGTGGCAAATGGGGCAGACGGACTCTGGAAAGCCGTGCTCGGCGCACCAGTCGCCCTTGGCCTGAAACACCGGGATGAGGCGCGGATTGTGCTTCGTGCAGATCGCCTCGAGCACGCCGTGCTCGCACACCTTGCCCTCGGCCGCGGCGGCGGGCCGCGGCGGTGGGGGTTGCTGCTGCTCGCTCGGCGCGCGCTGAGCCTTGCTACAGCTCGAAGCGAGCAGCAGCGCGCCCAGCGCCAAAATGCGCTGAAATTGCATCTGAGTTCTCCGCGCCTAGTTGGTCTGTGGCGGGCGCGTGATTTTTAGATTCGGATTGCACTTCAAGCAGTGCGACTCCGGCAGCGAGTGCTCCTCACACCAGTCCCGGGTCGCCTTGAAGGCAGCGATGAGATCGGGGCTACAGAGCGTGCACTGCGATTCGGGAACGGCGTGCTCGGCGCACCAGTCCTCGTGCGAGCCGGGTTTCACCCCGGCCGGAGCATGGCCGGCAGCTACTGCCGGTTTCGCATCGGTGCGGATCCGGAGCGACCGGGTCAGTGACCAGGCCGTAGTCATGCGGTAGACCGGCGGATGCCGGGCGCAGGATCTGCCAAGATGGCCCCACTGCGAGCGCTCGGCCGAGGCCACTGCACCCAGAAGAGCACGAAAGCGGGCAGGAGCAGGGATCGCCATTCTCGCTGCCAGCGTCCTCCGCCTCGGCTGGAGCTGCGGGCGGACAGCAGTCGTCGGGTTCGTCCGAAGAAGCCTCGACTACCGGCGACCAGGGGCCACAACAAGCCTGGCCCAGGGTCGGAACCGCGAACACCCCGACCAGCAGTGCCACGACGAGCCTGGCGAGCAGGGCCAAGCGGGAGCGGCGACGGGCAGTCATGGCGGGATGAGCTCTAGATCGGAAACGGGCGCCAGACTGGGCCCACTTCATGAAGTCAACCGAGCCAGGCCGCTCGATCGTAGGGGCTACGGCCGCGGGCAACAGCCGCGCTCTTCGCACCCGCAGTCCGTGCAGGAACGGGCGGTGGTGGTGCCACAGTGTGCCTTCAAGCGCTCCTTCAGGGCGCCACGCGCCCGATGTAGCCGCACCATCGCATTGTTGGGCGTGATGCCCAGCTCAGCGGCGACCTGCGTAACCGCGAGACCATCGACGATGACGCGACGGAGAATTTGGGAATGTTCGGGCTTCAACTGTTCAGCTTGAACTAGCACGCACCAGCAATCGACTGCTCCGGTGTCATCGATCGCAGCGAGCTCCAGCTCATCGACGGGCAGTAGCCGCTCGCGCTTCCGGCGCAGCTCGTCGATCACGACGTTACGCACCACTCGCCCGATCCAGGCCTCGGTCCGCGCAGGGTCACGCACCTGGTCCGCTCGCTCCAGCGCTCGCTGAAGCGCGATCTGCAGCACCTCTTCCGCGTCGAGACGGCCGCCGCTTCGGCGGCGAACAAGGGCGAGCAGGTCGTCCCGCTGCGCGGCGAGGGCTTGGCGCACTCCGTCGGGGACGTGGCTGGTGGTGCCGTGCGTGTCCATCGCTGTCCTTCAGAGTGCCCCCAATCCTGGGCTCGTTCAAGCCGGCGCCTACCACCGACCGTAAGGTTTCGGGTCGCAGCCCGTCAGGATGCACCAGGAAGCGAGCCGTCATGGAAACCACTGCCGAGACCCCTACTGCAGCTTGTGGCTGTCACACCGCCTGCGCGCCAGCAGAGCCGAACCGGCGGAGCGATTTGGTGGCCAGGGCTCTCCGACTCGAGTACCTGACCGTCGGCTGGAACGTGGTGGAGGGTATCGTCGCTGTCAGCGCGGCCATCATTGCGGGCAGCGTCGCGATCCTCGGCTTCGGCATCGACAGCTTCGTCGAGTGCGCGTCCGCTGCAGTGATGATCTGGCGCCTTCGCGCCGAGCGCGATCATCGGCTCAGTGGTGAACGGCTCGAAGCAATCGAGTACCAGGCACGCCGCCTCGTAGCGGCCTCGCTCTTCGCTCTGGGTTCCTACGTCACGTTCGATGCCGTTCAGACGCTTTGGACTCGGGACAAGCCATCCTTTAGCCCCGTGGGAGTAGCTCTGCTGGTCCTCTCGATTGCGGTGATGCTCTGGCTGGCGCGCGCCAAGCGTCGCCTGGCGCTCGAGCTGGGTAGCGAAGCGATGGAAGCGGACGCCACGCAAACGACGGCCTGCTGGTGGCTATCGGTCGCAGCGCTCATCGGAGTGGGTTTGAATGGCCTGCTCGGCTGGTGGTGGGCCGATCCGCTGGCGGCGCTCGCGATCGCCGTTCTCATCGTCCGCGAGGGGCGCGAAGCATGGCGTGGCAAGGCGTGCTGCTGAAACGATTGCCGTAAGCTCTGGTCAGATCCAACGACGAACGCGGCGCGAGTAGTCCACGAACGCCTGACCAAATCGCGATTCGAGCGCTCTTTCCTCCGGTTTGATTTGGAACTCGTTCATGTACAGGACGAAGCCAGGGAGGAGCACGAACGCCAATGCATGCGACAAGAAGGCCGCCCAGCCGAGCAGGACGAGCGCGAAGCCCGGGTACATGGGGTTGCGGGTCCAGTGGTAGACGCCGACAACCACGCCCGAGCAACGAAAACCTCACGTGGGATCACATATGATCACGTAGGTCATCGACTCGATTCCTCTGCGAATTCGGCTGCTTCAAACTGATCGGCGCTCTAGGCGGTCACCAGGCGACGCAACCAGCGCCTGGTGACCTTCATCGAGCGAGTTACATACGGCGCGCGACGCCGCTAACGCTAAGTGGTCAGTAGCCCTGCAAGAGGTTGGTTGCTATCGGCAAACTTGTCGGTTTGCACACCCACCGATTGCAAGAGCGACAAGTGCAAGTTTGCCATGCGATTCGTGTTCGGAATCGCCAGCGCTTGGGTGCGATCCCCGATGTTTCGGGATCTGCCCAGTTGCCGAGCCTTGCCGTCTTCAGGCGAGTAGTTCAGGTGGCGCCCCGTCGCGATTGCGCCGCCGGCGTTGCCGGCGAGCAAGCACGGCAACCGCTCGTGATCGTGAGGGTCACCTTCTCCGATCTCGGAGCTGACCATAAGCACCGTGTTGTAGAGCGCGGTGTGCTCACCCTCGACGATTGCCTTCAGGCTCTTGGCGAAGGCAGCGATCTGTTCCACCTCCCACAAGATGCACCTGGCCACGCCGTCTCGACTGCCCGCACCGCGGATATTGTGCGTTAGGCCATGGTAGTCGCCGACGTCGACCCAAGGCATGGCCCCAGGTCCGAAAGCGTTCCCGAGACTAAAGGTGATGACGCGCGTGAGGTCACAGCGCACCGCAAACTCCATGACCTTTTGCATGGCCGCCATACGAGTCTGGTACGACGTGCTGTCTTCTGGTGCGACTTCAGCCTGGCACGCGGCCGTGGCCACGCCTGAGTCGAGCTGCTTCTCCGTCTCTTGCACGGAAGTCAGGTACTGCTCCAGCTTCTGCCGATCCTCCGCGGTTAGCTTCGGCGACAGGCGTCCTGCCTCCGCGGTCAGGTAGTCGAGGACAGTCTTGTCTCCCCGCCGAATGCGCTCCCGCTGCTCCGCCGAAAGATTGGCGCTTTGGTTGCCCAGCAGCCACGTCCAAGCCTCCTTCGGGTTCTTGTACTTGGTTCGAGGGGTCTTCGCATCCGACCAAGAAATGGTTTGAGCGTACGCGCAGCCATAGCCGTTGTCGCAGTCGCCGTTCCCTCCACCACCCGCCATTCCCACCTCCAGGGACGGGCGAGGGGTGAAAGCACCGAGAGTCTTCGCGGCGACCTGATCGGCCGAAATGCCGAGCTCGTAATTGTCGACGGACTTGCGAGCCGCAACGCACGTCAGCAGCGCTCCCATGCCGCTCGCGTGATCTCCAGGTCCCGAGGGCACTCCGGCCAGGTTGTCCACGCCCGTGAGCACGTTGACGTCGGGGAAGAGCCCCGCGGTTGCTAGTGGCGCGAGACTCGCAGGCGGCGTCGCCGCGTCCAGCATGGCGCCCGTCGGATCCCAGAGATCGCGCAGGATCCCGTTCGGAATGTGCCAATAGATCAGGCGAACCGGCTTTCCAGGCGGCGCCGCACTGACACCGCGCGGCAAGAGCGACTCCAGGAATGGGAGGGCAAGGCAGACGCCGGCGCCTCGGAGCACAGAACGACGCGAGAGAAATCCGCTGTTGGTCATCGTCAAATTTTTCATGGTGCGTTTGCCTCGTCCTCGCGTTTGCGGAACACGTCAGAAGTAACCATCGCCTCGACCAATTGCGGGAAGAGCTGGCCTGACGCCTGAAACGTCTTACCGACCTGGTCGAGAATGAACGAATCGAAGTCACTGCCGGAACGCGGCCCGCGGCCGATGCCGTAGGCGAACACATGCTGCGCTACGCAACGAGCAACGCTGGGTGCCGTGGCAATGATTTGGCCGAGCTCGGCGGGACCCGCGAAAGGAAGCTCACCCGTATCGCCCTTGAAGACGCCGGAGGGGTCGATCACCGCTCCTCGATCCTCGGTACGGAAGGAACCGATGCCGTCGTACTGCTCGAGGGCGAGGCCCAGCGGATCCATCAGCGCATGGCACGCCGCGCAAACTGGCTCCCGTTGATGGGCCGCAAGCTGTTCCTTCCGACTGGTACCCTCGGCACGCTCCGGAACCTCCGGGATCGCGAAGGGCGGCTCTGGCGGCTCCTTGCAGAGCACGTTCGCCAGGATCCACTTGCCACGCTTGACGGGATGGCTGTCGTTCGTGAAGGCGACGGCCGTCAGGAAGCTGCCTTGCGTGAGCAATCCCGTGCGGTTCGTCGGCAGCTTGGTAAACACTGGCGTGTCCGAGCCAACCGGGGCCATTCCGTAGTGCTTCGCCAGGCGGTCGTTGACGTAGCCGGAGGTGGAAGTGAACAACTCCGGCAAGGGCCGGCTACCCTTCGCGATGTCCACGAAGAGCCGCATGGTCTCCATGCCCATCGCGGCGCGAAGCTCCTCGTCGAAGTCGCCGTACACGTCGGGGCTTGGCTTGGCGCTCTGTAGGGCGCGAACGGGCAACCACTGGCTGCCGAAGTTTTCGGTGAACGCGGCGCCCTTGTCGCTCGAGAGTAGCCGCTTGAGCTGGCTGGTCAGTCCCGATGTGTCCTTGAGTGCCCCGCTGGCCGCAGCCGTGGTCAGCTCGGCATCGGGCATTGTGCTCCAAATAAAGTAAGACAAGCGCGACGCGAGCTCGTAGCCGTTCAAGTCACGTATGCCGGCGACGCCTGAATTCCGCTCCACGCGGTAAAGGAATTCAGGCGCCGTGAGCACGGCCTGCAGCACCCGAGCAAAGGCCTCATCTTCGGTGTTTCCGTCGGCTTTGATCGCCGTGTAGATCCCGACCAGTGGTTCGACGTCGCCGGCTTCTACCGGCCGTCGCCACGCGCGTGGCAGAAGTGCTTCCAACGCCGCCTTGACGCAAGTCTCCTTGCCAGCAGCCAGGTCGCAGCTCAGCACGTTGCTGCGGTGCTCGGCCAAGACGTCGACCGCAATGCGCTTGGCAGCCTCCGAGAATTGCCCGAGCGTGACGTCGGTGAGCGTGAGCGCCGAAGCCACGTTATCGAAGCCGAAGGCCGTAAAATCCGCCGGGAAGTTGCTAGAGAGCCGCTGGCTCGTGCCCAGCAAGTCGTGAACGGTGTTGTTGTACTCGACGACGTTGAGCCGGTGGATCAGCACGCGGCCTGGCCCGGTCAAGGGTGCCGTGCTGGTGCTGCCATCGCCTTGGCCCCCGACCGCGCTGCTGCCGCCGGGTCCGCCTCCGCCAGTGCTCGAGCTAGCGCCCGCGCCGGGGTTGGTGCCAGGCGGCCCCATCCCGTTGTTGTCTCCGCCGATAGTTCCGGTACAGCCCGAGGCAACTGCAAGTCCCACCGTGAGGGCGGAGACCACTGCCATCTGCCTCGCCAGCGCCTTCGTCGTCACCGCAAGCTTCTTATGTTTCATGACAAACCGATGGAAAAGCCGCGGGCCCGGGTAACGGGCGGCGCGACGCGGGTTGAAGCTTCGCCGAGGTTGTGACGGCTCAGCTGGAGCTAGGAGCGTTCCGAGTTTCAGTCAGCTCGACCGACAGTGCTGACGGCCGAGGCCTTCAGCGCGTTCGAGCCAAGAGTCCCAATCACGCAGCACACGAGCTAATTGGAAGCAGACGCGCCAACGGGCGGAGATTTCTTTGCGACGGTAAAGCAGGGATGCGTTTTGCTTGGAGACAAGAAAAATCCAGAGAACGGG
>Ga0164241_10003601_pt1 | contig 15474 bp, 15 predicted proteins | sample OricomyardsoilBY_FD_108780 | JGI IMG/M metagenome (GOLD analysis project Ga0164241, IMG submission 108780) | Backyard soil microbial communities from Emeryville, California, USA - Original compost - Back yard soil (BY) | ecosystem: Environmental > Terrestrial > Soil > Unclassified | place: USA... | reverse complement strand
AGCTTTTTACATGGGAAAAGCTGGATTATGTTTCTAAAGTGAAAAAAGCATTTGCAATAAAATAATAATCACATCAGATTTTGAAACCTCCTTTAACCGGGAGGTTTTTTTATTTTTATATATGGATACGAATAAAAATCCCTGGCAGGTACTTGCTGAGAAAAAGATTTACGATAATAAATGGATTAGTGTTACGGAGTATGATGTAATCAATCCAAATGGCGGAAAAGGTATTTATGGCAAAGTGCATTTTAAAAACCTTGCAATAGGGGTTGTGGCACTTGATAGTGATAATAATATTTACCTGGTAGGGCAGTACCGATTCGTGGTTGATCAGTATAGTTGGGAAATTCCCGAAGGCGGAGGGCCATTGACAGATGATCCGCTCGTGTCTGCAAAGAGAGAATTGCTCGAAGAAACCGGCTTAATCGCAAACGATTGGCAACTTCTTTTAAAGCTGCATCTTTCTAATTCCGTTTCTGATGAAGTAAGCCTTATCTATCTCGCTCAGAATCTTGAACAAAAGACTGCAATGCCTGAGGAAACCGAGCAATTAAGTGTAAAGAAAGTGCCGTTTGAAGAAGCATGGAATATGGTAGAGAATGGCGAAATAACAGATTCGATAGCGGTCATCGCTTTACAAAAAATAAAAATTATGATGCTGCAAGGCAAGCTTTGAGTATAATGGCTTACCAGTTCAATCTTTTATAGTTTCTTTGCTGCATGAAAAGTTTCAGGTATCAGAACAGGCCCAAAAAGAGTTCGTTGGTGATTGGTAGAAAAGCGGTCATTGAAGCGCTTAACAGTGGAACCCATCTGGATAGAATTTATCTCGATACAAAAGCATTAGGTGCTGATATCAATGAAATAAAGAAATTAGCCAGCCAACTGGCTGTTCCTGTCAACTATGTGCCTACCGCAAAATTGAATGGATTTAATATTACCGATCATGAAGGAGTAGTAGCGCAAATCGCTAAGGTGCAGTATCAAAATTTGCAGGATGTTATTTCTTTTGTTGTTGAAAATGGAGAAGTGCCACTTTTTCTCATACTCGATGGCATTACAGATATCCGCAATATTGGTGGTATTGCAAGAACAGCGCTTTGTTGCGGTGTACAGGCCATTATTATTCCAGACAAAGGAGTAGGGGCGTTGAATGAAGACGCTATTCTTACATCAGCAGGTGCGTTGGAACAAATACCTGTATGTCGTGTTAATAGTTTAATGAAAGCAATTGATGAATTGCATCTGAATGGCATTAAAGTGTATGCAAGTGAAATGAAGGCAGAAAAAAGTATTGGTGAAATAGATTTTAAAGAGCCGAGTGCAATCGTAATGGGTAGCGAAGAAAAAGGTATTTATCCTGCGCTGATGAAGATATGCGATGAGAAAATAAAGATACCCATGCGTTCAGATTTTGAAAGCCTGAATGTGTCGGTGGCTACAGGCATGATTTTATATGAAGCAATGAAGCAAAGGCTATCATGAATGAGCATAAAAAAATAAAACTCGTTGAATGCCCACGCGATGCTATGCAGGGATGGAAACGGATTATATCTACTGAAGAAAAGATTCGTTATATCAATTCATTGTTGCAAGTTGGCTTTGATACTATTGATTTCGGAAGCTTTGTATCTCCGAAAGCAATACCGCAAATGGCAGATACTACCGATGTGCTAAAAGGTTTGACCTTAAATGAAAGCGATACAAAACTATTAGCTATTGTTGCGAATACACGTGGCGCTCTTGAAGCGTCAGTTTATGATGAGATACATTATCTCGGATTTCCTTTTTCTGTTTCGGAAACTTTTCAGCAAAGAAATACCAATTCGTCAATCGAAGAGTCACTCACTAGAGTAGAAGAGATTCAGAATATTTGTGTAAAAACAGGAAAAGAACTGGTCATTTATATTTCAATGGGTTTTGGTAATCCCTATGGAGATACCTATTCTGAAGAAATTGTATTTGATTGGGTAAACAGGATTGTGGCGTTGGATATCCGTACTGTTTCTATGGCAGATACGGTAGGCCTTGCCACCGCCCCACAGGTGTATGATATGGTAAAATATCTTGTTGATTCATTACCAGAAACAGAAATAGGTGTTCATCTTCATTCTTCCCCTTTAAACTGGAAAGAAAAATTAGATGCAGCATTACAGGCAGGTTGCCAGCGTTTTGATGGCGCATTGAAAGGCATAGGCGGTTGTCCGATGGCAAACGATGAGCTGGTGGGAAATATGAATACAGAAAACATGATTCAATATTTTGAAGACAAAGCGATACCTCTTAACATAAGTCAACAAGCTCTACAAAAAAGCCTTGCGATTGCTACATCTGTTTTTATATAAATACATTTGCTTTTTATAGCTAACTATCTTCAGTTGCAGTTATGGATTTCATGGTAAATATTGATATTAAAAAATTGCCTCAGCCTATTACTTACCAGGACCGGTTATTATTGGTAGGTTCTTGTTTTACTGAACATATTGGAAATACATTAGGTGGCTTGAAATTTTCCGTATTGCAAAATCCCAATGGAATATTATTTGATACAAGAAGTGTATGTAACAGCCTCATATCGTATGTAGAGAACAGGCAGTATGCTGAGAATGATCTTTTTTACCTGAATGAAGTATGGAATAGTTGGGAACATCACTCGCGGTTTTCGCATATCAATAAAGAAGAATGCCTGCGCGGCATTAATAATTCTCAAATGCAGGCGCATGAATTTTTAAAGCAAGCAGATTGGATAATTATAACATTGGGCTCATCTTTTTCTTATATACTTACGGAAGAGGCGAAACAGAATAATTTGTCAGGAGTAGCAAATTGCCACCGCGCACCAGCAGCCTGGTTCCGGAAACATATGATGGAAATCAGTGAAACGGTTTCATTGTTGGATAATTGCTATCACCGGTTGAAACGGTTCAATCCTAAATTGAAAATAATATTTACAGTAAGCCCGGTTCGTCATTTACGGGATGGTGTTATTGATAATAACAGGAGTAAGGCGCGCTTATTAGAATCAGTCCATCACCTTGTTAATAAGTTTGATGATATCTATTATTTTCCGGCTTACGAACTGGTCATTGATGTATTGCGTGATTATCGTTTTTACGATATTGATATGGCGCATCCAAACTATATGGCAACAGAATTTGTACTTGAAAAATTTGCTGAAAATTGTATCGATATAAATTCGCAACAATTAATGCAGGATATAAAAAAACTAATGATTGCAAAAAAGCATAAAGCATTTCAGCCCGAAACAAAAGCGCATAAGCAATTTTTAGAAGCCCATGCAGAAAAGGCAGCTACTCTTCAGAAAGCATATCCCTTTCTCAACCTGAAAGAGGAGCTAGAATACTTTACTAAATAATCCGATTAATCTACATTCAATCTTGCAGGTATTACGATGAACATAAATAATTTAAAAGAAGATTTTTTCAAACGTTTTGGCAAACAGGCAGCATATGTTTTTTTCTGCCCGGGAAGAGTGAATATTATAGGTGAACATATTGACTATAATGGTGGGAAAGTGATGCCTTGTGCTATATCTCTTGGAACCTATTTATGTGTAGCAGAAAATGATGATAATCTTTTTCATTTTGAATGCATCAACTTTCCTGAGACTGCTACATTCCCTATAGCAGATGCCTATACTAAAACAGGTAAGGAGTGGTATAACTATCCACTCGGCGTTATTCATTACCTGGCGCAGACAAAAAAAGCATCGCATGGATTAGATATGTTATTCTATGGTGATCTTCCAATAGGAGCCGGTCTGTCATCTTCTGCTTCTATTGAAGTATTGACGGGCTTTGCATTCAATCATCTTTTTCAATATGGATTAACGAATAAAGAGATCGCATTGCTAGGCAAGAAAGCAGAAAATGAATTCATTGGTGTTAGTTCAGGAATTATGGATCAGTTTGCAGTTGCGATGGGAAAGAAAGAACATGCTGTTTTGCTTAATTGCGATTCGCTTGATTATACATACATCCCTTTTAAAACAGATGAGTATACGCTTGCAATTATTAATAGTAACAAGCAGCGGACATTGGCAGATTCTAAATACAATGAGCGATTTACCGAATGCCGTACTGCATTAAAAGAGTTACAACTGGAGTTGCCTATTAACCATCTTTGTGATATAGATACCGCTGAATTTTTAAAGCATCAACATTTAATAGAAAAGGAAAATGTGCGAAAGAGAGCTATGCATGTGATAACGGAAAATGATAGAGTAAAAGAAGCGTGCAATGCGATGGATGAAGACAATATTAAACAACTGGGAAAGCTAATATACCAGTCGCATGATTCATTGAGAGATGATTATGAAGTATCTGGTAAAGAACTGGATTGTATAGTGGAGTTCTGCCATGATTTTAAAGGCTGCATCGGCGCTCGAATGACGGGTGCAGGTTTTGGCGGCTGTGCTATTGCATTAGTAAAAAAAGAACGGTTCACTGAATTTTCAAATCAGTTAATTCCTTTTTATACGGAACGCATCGGGTATGCGCCTGAAGTAATGGCGTCAGAGATAGGAGATGGCGTAAGAAAGATTTAATCGTTTTTAAAATCAATGAATCCTATCCCCGCGTACTTCCATTTTTTCCATAATACCAGCTTCGTATTCCAACCATTCCTGCCAGCGGGCCCGTACTTTTTCTTTGGGTAAGTAAGTTTCGGCGAGGTCGATGAAGAGTGTATAATGCCCTGCTTCGCTTTCCATAAAGCGGCGGTAGAAATTGCGTAAATATTCGTCACTCATGCCTTCGCTAAGGCGTTTAAAACGTTCGCAACTGCGGGCTTCAATCAATGCCATGGTTAATAGTTGATCGAGGAAGCGGTCTTCCCAGTGCCCACCTTTTGATTGAAACTCAATAAGCGCATTGACATAAAGGTCTTTGCGCTGCTTGCCCAACTTCAGATTTCTTTTGTGCAGTTCGGCCAATACCAGCCGGAAATGGCCCCATTCTTCGGTAACAATAGGAGCGAGTTCTGTTACCAGCCTGTCTTTGTCATTGTATTTTTGAATCAGCGTAATGCAGGTTGTAGCTGCTTTTTGCTCACAATAGGCATGGTCTGTCAATATTTCCTCGAGCGATATTTCAGCCAGGTTTACCCATCGTGGGTCTGTAGGTAATTGAAGGCCAAGGATGTTTTTGGTGTCCTGGGAAAGTTCCATAGAAACGAAGTTACAATATGTCGATATGTTTGATGTTCGAGGTTTGAAGTTTGAGGTTGGTCAGAGGGAAAAATCTTCAAATAATCATTAGCTTCCCAACTTTAAACCGTAAAACTCAAACCTTGAATCCTGAAGAGAATTTTCGTAGTTTCCTTTGCCGGAAAGGCCTAAATGCCTTACCTTTGCCGCCACAAAATATAATAGGATAAACAATCGGATGACTTTCTAAAAAATTAAAGATGCCTCTAGCTAAAGAAAAAACAACGCAGATTTTTACTGAGTTTGGCGGAAATGCTGCCAACACAGGATCAATTGAAGGACAAATCGCACAATTGACTGAGCGTATCAGCCAGATCAGCGGACACCTTCAACAAAACAAAAAAGACTTTTCTACACACCGCGGTTTGATGCAGCTGGTAGGTAAGCGTAAACGCTTGCTGAACTATTTGCAGAAGCATAACCTGACTGGTTACCGTCAATTAATCGAGAAACTCGGCATCAGAAAATAAATTCCCTTTTCCTCCCGGAGATGGGAAGTCCGATTGCTGCATTTTCGTTAATCATATTATTCGCATAGCGCACGAGACTATTCCCAATACTTCAGAGGTGTTGGGAATAACTGTTTTTGGGCCTTTCTGTTTTAGCCCTTTTTATGCGCTCCGCAAATGCTGAATAGAATTCATACAGCACAAGTGAGTGACACAACAGGCGATGATAGTAGCAATACAGTTGACTAAATAATTATTTCTAAAAACGGTGTGCACTGATAGCGGACTGTCCGCAACTCACCTAAAATCTTTTCTATGTTACAACAACCCATCAGAAAAATATTTGATCTCGGCGATGGCCGGAATATAACAATTGAAACAGGCCGTCTTGCCCGCCAGGCAGATGGTGCAGTAACAGTTACTTGTGGTAACTGCGTGTTACTGGCAACTGTAGTGGCGAATAAAGACCCGAAAGAAGGACAGGATTTCTTTCCGTTGGTAGTAGATTACCAGGAAAAATTTGCATCTGCAGGACGTATCCCGGGTTCATTTTTTAAGAGAGAATCGAAGCTTAACGACTATGAAGTATTGACAAGCCGATTGATAGACAGGGCACTTCGTCCATTATTTCCGGAAGATTATTTATGTGATGTTCAGGTTCTTATATCGCTTATCTCAAGTGATGGTGAAGTAATGCCTGACTCGTTAGCCTGCCTTGCTGCTTCTGCGGCATTGGCGGTTTCAGATATTCCCGTTAAGGAAATTATCTCTGAAGTACGAATAGCAAGAGTAGAAGGGCAATTTATTGTAAACCCTACCCGCACTCAACTGGAGCAGGCAGATATGGATTTCATCATCGCAGCTACCGAAAAGAACCTGATGATGGTGGAAGGGGAAGCAGCAGAATGTAGTGAAGATGATCTGGTAAAAGCATTAGAGATTGCTCATAACGCAATCCGCATACAAGTGAAAGCGCAGGAAGAACTGAGAGCGCTGGCTGGTGTGACTACCAAGAGAGATTATAAGAAGCCTGCACAGGATGAAGCCCTTCGTGAAAAAATATATGCTTTTGCGCAATCAAAAGTGTATGAAGTAGCGAAAAGCAAATCTGCAAAGCATGACCGTAGCGACCGCTTCGATCAGATAAAGGAAGAATTGAAAGAGTTTATTAAAAAAGACCTTGGCCTTGGCGAAGAAGAAAGCTTACCAGACCTGACTAAGAAACTTATTTCAAGATACTATGGTGACCTGCAATATGATGTAGTTCGTGAGATGATGCTGAATGAAAAAGTACGCCTCGATGGCCGCGATCTTACAACGGTTCGCCCACTGGATATGGAAGTAGATATTCTCCCTTCTCCACACGGAGCAGCATTATTTACAAGAGGTGAAACTCAATCTCTTACTACGGTTACTTTAGGAACTCCTTTAGATGAATTGCTTGTGGAAAGCGCAGCAAAATCTGACTATACAAAATTCATTTTACACTATAATTTCCCTCCATTCTCGACAGGTGAGGTGAAAATGATGAGAGGCCCTGGCCGTCGTGAAGTAGGCCACGGAAACCTGGCTATGCGTTCTTTAAAACAAATGATGCCGGGTGGAGATTTCCCTTATACCGTTCGTGTGGTAAGTGATATCCTGGAATCAAATGGTTCATCTTCTATGGCTACTGTTTGTGCAGGTTCGTTGGCATTAATGGATGCTGGTGTACCTCTTCCAAAACACGTGTCCGGTATTGCAATGGGCTTGATTTCGAAAGACGACAAGTATGCTATTTTGAGTGATATTCTCGGTGATGAGGACCATCTGGGTGATATGGACTTTAAAGTAACAGGTACCCGTGATGGTATATGCGGCGTACAAATGGACATTAAAGTTGATGGCCTGAAAATGGAGGTAATGGCGGAAGCGCTTAACCAGGCTAAAAATGGCCGCTTACATATCCTGAATGCAATGTACAATTGTATACCAGAAGCAAGAAGCGAAGTAAAACCACATTCTCCGCGTATGGTTAAAATGTTTATTGAACGTGAGTTTATCGGTGCGGTAATCGGGCCCGGTGGTAAAGTAATACAGGAAATGCAACGTGAAACAGGTACTACTATCAATATTGAGGAAGTAAACAATATGGGTGAAGTAAGCGTGTTTGGTACGAATAAAGAAAACGTAGCAAGAGCTGAAGCATGGATTAAAGGAATTGTTGCTGTGCCTGTTGTTGGTGATGTGTATGATGCGACTGTAAAATCAATCATGCCATTCGGTGCATTCGTTGAGTTCCTTCCTGGTAAACAAGGATTGGTACATATCAGCGAAATAAGCTGGAAGCGTTTGGAAACATTAGAAGGAATTGTACATGAAGGTGATAAGTTTAAAGTAAAACTGATTGGAACAGATCCAAAATCAGGGAAGTTTAAATTGTCGAGAAAAGTATTGATTCCAAAACCAGAACAAAAACCAAGGCCGGAGCAGGATGCTCCACCGGCACAAGGTGAATAATAAAAAGCAGAGCCCTGATGTAAAAGTCAGGGTTTTGTTTTTTATAATTAATAATTAATAAGTAATAAGTAACAAGTAACAAGTAACAAGTAACAAGTAACAAGGAATAAGTAACAAGTAACAAGGAATAAGTAACAAGTAACAAGGAATAAGGAATAAGGAATAAGGAATAAGTAATAAGTAGGAACTAAGAAGGTGACTAGTCTTCAACCTGAAACCTCAAACAATAAACTATAAATCAAATAATGTTGGATTATATACAAATAGTTTTTGAAAACATTACTACAGCCCAACAGGAATTACTGGTAGCGAATTTATCGGAAGAAGGCTACGAAGGTTTTGAAGAAGGAGAGGATAGTTTAAAAGCTTTTATTACTAAAAATAATTTTGATAAAACTATAATAGATTCTATTGCGAGCCAGTATGCAGTCGTTTATACAACTGCAGAAATTCCTTCGCAAAATTGGAATGCAGTATGGGAATCAAATTTCGAACCGGTGATAGTAGATGATTTTGTTAGTGTGATTGCTCATTTTCATCAACCCGTGAAAAGGGTAGAACATGAAATACTCATTACTCCCAAAATGAGTTTTGGAACAGGCCACCACGCAACTACTTATATGATGATGCGGCAGATGCGGAATATCAATTTTAAAAACCAGAATGTATTTGATTTTGGTACAGGTACAGGTGTGTTAGCTATTCTTGCTGATAAATTGGGAGCGAATAAAATATTGGCGATTGATAATGATGAATGGAGTATAGAAAATGCAATGGAAAATGCAGAACGAAATGCTTGTAAAAATATAACTATTCAGAAAGGCGATTCAGCTAAAACAGGTGAACAGTTTGGAATTGTGCTTGCCAATATTAATAAGAATGTAATACTGGAAAATTTTTCTGTATTAGTGAAATCTTTATTACCGGGAGGTGTTCTTCTATTAAGTGGGTTGCTGGCAGAAGACAAAGAAGATATTTTAAATGAGGCAGAAAAGTATAATCTTATGGTAAAAAAAGAAGAGCTTCTTAATAATTGGCTATGTCTCAATCTTTCAGAAAAGTAACATATATCAATTATTAAATTAATGTTATCAACTGAGGAAATTTTTGTTTATTTTTGATGATCAACTTTAACCCCAAGGTTCTATGAACGAGCTGTTGCTCATTGTTTTGGCATATCTGATAGGTAGCGTTCCCACGTCAGTTTGGGTTAGTCGCCATTTCTTTGATTTTGATATCAGGGATTATGGGAGTGGTAATGCAGGCGCTACAAATACTTATAGGGTATTGGGTTCCAAATGGGGAACTATTGTTATGTTGGTAGATATGCTGAAAGGCGTACTTGCCGTTAAACTAGCTTTATTATTACCTCAATACGCTGATAGCGAAACACGTTTTTTAAATCTTCAGATTGTATTTGGTTTAGCGGCTGTTATTGGCCACGTTTTTCCTATCTGGGCGGAGTTCAGAGGCGGTAAAGGGGTGGCTACATTATTTGGGTTGGTGCTAGGTGTATCGCCTCTTACAGCATTATGCTGTTCCGGAGTGTTTTTATTGGTATTATACTTAACCCGCTTTGTATCGCTCAGTTCCATTTTTGCGAGTATAGCTTTCCCCGTTTTTATTCTTGTCATATTTAATGTAGACAATCCTGTATATAGAGTATTTGCTATTGCCGTAGCCATGATGGTCATTTTAACCCATCAAAAGAATATCGGCCGCTTATTTAAAGGCAATGAAAGCAAAGTTCCTATTCTGAAATACCGTGACCGCCGCCGCCAGCGCCGGAAAGAAAATCGCTTTATCGATTAATTTACCTTTGCATTGAACTGTTTGGTCTCTTTGCTCGTCGTACCTTTTGGTATAATCTTGGTATTTATCTAAAAAAAACTATATGCTTCGCAGAATTATATTATCTACCGTTGTGGCCGTTTCGTTAGTAGCTTGTTCAAAAAATCCTATTACAGGAAGAAGCCAGGCTAAGCTGGTGCCTGAGTCTGAACTTCGCTCAATGGCAACTACGGAATACCAGCAATTTCTTTCTGAGAATAAAGTAATATCCAGTAGTGGTAACCGTGATGCTGAAATGGTGACCCGCGTAGGCCAGCGTATCACAAAAGCTGTGCAGGAGTTTTATGCTCAAAATGGCCGCGCACAAGACCTGGAAGGGTATCAGTGGGAATATAAATTAGTAGATAGTAAGGAAGTGAATGCGTGGTGTATGCCGGGTGGAAAGATCGTTGTGTATACAGGCCTTTTGCCTATTACACAAAATGAAGCTGCCCTTGCTGCTGTAATGGGCCATGAAGTGGCGCATGCGGTATTTTATCATGGTAATGAAAGAATGAGCCAGGGCCTTATTCAACAATTGGGTGGAACAGCTTTGTCTGTGGCACTTGCTAATAAACCAGCAGCGACACAGAATGTGTTTATGAGTGCTTACGGTTTAGGAAGCCAGGTGGGAGTATTATTGCCTTTTTCCCGTAAACATGAGTTGGAAGCTGATCACTATGGATTGATCTTCGCCGCAATGGCGGGTTATAATCCGCAGGAAGCTATTGCGCTATGGCAACGTATGGAAAAAGCTTCTGGCGGACAGGCTCCTCCTGAATTTATGAGCACACACCCTAGCGAAGGGCGCCGTATTGATCAATTGGAAAAGTATATGCCTGAAGCATTAAAATACTATAAGCCTGTAAAATAAACGTTTGAATTAAAACATATATCCCGTTCAAAAGCAGTCTGGACGGGATTTTTATTGAATAACCCTTTCATTTTCCGCTCTTTTTACTTATCTTTGCACTCCGCTTATGAGAACGCTGCCAGCCATTTTATCAAACCCAAGGCTCGGTAGTAACCCTTAAAAATAACTTCCAAATATGTCACAAACAGTTTTTGAAAAGCTTCAATTGGCAGATGAGAAGAATCTTTTAATTCAGGGTTTACCCTCTTCAATCGAAAAGCAGTTCAGTAAGCTATCGTTCGCAAAAAATATGACTCCCTTGTTAAGGAGCCGTAAAATAGATTTTGCATTGGTTTTCGCCGTAAACGAAAATCAATTGAATGGTATTCTGAATGACGTTATGCCTTCGTTGAAGATTGATACAAAATTCTGGATCGCTTATCCAAAAGCGACATCAAAGATTGCGACTGATCTTTGCCGAGAGAGCAGTTGGAACAAATTAACTTGTTCCGGTTATGAAAGTATTGAGCGTATTGAACTGGATCACGTATGGAGCGCTATGCGCTTTATTACCTCTGATAGCCAGCCAGAAGAAAAAGTAGTAGGTAAAAGGCAGGCAGTAGCTGTAGCCAGTTAGTTAACTGTGCTTTAGTTGATAAAATGTATTTAGGTTTGCTGTGGTTTTCCACAGCAAACTTTTTTTATGCCTTTTCTGAATGTAGAGATAAAAGCAAAATGCCCCGATCCTGTATTTGTAAAAAATTACATGGAAGCAAATAAGGCAGAATACAAAGGGCTTGATGAACAAACTGATACTTATTTTAATGTACCCAACGGGCGGTTGAAATTAAGAGAAGGCAATATTGAAAATAACCTTATCTGGTATGACCGAGCTAACCTGGCCGGTCCTAAAAATTCTCATTTCCATCTTGTAAAAATTGCCGATGCGAAAGCTTTAAAAGAAGTACTGGCACAAGCGTTAGGAGTAAAAGTAGTTGTAAAAAAGAACCGGCATATCTACTATATAAAAAATGTAAAATTTCATATCGATGAAGTGCCTGGCCTGGGTTCATTTGTAGAAATAGAAGCGGGTAATATTCTTGCTGACCTTCCTCAGGCAGAGCTAAAAGCGCAATGTGATTTTTATATGAAAGAATAAAATATACATGCGAACGATATTATCGATGTGTCCTATAGCGATATGTTGTTAGAGAAAATTATTTAATAATAACAGCACCGATCTTCTTTGTTAACTCCATTTCCATTTTTTTCAAATGTTCATGTGTTTGATGTAGCATATTGTATTCATCCTGGGAATGTTCTTTTTCAAGGTCTAACTGGTTTTCCAGCAACATGCGTTTTATTTTACGCAATTTGAGATAATTCAAAACAGATTCTATTTCTTCATTTGTTCTGTCTTCATCAATCTTCAGGTAACGCATTAACTCTTTTTCATTATCCTTAGCAATGGCCTGCATAAATGTTTCATAGCTCTGCTTGAATAATGATTGCTGATAACCGGTATTCTGGCTGGCTTCTTTGCGCCAGTGCTCACTTTCTTCGTAAGGGAAATTGAGAAGAGAAACAGCCAATGTGCTTAATTGTGAATCGGGATGATAAATAAAATAATTTTTGCCTGCTTGTTCAGGATTGTTTTGTAGCAAATCTTTAAAAGCCGCAATCATTTTGATTACTTCTGCATTATCCATCAGGCTTTCATCTACCATCTCCTCGAAGATGTGCTCTGCAATTAACTTTTCTTCATTCCATTTTTTAATACCATATTCTAAAAGAATACGGGCCAGTTCCCGTTCCTGCAGTTCATCTTTAAATAAAAGATTGAACGTTGATTCATCGTAATCTGTTTCCTGCGCTTTTTTCGCATTTTGCTCATGGTGTTTAGCTTCTTCAAATGGAAGCTTTCTTTCCATGGTAGCTATACGGTCGCGGATAAATTTATTTACCAATGAATGCAGTCCACCTTCATCAATTTTTAAAATCTCAGAACATTGTTTGATATAATCCTGCTGCTTGGTAAAATCTTCTGCCTTGTTGATGCGCGAAATTGTTTCTGCTATACTGTTTACTACTTCTGCTTTTTTTGTAGAGTCACCGCCCGTATCTTTTAGTGCGACTTCTAATTGAAAGAGTATAAAATCTTTTTTATTCTTCGCAATAAAATCCCGGAATGCAGCGGGGCCTACTTTGTTTACATAACTATCAGGATCTTCTTTATCGGGAACAAGCACGAGTTTTACATTCAAGCCTTCTTCCAGTGCCATATCCAATCCACGTAGTGCAGCTTTTACACCGGCAGCATCACCATCGTAAACAATCGTAAGATTATTGGTATATTTTTTTACAAGCCGTAATTGATCAGTGGTTAATGATGTACCACCACTCGCTACTACATTTTCTATTCCGGATTGATGAAGTGAAATAACATCTGTATATCCTTCTACCAATAAACATTCATCTGCTTTGTCAATCGCCTGGCGGGCAAAATAAGAGCCGTATAGTATTTTGCTTTTTACATAAATCTCATTCTCTGGCGTATTGATGTATTTCGGTGCTTTATCATTACTCTTTAATATTCTTGCACCAAAGCCGAGTACTTTACCACTTTGTGCATGCACCGGAAAGATCACACGGCCACGATAATTATCCTGCAATTGTTCATTGCGTTCTGTAATCAACCCGGTTTTTAATAATAACTCTTTTGTGTATTGTTGTCCGAGTGCAGCTTTAGTAAATGCATCGCGCTGTTCGGGCGAATAACCCAATTGGAATTTGCGAATCGTTTCTTCACGAAAGCCTCTTTCTTTAAAATAGGAGAGCCCGATATCCTGGCCTTCTTCAGTTTCAAATAATTGGGTAGTAAAAAACTGTTGCGCAAACTGGTTGATAATATAAAGGCTGTCTGCAGATTGTTGCAGTTGCTTTTGCTCGTCGGTACGGAATGTTTCTTCAATCTCGATACCGTATCGGTTAGCCAACCATTTTAATGCTTCTACATAACTATATTTTTCCAACTCCATTAAGAAGCTGATGGTGTTGCCACTACGCCCGCAACCGAAGCATTTATAAATTTCTTTCGCCGGCGATACTGTAAAAGAGGGCGACTTCTCATTATGAAAAGGGCAGAGGCCCAGATAATTAGTTCCTCTTTTTTTCAATTTTACAAAACCACCTATGACATCGATAATATCCAGGCGGCCAAGTATTTGTTGTATGGTATTAGGGGAAATCATGAAAATCGGATATGCAATATACTCCGCCCTTACGGTTTTTACGATAAATCGGCAGTTGAAAGCATTTTTATTATAAAAAATTTTTAAATGGCTAAACCTGCCAGTATATCAAATGTCTGATAGTAAACTAATTTTTTTATGCGATTCGTACACTACCTATCCCTTTTATTGATTTTCAGCACTATCTCGCTGGTAAACATTCATGCACAAAGCCAATCCGGAGTAGATTCTACGGGACTGCCAGGTGATAATTTTAGCCTACAAGGGGCTTTGGAATTATTCAAAAAATCTTCCAGCCCGGAAGAGTTTGAAAAATTAATTAATACAGAAAGCAATCATGTCAACAACCTTGACCTGAATGAAGATGGAGAGATAGATTATATCCGTGTTATTGATAATGCAGATGGCGATGCACATGCCATCGTGTTGCAGGCGATTGTATCTGAAAAAGAAAGCCAGGATATTGCTGTAATTGAAATCGAAAAAACAGGCACTGATAATGCGGTACTGCAAATAGTAGGCGATGAGGATATTTATGGCGAAGAAATTATTGTAGAGCCAGAAAATGATAGTAACGCGATTATTGAAAATTATAATGGGTTTACGGTACATGGCCCTTCGGTTATGGAAAATACATATAAGCCCCTGTTAGTTGTAAATGTATGGGTTTGGCCGTCTGTACGGTTTGTATATACACCTGGCTATGCCGTATGGCGTTCCCCATACAGATGGCGTACATATCCGATAGGATGGAGGCCATGGAGGCCGTTAAGATGGCATATGTATTATCCTTTTGTTCGCCCGTATCATAGTCATTTTACAGTGGTCACTACCCGTCGTGTGGTAGCTGCACATAAAATATATACACCTGTAAGGGTAAGTTCGGTAACTGTACGTACACGCCATGCAACAGCAGTAGGAAATTACAGGGTTACCCATTTAAGAACAGTGGTGACAGGCCCTCGTGGCAATAAAGCAGTCCGGAAATCGACAACTGTAAAAGGCCCTCGTGGTAATAAAGTAAAAACAAGCAGAACGAAAGTCAGAAGAAGATAAGCCGCTTAACTCCGCGGTGGGGAGGATTGGGAAGATTCTTATATAGGAATTTATATTACTTAAAAGAACAGCTAGTGGTTTTCTCTACTAGCTGTTTTGTTTTAGGAAATGATTGGTATGGTGAACATTTCCGAATATGCTGAATAGGATTACCGAACGATGAAGTGAGTGACACAACAGGCGATGATAGTAGTAATGCAGCTGGTAAACAAATAAAAATGTGTAAATGTGAAGATGTGGAAATGTGAAAATCAGAACATTAGTTGTAGCTCTTAAACTCAGCATTTGCTTCAAATTCTGACTGTT
>Ga0164241_10003600_pt1 | contig 15482 bp, 16 predicted proteins | sample OricomyardsoilBY_FD_108780 | JGI IMG/M metagenome (GOLD analysis project Ga0164241, IMG submission 108780) | Backyard soil microbial communities from Emeryville, California, USA - Original compost - Back yard soil (BY) | ecosystem: Environmental > Terrestrial > Soil > Unclassified | place: USA... | reverse complement strand
AGTAACCGCGTTTTCGGCGACCAAGAGGGAAAGCGTGTGGGTGAGCCCTTTCGCATTTTCGACGATCTTGGGGCGAAATCCAGCGCGTCGGCAAAGTTGAATAAGCCAGTTATTAAATCCGGGTATGTCGTCGGAGTTTGCTCCCACGAACACATCCGGGCGTAGCTCTGCGAGTGCTATCTCCTCGCGGTCCGCAAGCGCGTGAGTTTCCGGCATCGCTACCACGACCGGCAACGTCGCGATACGCCGCACGAAGAATTCGCGAGCGGTGGCAGCGTTTATATTTCCCAGTACGATAACGTCTAGTTCCCCTTTGCGGAGGGCACCCACCAAGTCGCCCGGGGAGAGATCCATGAGGTGGACCTTCGTGTCCGGGTGAGATCTGCGAAGGGCAGCGAGCGCAGGATTGAGATACTCGCCTGCCGCAGACATCAGATAGCCAATACGAAGAGACGCTTTCTGCCCACGGGCCAGTTTCCGAACTTCGGAAACCACAAAGTCCGCATTGGCGACGACCGGACGCATCCCTTCGAGCAGTGCATGGCCTGCTGCCGTCAGCGCTACGCCACTGTGGCCGCGCTCCAGCAGTTGGCCGCCAATCTCGTTTTCAAGCGTTTGTACCTGCCGGGTGAGCGTCGATTGAGAAACGTGAAGTTGCTCCGCCGCTTTGCTCAAGCTGCCAAACTCGCAGATCGCGAAAAAGGAACGTACTAGATCGAGATTCAGAGCGCCCATCGTGCATATGCGTTGTTTCATCGCAAGCGCCCGGCTTCGGCGTCGTTCCCCATCTTTGGTCGTTAGCGCGCAGACAGGAGCGATTCCAAGTCCAGGCCACGCGTGTACATCGTGAGAGCGCCGTCCCGATCTCGCGGCCACTGCTCACGCGGGCGGTCCCAGTAAAGTTCGAGTCCATTGCCATCGGGATCGCGAAGATAAATGGCTTCACTGACGCCATGGTCAGACGCGCCATCGATACGTACGCCATGCGCGAGCAACCGGCGCAGAGCATCTGCGAGATCTGCGCGTGTCGGGTATAGGATGGCCGCGTGATAGAGGCCCGTTGTCCCGGCCGCGGGCGGTTTCCCTCCGCGGCTTTCCCATGTGTTCAGACCGATATGGTGATGGTACCCGCCGGCGGATAAAAACACCGCGGCTGTTCCAAGACGCTCGGTCACCTCGAACCCCAAAACGCCTGAGTAAAACTCAACCGACTTCTCCAGATCGGCGACCTTGAGATGGAAGTGGCCAATCGAGACGCCCGCTCCGATGGGACGGAACGAATGGGCATTTTTCGGTTTAGATTCGTATGCGGTATTGGCTTTCATGGGTGCAGAGTAACAGGGCCGCGGTGACCCTCACACTGCGTAGAACGGGCATTCGCCATGCGTGTTGTGCATGAGTGGCGCAGGAAAAAAACGCGGAGAGGAACCACCTCGGTGACAACGCCGTGAGAAATGACGGGCCGGCGGCTACTCCGGCCCCGCACACGTCATCGTCCACGTTCCTCAGTTGAGGGCGAGTTCTGCCGCCGGTACTGACGATGGAGAAATGTCCGGCCCAATACGGACTTCTTCGACGGCAGTCGCGTTGTGGAGGAGGTTTCGATCGGACTCCGACAGCTGGATGAATGCCGCGTGAAGCAAGTCGTGGAGCTGCGTCGCCGACTGGACGCCGACGACTGCAGAGGTGACAGCCGGATTGTGAAGCACCCAGGCAAGCGCGGTGCGCGCGGGCGTGGCGCCGTGTTTTCTCGCGACATCATTGAGCGCCGCCAGAGCGGCATCACCGTAGATATTTCCATAGCGCTGGTCGAGCCACTCGCGTCGCGATACGCTCAGGTGATCGCTCTGCGTCAGAAATCCGCCTGCGAGGGGTGATCTGGCGATGAAGCCCAGCCGCTGGTCTTCGCACAACGCCATCGCTTCGGGCTCAAAACGAGCCCTCGTGAGAAGAGAGTAGTCGGATTGCAGCGCCTCCATTCGGCAGGAGTTTCTGTCGCGGGCACGTCCGATTATCTCGGCGATCCGCCACGCAGAGAAGTCCGCGGCGCCGATGTAACGCGTGAGTCCCTCACGAACGAGAGCATTGAAGACCTCGATGAGTCGGGAGCTCGGCAGAACGGAGTCGCTCCATTCAATAACGAGGAGATCGACGTACGATGTCCTCAAGCGCCGCAGTGATTCGCGTACGCAGTCACGCGCAAATTTGACGAGGGAAGCCGCCTCGGACCCACGGCCCAGATTAACACGGGTAGCGAGCACGAGGTTGCTTCTTGGAATACCGCGCGAACGCCACCATTTGCCGACAATTTCTTCCGAAGCCTTGGTCGAAGCGGACGCTAACGACAGCTCCGGGCAATGACCGATGCCTTGAATGAAATTGCCGCCCGCCGCGTGGTAGGCGTCCAAGATGGAAAGGGATTCTTGTTCTTTGGTTTTCCAACCGAAGTTTATCGTTCCGAGGCAAATCTCGGAAACTTTCAGGCCGGTGCGGCCGAGTGTACGTTGCTTGATCATGACTGAGTTGTTCTTAGCGAGTCATCGTGAAGGCAAAATGACCGCGGGTTTTGGGTGAACGTGCACTCTGGGACCGCGGTCCTTGTGCAAAACGAGACTGGTGCACATGAATCCGCGGTTAATCCACAGAGGCGTATAAATACAGAGCCCACCCACAAACTGAGTGGGCTCCGTCCTGGGGTTATTGGTTGTCGTAGGTGGTCGACTGCCAGCCGGCGAATGCTTCTGGCCACTCTTTCTCCGCGACGGCGAAGACATCGCCCCACGGCTTTTTCAGCAGAGCGGCCAGCGTATCTTCGTCCAACTGGGACAAATACTCGGTGACGACTGAACATCGATCCTGCCAGTCACCTGGATAGATCGAGCGGGCCCAGCCCTGCATACGACGAAGACTGTTATTACTTAAAACGGATTTGGATTCTTGATTCATAGAGATGTGTTGGAATGTCGGTGCGCCGATTCAGAGCGCGCCAAAGGCTGGCGGCAGATTTCGCTGCCGCGTTCAATTTTCCCGCGCCACGAATGGTGAGCGGAAACCGGTCTCCGGTCCTCACGATCTCCCGACGATCGCGACTGTTTCAGTGTCGATTGTCTGAGTCGGCGGGGCCGGCTACCGCATGGAAGATCATACAAAGTATGCTCATGGGTTAAGGTGCGGGTTGAAACTCAGAGGAGAGCGCTGGTGCGGCCGCGTGCATCATCAGGTCCCCAAGTTTTCCTGGTGAGACCTTGGACAGGGCTGCGATTTCCTCTGCCGTCAGCTCGATGGCGGAGGCCCGCAGGAACTCCTCAACGGCGTGTACCGAGTCTGGGTCTACCAACGCGGCGCTCACATGCGGATTATGGAGAACCCATGCGAGCGCGATTTGGGCGGAGGAGACGCCGCGATTGCCTGCAATGCGGGCGAGCGTTGTGAGCAACGCGTTACCCACGCTTTGAGATGAATTCACCAGATTGCGCTCTGAATACATCAGTTCACGAATGGAGATTGGACGCTTGGCGAGAAAGCCGGAGGCAAGTGGCGATCTGGCAACGAAGCCGATCCGATGCTCACAACTCATCCGCATGGATTCGGATTCCAATGCGCCTGCGATCGAAAGTGAGTATTCGGATTCTAGCGCCTCAAAGCGGCAGCGTTCCCGGAGGCTCGATCGATGAAGTGAGTCAACGACACGCCAGGGAGGGAATCCGCCGGCTGCGACATAACGCACCATGCCGGCGCGCATGAGCTGGTCATACGCTTCCATGACATCATCGACTCGGCCGAGGGCTTCGTCCCACTCACACGTCACCAGATCGAGGTGATCGGTCTGAAGCCGCCGAAGTGAACGTTCACAACTCTCGCGAATGAGATTCGCGAAATGGATACTTCCACCATGTTCCGGACGGATGAGGTTGATGCGCGTTGCCAGAGCAACGCTCCCGCGTTTGATCCCGCGGCTCTTCAGCCAGCGGCCGACAAATTCTTCCGCGAGTGGAGAGGGATGTTCATCTTTGACGGGATATGGGTAGAAACCAGTGCTCTGGATGAAATTTCCGCCCCCATGGTGATAAGCGTCGAGAAGTTCGTGGGACGTAGCTTCGCCCAACCATGGAAAGTTGGCGGTGCTTAAACCGATTTCGGAAAGGTGAAGATTGGTGCGGCCGAGCCGGCGATTTTTCATGATGAGTTCCTCTGAAGAATTGAAATGTTTGGATTGAGTGGTGATTGCGTGGCTCCGCTCGCGGTGGACGAAGGCGCACCACTAAACGCAGGTAGCCATGGCGCAGTGGATCACTGCATAGCTGCTCTGATCAGGTTTGTTCCTGGAGCGCCACGACTGGACTGGCGTCGGATGACTTGGACGGAAACCGTTTGAGAACCTTCTGGAAGAAAAGGTTGTTGGGTATGCGAAGCACGCCTCCGTCGGAGGTTCGAAGAGTCGTGTAGACTAGACTCATGTCGATGACCTTGCCGACGATCGAATCCTCGCCGACCAACTCGATTTTATCACCGATTTGAAACGGCCTGAAGGTCACCAGAAGCACGGATGCCAGCATATGGCTCAGAATGCTCCACATCGCGACAAAGCCTATCGCGACCAAGCTCAGCACAGCAGCCAGCATCGACCACAGACCACGCAAGTCGACACCGAGCGAGAAGAGCAGACCCATGATCGCGATCGAAAGCACCGACCACTTGATAATCCTGGTCATGAGGCGACGTCGCCCTGCGGCGCGCAGACTAAGATCGCTTCTAGGGCGACGCTCTCGAGCGATTAGAAACGTGACGAACATCGCTGCGGCAAATAGGGCCAGCGGCCCGGTCTCCACGCGCTGAACAAAGGAAAAGAAGTGGTCGGTAAAATCCATGATGACATCGTGATTAGCCTGTCAGGCGAGTGGTCGATTATCGCGCGAGGGTGAACGCCAGCGCTTCGTGCGGCACGCCCGCCGGGGCTGGCGTCACCTGTTTGATCTTCAACTGACGAACTCCGCCAGGAGTGGCCCAACTGACGATCTGTCCCTCACGGCACCCAATGAGTGCGATGCCGATCGGCGCCAGGATGGAAATGCGCTGCGCGTCTACGTCTGCGCGATCAGGGAAGGTGATGGCATAGGTTTCGATCTCGCCAGTGGCGAGGTCCTCAAATTCCACGCGTGACTCCATCGTGACGACGTCAACCGGGATTGCTTCACGGTCGACGATGGCAGCGCGATCGAGCTCGCGTCGCAGGTTTTGCAGAGAAGCCGTCGCATTTGAATGCAGCGCGGTCGCGATCAAGAGACGCAATTTCGAGTTATCCTCGCGGGTAATGTAGATGGGATTGTGATTCATAAGTGTAATTTTCGATGGTTGATTTTGGGTTATGCCCACGAAGGGCTGCAGTCAGACGATCACGCTTGGTGATCAGGCGACTGCGGGGATGAGGTTGGAGTCGTTGTGGGCAGATGCGGTTTCTGCCGTCGTAAAACCAGCCACGGTTTCACGCTTGTTCGCCGTGATGAGTTCGCAGCTGAAGCTCTCCGTATCCAAAAGGATGTGATTGGGGATCCGGGCATCCGCGGTACGTCCCGGATTCAGGAGTAGAGTTGAGTTTCTCTTTTCGAACCAACTGACGGGATCGTGAATATGTCCGGAGAGAATGGCGCGCGGTGCGTAACGCCGGGCGGGTCCGACCAGATCAGGATCACCGGCGTCACGTCCGTTCGCGCGGCTGCCGACCGACGTTCCTGCTGGCGGAGCATGCGCGACCCATATGTCTGCTTCACCACCCTTGGGACGAGTCGTGCAGCTGATGTTTAGAATCGACAGTCCATCGAGAGTTACGCGCTGGCCGTCGGTCCATACTTTCGGCCCCGCGACTTCACGCAGCCAGTAAGCAGGTGTCCAGAGCTCTGATTCCGCATCCCACTCGAGATCGTGGTTGCCGCTGCAAATGCTGATCGGAAAGGGATAATCTTTGATCCAGTCGGCGACCCAGTAGATCTGCTTCCTGTGGGAGGTTGCGTCGGAAAGATTGAGCATATCCCCGGACATCACGAGGAGGTCGTGGGCAGGAGCATTGTCAGGAAGCCAGTCGAACCAGCGTTTATTGAAGTGAAAATCGGTAACGTGCAAAATGGTCATGATAGATCTCCAGGCAGTAGCCGCCCCGGCGTATGCGGACACACCTTCGGGCAGAAATGATTGAGGGAATTCCGCGATGACGCGGAGGAGGGCAAGGAGCGCGCGAGTACGCGCAGCTACGACTAAGTGTTAGCGTTTTTTCCCGGTAACCGTGCTTGGTAATAGTTAATAGTCGTTCACGCGCATGAGCGCGCCGACTTCAGCATCGGCCCCGGGTCACCCAAGGTAGATATACAGAGCCAGTACCGCCGCCTTATAAGGGGGGATGCAGAAATTTGAATTCTGTGGCGCGATGGGGTTCAAGATGTGGGTACCGATACTTCAAAAAAAAGCCTTGTCAAGTAATTGGGCCGCTAATGCCTCATAAAACAAGGTGGGTATTCAGCTTCGGATACAACGATGATAGGTTAGCGCGATGTGAAGCGGATGAGGATCTCGGAGAGGCGATTCGGTTCGATACTGCTAGGTCACGCGGGTCAGGAAGATTCGGTCGGTTTTCAAATTCAGCCCAGTTCACAGCGACAACTTTGTTATGATTCACGTCATATTTCGATGAGCGTGGAGCAGTCAGCATCAATGCAAAGCGTGGATCAGTTCCTATGTGCCGTGGAGACCGTTACCTTGGCTTCCCAAGCAAATCCAGCCGAGTTCGTCGCGACTGTGTCCCGCTTTTTGGATACGCGATCTCGTGTTGCTCGACTCGCTTTCCGATCCATCGAAAAACGTCATTCGTAGTTTTCGCCTTCGTAGGGGATTGAACATTCTTTGGGCGAAACCATTTCAACCCGAAAGAGCCGAAAATACCGGCGAGTCCTTCGCCGGTCATGCAGCCGGAAAGACTCTATTCTGCCGCATGATTCGCTATCTCCTTGGCGAACGTCACCTCGGAAACGAAATCGTCCAAGCACGCGTAGCCGGTGGATTCTCTGATGGATGGGTAATCGGCACCATCTTCATTGAGGATAGTCCGTGGTTGGTTGGAAGGCCCTTCGCCAGCAAACACGGCCAGTTCGCTGTGCAGGGCAAGACCACCGAAGATTTTTTAGAGGGAAGAGTGGAGGAGCGTCCGCACTACGATGCGTTCCAAGACGCACTCCACCGTCGCGTGACGCGAGATCACCGTTTGCGCGAATTTCCAGACAAGGGCGGACGAATCGACATTCAGCATCTGCTTCCGTGGTTCACTCGCGACCAGGAGGCCCGCTACGGCAGCGCCTCCGGCTGGCGCGAGGCTGCAAGCGGCGCCGAACCAATGGCCACCGATAACGAGGATCGCCACTTCCTCATGCGGGTACCGGCGGATCATTTCAACCTATTCAAAAGCCTGACCGAGTTCACGTGGGTTGATCGGACAGCGGCCTACCGAGCCGCGGGTGTCAGCCCCCACAACCCAAAACCGAAAACGATCTACCGAACACGCATCTGCTCGCCACGAGTCTTTCGAGAAAGAATCCGGGGAGCCGGCTTGATCTGGCGAAATCCCGAGCATGCCCAAAGACGAGGCATCCCTCAAGGCGCACCGATAAGCGCCCTGCTATAATGAACTCCCTCGAACGAAGTCTAATCCTCAAAGCTGGCTACGACCATGGATGGGAAGTCGTCGTCGATGATCGTCCAGAGCAAATTGTGCTGGCTTCGGCCCTACACCACGCCCGAGCCCGTATTAAATCTGCTCAACCAAGCTGTCGTTGGTTGCTCACGGTAACACCCAGACTCATCCATCGCGAACTTGAACGCGCAGAACCTTCGTATGAGTCAAAAGGCGAGTATCTCAGAGCTAACAATGAGGCCGAAATCGGCCGACTCTTAGATCAAGGCGCTCGTCTTGCCCGCACGCTTCCAGACGAACCTTGCCATCGGTTTGAGAAGGCCCTCGCGGAAGAACTTTCGGCCACCAATTTTACCACCTCTGCCACGGAGGTCGAGCGCCTTGTTCGTCAGCGCGTTGGGCAAAATACCTGATTCATGACTTCTAGAGCCGAAGGCTGGAATGCATAGCCTTGCGATGATCAGAAAACGCGAGGTAGCCGTGGCTCGAATTGATCGAAGGGGTTTCCGCGTGTGCGCCAATCGCAGGAAAAAATTCATGCGAAATTAGGGCCCCTTAGGAGCGCCTGCCCGTTTGCTGTACTTTCCGGCTGAATGGGCTGATTGGCCCCCGTCACAACTTAAAGTAACCCCATCACCGCTCAGGATTGCCGCCAGCATTCTCAGTGTTGGATGAACCCGCGGGGATTTGGTTAACTTCACCATGGTTTTCTTGTCGTTCGTCTTTGGCTCGAATCTCCACCTGTAATTGCGAAGGAGGTCCCGGGAAGCACGGTTCTCGTATATCAATTGGACGATCTCACGCGATAATAGCTCTCTTCTGAGTCGTCCGAAAAATTCAAACGATTCGAACCGGACTGTAGCCAGCAGACAAGGACAGGAACTGCTAATCCCTAGAATTGAGAAATGCCGTGGGGACGGGATCTCCATAAGTCCGTGGAAAAGGACGTCCGTCGATCGGCAGCGAATGCCAGTTTCGTCAGAGACCATCACTGCAACAGCCTTCTCGAGATCAAACAGTCGTTCGCTGCCGTCATTAACTGGCTCAATCTCGTCAACCAAAGGCACTGAAATGCCTTTTAGCAACGTAGGGAACATCAGCCTGTCTTCAGCAGATACAATGCTGCCGTCGCCTTTTGAAATGAGAAAACCGTCAGAAGTTTCCGCTAGAACGGCGACCATCAACGGCCGCATCACGGGAGAAACAACCTTTCCATTTCTGATCAACGTTTTCAGCCGGTCGTTTTCTGCGCGAAACCAATATGGCCAAGAGTAAAAGAAAGGTGTGAGATCTAGTGCGAACGACTTCGTGCTTCGGTCGGCTTGAGGATTTATTGGACCCGATCCGAGCAGCAGATCGTCATAGCTGCCTTTTGGCATCGGGTTCTTCTTCAGGAAACGGAGATGACTATCCTCGAAGGAGGCGTATTTCCCTGCGTTCTCATTCCATTCGAGAGCCTTTATCTTGGCCACCACTTCCAGTGCACGTGGCGGTTTCACTGTCTCTCGGTTCGATGTAGTGCTTCTTGTTTCAGGTACTTTAGAGGATGAACGCTTCAACCAATGGATACAGTTCCCATCGGTTAATTGATGGAGTTCACTTCCGTTCAGTTCCAGTCGCGTCTCCCTCACATGACGTTGTTTGCGGATAAAGAATTGTGCGTAACGGCAATTATTCTTCCCAGAGAAGTCGATATCCAGGATGCCGCCGCCGCATTCGATTGAGGCCAATGGAAGATTTTGCTCAAGGGCGGTAAGAATCCAGTTAACCGTCCTCGATTTGTTTCTTTTGTCATCCTTCTGGAAAATTAGGTCAGTCAAATCCCTTGTCTTTAACCGCTTCCCCTTCGCCGCATCCCAATCAAATTTTTCGAATAGAATATCTATGAGACGGCCTGCAAGTCCCCGGTTTTCTGGTGTAGAAATCATCGCGAGATACGGGAGAATTCGCTTAAAATGCTCAATTTCAGGGGGCGCATTTTTCATAGGTAATCGTACATAAATCGTACGAATTTTCGGTCAACCGCGGTTTAATCGCGGAAGTGTCCCTGATATAAAGCACGCGTTGAACGAAATCTGAACCAATGGAAGGCACACTATGCACCTCACCACCGAAATTCAAAGCCTCGCCCAAACAGCCGCCGGCGCATTCGTCCCCTGGGTCTTCATCCAAGCGCGCAATCGTTATCGGTACAGAAAAGTGACGGGACGTTACCTTCAAATCGCTGGAAGCGATCGAGAGGAACGAAAGTTTTCGATTCTCAAGCTGCAAGTAAACCTGGCGACAGGCCGTCTCCATCTTAACGGATCGAACTATGCGACAGATACTGGCCGTGTAATCCGGCGTTTCCAAGGCGAGGCGACGACTTCACTTCATGATTCCCGTACGTTGGCCTACTCATACGTCTCCTCTTGCCCCGGCATCCACCCGTTCGAAGGCTCGGGAGCGATATATTTGAGTGACGATACACTAGAACCGCTCGAGGGATATTTCGTGAGTACAGCCGATGTCTCTGCCGTTGCTGTACGGTACAGCCGGATTCCGGACAACATTTCCGATACCGTGGCCCTCGCTAAAGCTATTGCAGCCGAAAAACCGACCCTGTTGAACGGCCAAGCGAATGTAGCCATTCAGACTAGCTGAGGCGGGCCGTTAATCCCTGCCTGCGTAGTCGCCGGTATGTTTAAGCCGAAGTGCGTTTTCGTGCCTCTTCAAAATCACAAGGGCGTCGCGGATTTCTTCGAACTCAGATTCCTTGAGACGACTCAAACTTGAATCCACCATTAGCCAAGGAAACTGCCATGAATTGATCTCGTCGATTTCCAAAACCTTCAGCACCTGAGCAAGGGTATCGGTGTCACCACTCGTTTCAGCGCGAATCGCCAGGCGCATACGGATTTCCGGGGTCGAGCGCTCATACGAAAACCGAAACAGGGCGCGAAAAAGGAGAAACACGAAAAAGCCCAAGATGACTGACCCGATAAATTTGGTCAGAAGCTCTTGGTAAAACGGCGGACCGAACTGTTTACCATCGAGCGCATAGGCGACGATAAAAGTGAACAGTGCGGGTGAGACGGCGAGGATGAGGTTTCCCCAATAGAGGAGATGCTTACCGCGTGGGCTATAGAATCCGGGCATGCGGATGTCGTCGAAAACTTTGCTGAATATGGAGCGCATTGGAGGTTAGAGGTTTTACGGCGGTCCGTGATGAACCGCAGCAAAAGTAGATAACACAAGACGGGGGCCTTCTTCGTTCCGGCCACAAACGGGGAGCATCGGCACGACACCGGTCCGGCCTGCCGGGCCAAACGCGGTCACGCCGAGATTCTTCCGATGTGGCTCTCGATGGCATCAGCAGGAATCTCCGGCCTTCGAAGCCTGAGTTTTCAATTTCGGCTGAATCTCTTCGAACCACTCCTCGTCTTGCCAAATTTCATTCCACAATTCTTTGGATCGCTTCCTCCTCTCGGAGCCAAAGCTTTTGATCTGAAGGTCCCGATGCTTCGACCTAAAATAATCTGCGTCCCTCAGAATCCAGCCCGATAGGCAGGAGAAATTGGCAAAAACGTATTCGCGAAACTCTGTACGATTCGGATCAAAGTACTTATTCATCCAATACGCATAATTTACTCGTAAGACGTCTCCTTTAACCTCCCCAGACTCGTGCATCGCCTTCAATACAACGTAGAATCTCAGTAGAGCGTCGAGTGATTCGACCAGATCATCTGTCTCATCGATTGGCGGCTTAGGAGGAGTTTCAGAAAGTGGATAGGGAATCTCTTTGAGCGGCTTTTTTCGTTGGTGGAGTTGTCCCGAATTCCGGGCGGTGGATTTCGTGCTGTCTAAAGACAGCGAGGATTGTTTCTCCCGGCAGTACCAGACCAGTATGGGAGCTACCTTTCCAAATTCGGCATCGGACTCAAGAATTGCCCTGCCCTCTACCACGTTACTTTTATTAAATTGCTCCTCTAGCATTATGATAACGTCCGTTTGGCGGTCCCGCTTCGCAGTGCGGTAGACAAAATAAGCACTTGCCACCAATCCTAACGTGCAGACGGCGTTGATTCGATCTGACCAAGAACCCCAATTGCGGTCTTCAGCTTTTGAAGACTCGGAATAAGACGGTCCAAACTGAATAGTTAAATTGCCTAGCAGCCATGCGAGAAAGAGCGACGGTGTCATGGGACAGATTTATGAGATGAGTGAGAACCCAGTGCGTGCCATCCGGATCAATCGTTCGAAAAGCCCGGGAAGCGTGAATTGAAACTTGGACAAATAGGGGGCGGGGAAAATCTGCTGCAGCCAAATGAGCTTTTCTAGAGAGCGATAGTCCCCCGGGAATCGAATTCATCAGGTCCAGAACTCCATTTCGCGAAGTTTGTCCGAGCCGGCTTTCAAATAGCCTTTCTGCCACTGGTCGTTATCTTGCAGGCCACGCCATCTTTTTGTCGTGGTCTGCTTTTTCTGATTAAAACGCCAGCGGTATTGATTATAGATCGCCATCACGTTGGTTGCGTAAGCGCGAGCAACTCCCGGAGCTCCACGAATGATGAGTAAGTTCTCGTCATTCTTGCCACTGGCCTTGGGACCCAGGTTGTGAGATCCAGTGATCACGATGGGACTGCTTCCCATAGGATCGATCACCACCAGTTTACTATGCACCATGGCAAACGTCTGGGGTAACTTTACCATTTCACGCGCGAAAAATTTAGTGGGTTCGTCGATCGCAGCAGGCAGCACCACACTGAAGTCGGCATTCTCACGATTGTCTCGGTGAAACAATGTGACGGGATTCGCAGTCGTACCAGGATCCTGATTTAGGACGCCCTTTATGTAGAGCCGCGCCGAAGAGTTCTTTTTGCGAGCAGTTTCAATAATCTTGTTCAAGAGAGTGTCTTTTGGCCCAGGATTGAACATCAAGAATAAGAGTCCCTCCTTGGCGGCGCTCACCAGCGCTTTGGCTTCGTCCAAATCGACTTCATTAACAGTCGGGGTGAACCAAATGCGGCTGCGAGAGCCGATGATCGATATATCGCGTGGGTTAGAGTTGGATTCTCGCAACGAAGCAGGCGTCGCATCGCCTGCAGCCTTCAGCAATGTCCATTGATCCACAAATTCTTTGGCGAATTCGTAATTATCGATGAGCACCGAATTATTGGCCTGCGTGCAAAGTCCGGTCATCGTCCAATTTTGACTGCCCGTCCACACCCACCGGGGCTTTCCGCTGTCATCGCACACTACCAAAAACTTATTATGGCCTAGCGCGCGTGGAGCTATGAATCGGTCGTGGAGATCTACTTTTCCCGCCAACTTCTTACGTGCTTCTTGATTTTGATCCTCGCCGACAGATTTAACGCTGCCGTTCGCCAGAACCACATGCGCTCGTTTCCCACAATTGAGAAGCAGCGACTCAAGCTCGTGGTCGTGCAGCTCATACAGCGCCGCATACACCTCACGTTTCTTTTTCGCTGCTTCTTTCAACAACGCGATGAGTCTTTCTCCGAGGGGACCATATAGAAAGCCGCGCAATTCATCTCCAGGTGTCGCGATTGCTGTCCGAAGCTTTTTCGATTTCAGATCGTCTCCGGTTATCCCCAAACGACGCGACACCCATTGTGAAGCGACGATGCCACGGTTGAAATAGACCTCGATGCCTCGCGAGACTTCGTGCGACATGGTGAACACTGCGGTCCATGCACTCGCCAGGTTCGTATCAGCACGAAGAGTGTTCTTATCGGGTCCAACCATCGGTACTACGCGGTATTCCAATCGATCACCGGGTGCCGCCATATAATCGGTCCAGTGATACTTCTGGATGGGCCAGTTCGTTGACGCCCTGCGTTCCCCCTTTTTCGGTTTGTCGTCTTCGAAACCAACCCATGTCGAAACAATTTCCTCCACGCCATTACGGCGTCGATATATTGCGAATCCACGACAATCGGGGATGAATCCAACTGGGCGCCAAGCGATGAACGCGTCATCGCCGTTATGAAGAACTTGAATTTTCATGATGGTGGTGAACTAAGAATGCGCGGCGAATCACGGGCCGTTGCCCGCTGTGGGGATCTGATATCCGAGAGAGCGTGTGCCGTGTGACGGCGGATGAAATGACTGACGTATGCATCCTATCAGTTGATAGCGGACATGAAACAGGTCAGCCCATCCCTGCTCTCTAAATGAGCTGATCGACTAGAGGCTCAGACTTTGACTAGTTGAACGTCGACATGCTGAACGCATGCGCGGCTGGAACGCGCTGGAGGCGCGGTAACTAATAATTCTCCCTTCGGCTGACTGCCGCCGAAAGCAATCGAGAATTAGCCCCGAAACTCATGTCGGCGCAAGAGTAACCGCCTGCGGCGATGCAGCCATCGGGTTTACGTGCGGACCTTTGGGCTGACACGCTCAGCGCTGTTACCGGTAGAAAGCATCGAAAAAGTTTTGACGCCTTCTTTTTGATCAAACCGACTACCGATCCCTCCCGCCAAACGATCGCTTGAGCCTAGCTCGCGATTGTTTCCCCTGCATCAGAGATGGTGCAGGGGTTTTAACCCGCCTCGCATTTTAAGGCGGAAGCATATGGGTGTATGGCCTTGAGTTTTCGGGCATTTTGCCTTGGCGTAATTACTCGGCGGAGCGGCGAGACGGTTCTCCTCTGCGCTATTTCCAGACAACTACCCCATGGCACGTCTAAAATCCATCAAGCTGTCCGCCCTCAATATCACGCTCCATCCCCATAAACCCGCCGATTACGTGGATCTGTGGGGGCGGCTCTTTGATCTCCGAAAATATGTAGATATTGGCAGGGACCAAGCCGCGATGATTGGCGCATTAGAGCCAGCCATCCCGGATGAGCCTCTCGCAGGTTATGTAGGCCTTATCTACCGGTTCACAGTGATCGATGTAAATAAAGGTTGGTTCGACTTGGAGAGTGGCGAAGAGGCTGATCAAGCCACAGTGCGAAAAGAAATTCGAATCCCTCCGAACCTGCGCCCCAATCTTTCCACCTTCATGTATCGATTTTTCCCGAGATCGCATCGCTTGGTGGTAGAGCACAAAAATGCTCTTGGTGAGACGCTCAGTCCGAAATCGGTTGAAAAGATGCTCGATCATTTGACCGCCGACGCGCGCATCCAGGATCGGTTTAAGTCGATCGATGTCACAATGGAGCAGAGCAAGGAGGTTATTGAAGACATCATTACTGGCAGAGTGTTGAAGCGGCTCACTATCACAGTAAAACGTCCCAATCCGGACGACGATTCTGATGACGACGAAAAGATAGTACTTGGAGAAATGATTCGAGAGGACGTGCGCACCAAGGTAGTCGACCTGCAGTCGATGCCCGGGAAAGGCATCAAGCCATCTGAGCGTACAAAGAGCTTTGTGCGTGTTGCCGCTTCCAATGGGAAAGTTGAGGCGACGACCGAGACGACGGATGGAAAGAGGGTGCCAGTCAGTAGCCGCGAACACCCTCGAGTGGAGCCGGTGTACTACAATCCAAACAAGCAAGACCACGGCTCGGCATTTCTGAATGCCGCTGGCGACTTCGTAAGCAAGCTGCTAGGCTCTGGGAAATCCAGATCCACCGATTCTCGTCCTCCGATAGTTTAGCTCCAGTGTCACTCAAAGACTCATACTCTTCGCCGCTCACCACACTGCGCCGGTATTGGGCTTCGTACGGAGGGTGCGAAGCGCTGTGGAAATCGCCGTATTTTCATGTGGGCATATTGCTGGCGTTGCCTGGCGCCGCTTCCGCACCAGCTGGCTGGATCGAACATTCAGCCTCTATTATTCCGGACGTGCTTGGATT
>Ga0164241_10003599_pt1 | contig 15482 bp, 13 predicted proteins | sample OricomyardsoilBY_FD_108780 | JGI IMG/M metagenome (GOLD analysis project Ga0164241, IMG submission 108780) | Backyard soil microbial communities from Emeryville, California, USA - Original compost - Back yard soil (BY) | ecosystem: Environmental > Terrestrial > Soil > Unclassified | place: USA... | reverse complement strand
GTCGGAGGCGAGGGCGCTGACCAACCTGTGCGGAAACGCGGTCGCGATGGTAGTGGTCGCGATATGGGAGGGCGCGTTCGACCGGTCGAGGGCTGGTGCCATTCTGACGCGGAAGTGAGCACGGCGGGAAGTTCGCAACCAGTCGCTTCGGCCCCGGTCCCATGATGGAGGCACTCCGCCTTCCCATGCGACGACCGTCCCTTTTAATCCTCCTGTTTGTTCCATGGGCGTTTGCCTCGGCAAACACTCCGCCGCTGCTGGGCAAGGCGGTGGGAAAATGGCTCGGGGAGCGCGACAACTGGGCCTTCACGGTATTGGTGAAGGAATATGACGGCGGTTTGCTCAAGGAGGAGCGTTCCGAGCGCTACGATCCCTCGATTCCGGGGATCGGTCGATGGCAACTTCTTTCGATCGATGGCCGGCCGCCGACCGGGGAGCAGCGGGCGGAATGGCAGAAGCGGAAGACCAGGAAGCGCAAGGCTCCGGTCAAGCGGTTGAGCGATTACCTCGAATTTGAAAGTGCCAGGATAGTAAAGGCGGACGCGAGGACGGTCTGTTACCACGTCCCGCTCCGCAGCAACAACGGCTGGCTCTTTCCGGTCGACAAGGTGGACCTGAAGATCACCGTCAACCGATCCACCCAGGCGATCGAGGAGGTGGTAGCCGGTATCGACGAACCCTTCAAGGTCGCCCTCGGGTTTGCCCGTGTGCTCAACGTCGATTTCGACATGCAGATGAATCCTCCGGAACGGCCGCCCGAAACGGCGGCAAATCCCTCCGAGGCGAAACCCGACGGGAAAGCGACGGTGGTGGTCAGGAAGCTCGGCCGGCGCATCAAGTACGCGTGGAGCGGCTTTAAGCGCGTCACCCCGGTTCCGGACAACGTGGTCGCGGGCGCATCGGACTGATTCGGGCCGCGGGTCTTGTCGCGGCTGAATGCGAGCGCGGTTGACCGATCGGCCGGGGTGTCCGCAGCTCCTGCGGCTGCCGGCTTGCGTGGAGGAGATTCTTGCAACCAAGCTGGGTCGAGCCGTGTTCTTGCCGTGAATGACGATCCCCCAGTGCAAGCTACCATTCTGACGGCTCCGCCCGATTTCACTACGTTCATGCGCAATTACCAGAACATGGTTTATTCGACGGCGGTGCGTCTGATCGGGAACGAGACGCAGGCGGAGGATATCGCGCAGGAGGTTTTTATCAAAGCCCACGCCCATTTCGACAACCTCGCCACCAGCCCCACTGCCGGAGGCTGGCTGAAGACGGTGGCGACGAATCTTTCGATCAATCATCTCCAGCGATACCGGAAACGCTGGAGCTTTTTCTCCGATCTGACGCGCCGGGACGACGACGGCGGTGAAAAGGAAGTGGAATTCGCGGCTCCGGATACGTTTTTCGGCGGCGTCGATACGACGGAGCGACGCGAGTGGATTGAGCGCGCCTTGCGGCAGCTGCCGGAACACCAGCGGGTCCCGCTCGTCCTTTATCATTTCGAAGAAATGGCCTATGGCGAGATTGCGCGGAAGCTGCGAGTTTCGCTGAGCAAGGTTAAAACCGATATTCTGCGCGGTCGCGAGGCACTCGCGCAAATCCTGATGCGCAGCGGGACCCTCCATGAAAGTTTTGAAAGATAAGGAGCGACGATGAACCAAATGACTCCCGAGGAACTTGAGAAATTTATCCACCGGCAATTGCGCGATCTCCCGGCCCGAACGGCCCCGCAGTCGCTCGAAGCGCGGGTGATGGCCGCGGTTCGGCAACGGGCGCTGGTCCCCTGGTACCACAAATCCTGGCAATACTGGCCCAAGGCGTTCCGGATGGGATTTCTCCTGCTGGCGACCGCGGCGGCCGGAGCGGTGATTGCGGCGTTCCATCTCGGCGACGCCGGGATAAATAAAAGCGCGTTCGTCACCGAGGCCAGCCAGCGGCTCGGTATTCTCTCAAAGATCTACCGCGTTGCGGTGTGGATGGGGGATATCGGAAGCCAGGTATTCGCCAGCATTCCGCCCGTCTGGCTTTATGGCGGCCTGGGCGTGGTGGCCTTGTGTTATGCGTCTTTTTTCGGATTGGGCGCCGCAGCCTACCGAACCCTTTACCGTAACCACTGATTCCTTTCCCATGAAACCGAGGTCTTTCAGCTTATTCTCCCTCTCTTGGTTTGCATTTGCCTGGGCCGTCCTGCTCTCGTTTCAAACCAATGGCTTTGCGCAAGCCCCCGCCTCACCCGCGGAGGAAGCCGCGCCGGTCGCCCCGGCGTCGCCGGATCCTGACGGGCAGGAGCACGAAAAAGTCGCTTCCACAGCGGATACCCAAGTGGTCGAGCCGGCCCCGCCGGTTCCGCCGCCCGTGGTTGAATCGAAAAAGGAGCCTGTCCGCCCGGGTGTCGGAGTTAACCGTCACCGTCGTCATTCGAACGACGCGCGGGTTAGCATCATGCATGACAGCACGCTCGAGCGCGGGGGCGAGGCCGACGCGGTGGTTTCAATCTTTGGTTCCTCGACCTCGGAGGGTACGGTGCATGATGCGGTCGTTTCCATCCTCGGTTCGTCAACCTCCTCGGGTGACGTCGGCGATGCGGTGGTTTCCGTGCTGGGAAACACGCGGGTGACGGGAGGAACGGTGGGCGACTCGGCCGTCGCGGTGTTCGGCAACAACTACGTTAACGGACACATCCGGGGCGAGGTGGTTGCCGTGTTCGGCAATGTCGAGCTGGGGCCGGACGCGGTGGTCGATGGCGATGTCGTCTGTGTCGGTGGCGAGTTGCATCGCGATCCGAACGCGGTCGTGCACGGTGCGATTCGAAGTGTCATTCCCATCGGAGGCCAGCCGTTCGCATTCGATGGCCTTTCGGCGTGGATTTCGCAGTGCCTGGCGCTCGGGCGCCCCCTGGCTTTCGGTCCGCATCTGCTGTGGGCCTGGTGGATCGCCCTGACCTGTCTCGGCCTGTACGCCTTTATCGCCCTGATCGCGCCCGGGGCGGCGCTGCAATGTGTCGGAACGCTCGAAACGCGCCCGGGCAAATCAATCCTGGCGGCGTTGCTGGTCATGCTGCTGACACCGGTGATCTTTGTGCTGCTCGCGTTTACGGTATTCATCGTCGTGGGGGTCGCGTTGATTCCGCTGTTCACCCTGGGTTTGTTTTTTGCGGGGATCTTTGGACGGCTGGTGATGCTGGCGTGGCTGGGGCGGCGCATCGCGAAGCTGTTTCACGCCGGGGAAACCCTTCATGTGGCGGCGACGGTTTTAATCGGCGGGATGATTGTGCTGGGATTGTACACCGTGCCGGTGCTTGGATTCCTCGCGTACAAGCTGCTCGGCATTTTGGGCCTGGGGGTGGTGGTATATACGCTGTTGCTTTCGATCCGCAGCAATCGTCCGGTGCCCGTTGCGCCGCGGCCGGCTCCGGTTGCGGCGCCGCTGACTCCAACGTTCACCCCGCCGGTTGCGCCGGATTATTCCGCGACTTCGCCGGTTTTGCCGGCGAACGTCCCGTTGTCGCCGGCGATTTCGTCCGCGACTCTGCCCCGGGCGGGTTTTTGGATCCGCTTCGCGGCGGCGATCCTCGACGCGATCATGGTGGGTATTTTGTTCGGAGTGTTGAATGGCATGCTCGGCTGGTTGCTGAAGGCCACCGGCTCGTTCCCCTTTTGGTTTGCCGTGTATCACGTCGTCATGTGGGCGACCAAGGGGACGACGATCGGCGGAATTGTCTGCGGGCTGAAAGTCGTCAGACTCGATGACCGGCCGATCGACTGGGGAGTGGCGATCGTGCGTTGACTGGGGGCGTTTCTCTCCCTCGCCGTCGCCGGACTGGGTTTTATCTGGGTGGGTTTCGACGACGAGTGCCAGTCCTGGCACGACAAAATCGCCGGGACGACGATCGTCCGGGTGCCGAAGGGTACGGCCTTGCTTTAGGACCCGGTCGGGGCGGCGGCCGGCGGTGCGTGGAAAACGCCGCCGACCGGCTTTTTTGCATCGGAACTTGAGATTGAACCGCCCGCGGCTCACTGCTTACTGCTCACCAATGAAGCCACTTGTCGGGATCATCATGGGCAGTACCTCGGATTGGGAAACAATGGAGCACGCGGCGGCGGCGCTCGCCGATCTCGGCGTGCCTTTCGAGAAACGCGTGGTGAGTGCGCATCGCACCCCCAGGCTGATGGTCGACTACGCGGAATCGGCGGAGAAACGCGGGTTGAAGGTGATCATCGCCGGGGCGGGCGGCGCGGCCCATCTGCCCGGCATGGTCGCGGCGATGACCACACTGCCGGTTTTGGGGGTCCCGGTGGAGTCGAAGACCCTGAAGGGGCTCGATTCCCTGCTTTCAATTGCGCAAATGCCCGGAGGCGTCCCGGTGGCGACCTTTGCGATCGGCCGGGCGGGAGCGGTGAATGCGGGGCTCTTCGCGGCATCGATCCTCGCGCAGAGCGATGGGAAAACCCGCGGCGCCTGGACAAAATTTCGCAAAGCGCAGACGGCAAAAATCCTGAAGGTGAAACTCCCGTGAGCGATGCCGGGAAGCCAGTTTTGCCGGGCGGCGTCATTGGGATTCTGGGCGGCGGCCAGTTGGGTCGGATGCTCTCACAAGCCGCCGCGCGGCTGGGTTATCGCGTTCAGATCTACGAGCCTCAGGCCAACTCTCCGGCCGGCGAAATCTCGTGCAAGGAGGTCAACGCCCCGTACGAGGATATCGCGTCGCTGACCGCGTTTGCCGGGGAGTGCGATGTCGTCACCTATGAGTTTGAAAACGTCCCCGCGGCGCCGCTCAAGGCGATCGGGCATCTGACGCAGCTGTATCCGGACTGGCGGGTATTGGAGACCGCGCAAAACCGATCGAGGGAGAAGAACTGGCTCAAGGCCGGCGGATTTGCCCACGCGCGCTTTGCGGAGGTTCCGGCCGGTGGCGATATTGCCGCGGGCGTTCGCGAGGTGGGCATTCCCTGTGTCGTGAAAACCGCCGACTTTGGCTACGATGGGAAAGGGCAGGTGAAGGTTTTGCACGGCGGGGATCTGGAGAAAGCGCAAAAGGCGTTTCCGGCGCAGGCCTGCGTGATTGAGCAATGGGTCGATTTTTCTGTCGAGATTTCCGTGGTGGTGGCGCGGTCGGCCGGCGGGGAGATGCGCGTGTTTCCGCCGTCGGAAAACATCCACGCCAATCACATCCTGGATCTTTCCATCGTGCCCGCCCGGGTGCCGGATACGGTTTTGAGGAAGGCGGAAAAAACCGCCCGCGAGATTGCGGAGAAAATCGGTCTGGTGGGCGTGATGGGAGTGGAGCTGTTTGTCACCAAGGCCGGCGACGTATTGGTCAATGAGCTGGCCCCGCGCACCCACAACAGCGGACATTACACGATCGATGCCTGTGTGACTTCGCAATTTGAACAGCAGGTGCGCGCCATCTGCGGCTTGCCCCTGGGTGATGTCGGGTTGATTTCCCCCGTGGTCATGGTGAACATTCTCGGTGACGCTTGGGGATGCGGAGCCACGGGCCAAAATCCAATTGCTCCGGACTGGGCGAGGTTGCTGGCGGAGCCGGCGGTCCGGCTGCATCTCTATGGAAAGACGGAACCGCGACCGGGTCGTAAGATGGGGCATTTCACAGTTATGGCGGAGAGCGTGGAGGCGGCGCTTAAAAGGGCGCGGCGCCTTCAAGGCGAAACTTTGTCTGATGTAAGGCGCTGCTGAGTGGCATGGGGAAAATAAATTTTGAAACCCGGTCGATTTTAGGCCTTGTGGTGTCGAGCCCGGCCCCGATGACGGCCGAGGTTCGACGCAATGTTCACCGGATTGATGAACTAGATTCTCAAAATTGAAGCATCACTCCAAGCGAAACACTACATTATGAAAACGGGCCAAACGGGAAAGGTAACGGCGGCGCTGGCGCTTCTGGCGGGATTTTGCATCGGCGGTCCGCTGGCCGCGCAGGTTGCGTCGCCCGATGGCGCGGCGACGAACGAAAATCGGAAGGATAACATCGTTACCCTGGAGAAATTCGAGGTCACGGGGACCCATATCTCCGGAATCGATGCGGCCGGCTTGAATCCGGTGTCCTCGATTTCCCGGGCCACGCTGGACCTCAGCGGATACACCAATGTGGGTGACGCGTTGCGCAATCTGCCCTTTGTGACCGGAGCGTCGCTTATCCCGACGGGGTCGGGCACCAGCTTCACCCCCGGAGCGTCCACGATCAACCTGCGCGGCCTCGGAAACAACAATGTGCTCGTGCTGATCAACGGCCGGCGGGCCGCGCCGCTGGCGACTCCGGGATATGACGGTCTGCAGACGGTTTTTGATTTCAACAGCATCCCGGCCGCCGCAATCGAGTCCGTCCAGGTTCTCAAGGACGGCGGTTCGGCGATCTACGGATCGGACGCCGTTTCCGGCGTGGTGAACGTCATTCTCCGCAAGGACTACAACGGCCTCACCACCACGTTCGGCTTGGGCAACACGTTCGGAAACGACTCGCTGGAAAAAACCGGCTCTCTGGTCTTCGGTTCCACTTCGGGAAAACTTTCCATGGTCATGACGTTCGACTGGACGGAACGGAACCCCATCAAGGACGCTGATTACAGTTTCTCGTCGAATGCCGATCTCACCCCCCGCGGCGGTCCGGACCTTCGCAGTTACGCGGGTTATCCGGCGCTCGTTTATGTGGTGAGTCTCGATGATTACTATACGCTGTCGGCGCCGAAGGAGCGACCCGCGGTGAGCGACTTCAGCGTCGCCGACGTGACCCACGGCTCGTACAACTTTCAAGCGGTATCCGATCAACTTCCGCGCACGCGCAACTACGGGTTTTATTCGTATTCCAAATACGCCTTTTCGGACAGGATCTACGGTTTCGCCGAGCTTTCCTTCCGCCGATCGGAGTCAGTCATCGCGGCGGCGCCCACGCCGGTCTTCAGCTACGCGGAAAATGGCAGCGGTCCCAATACCGGCACATTGAATATTCCCGCCACCAATCCGAACAATCCGTTTGGCGAGGATCTGGAGGATGAATGGTACCTGCGCCTGGTGAGCTCCGGGAACCGGATCAACGAAGTCACCTCCGATACCCCTCGCATTCTGTTTGGCCTGGGTGGCGAACTGCCCGGAGGCTGGAAGTGGGAGTCGGCCGGGGTTTACAGCAAAAACAAAACGGAAAATCTCAATGCAGGGAGCGCGTTTGACAACCTTTACCAGGCTGCGCTCAACGGGGTGACGATCGACGGGCAGACGCTTTATGCCAATCCATTCGGACCGGAGGATCCCCGGGTGACGGCGTCCTACACCAACCTGGATCCCAGCTCCGCTTCCTTTGAGGAACGAACCTATGATTTCCAAGCCAACGGCCCGGTCTTTCATTTGCCGGCCGGGGACGTGAAACTCGCCGTCGGCGGCGAATGGCGGAACGACAAGCTGGCCAGCATCCGTTCAGTCGACGATGCCACGGGCAATGTCCTGGGCGGCTCCGAGGGCACCTCGACGTTTGGCGAGCGCACGATCAAGGCCGCTTACGCCGAATTTCACTTCCCGATCCTCTCCAATCTGCAGCTTCAGGTCGCGGGCCGGTTCGAGCACTACAGCGATTTCGGATCCGCGACCAAGCCAAAGCTCGCCCTTTCCTATCGCCCGGCGAAATGGCTGTTGCTGCGCGGATCGTATGGCCAGTCGTTTCACGCGCCTGATCTGGCCTACCTGTATACCAGCCGGGTGACGACCTTTAGCTCATCCCCGCTGATCGATCCGAAGCGTCCGGGAGACGCCCCGCGCGAGATTCAAACCGATGGAGGGGGAAATCCCGACCTCCAACCGGAGGAAACGGACTCGTGGTATGCCGGATTCCAGGTGAACCCGACCGGATTTTTGAAGGGATTGGAGATCTCCGTTGATTGGCTGCAGTTCAAGCAAAGGAACCTCATCGCGCAGCTCGGCGAGGATTACATCCTGAAAAATGAGGACAGCCTGCCCGGATTGGTCGTTCGAAATCCCCCGGCCGCAGGGGAGACCTTCGGCGTGATCAGCTATATCAACGACAACTACCTGAATGTGGAGCGCCAAACCTATCGTGGCATCGATTTCGACCTGAACTACGCCTACCCGACGGCGTCGATCGGTCGTTTTACCTTCGGACTGGGCGGAACCTATCTCCAGAAATTGCACTACAACGACGATGACTACGAAGGTACCTACGATTATCCTTTCTGGCGCGGTACATTCACCACCGGTTGGGAAATGGGAGCATGGTCGGCGTCCGTCCTGGTCGATTACATCGGCGGATTCGAGAACTATTCCGAGATCGGAAACATCCGGCGTCAGATCAACGTGAATCCGCAGGTGACCTACCGCGGTTTTCGAAAGATCAAGTTTACCGTCGGAGTGCGGAATGTCTTCAATTCGGATCCGCCCTTCGACGAAAACTCGTCAACCGGCTATAACAACGAAATCAGCAATCCGGAAAAAGCGTTCGGGTACTTTCGCGTGTCCAAGGATTTCTGAACCGCCGGCGTTTTATTCCCTCCGGGTTTCGCAGCGCACCGTCAAGGGCGTGGATGGATTCTCCAGATCGGGGAATCCCTCCCTGGCGCACGGGTTGCCCAGTACTTCCTTCCGACGCCAGTCCGGTGCGCGTCGTACCTCTACGCCATTGGTCAGGCTGATGTGACTCACGGCCACCTGTCCCGCACCGCGGACCCGAATACGCAAAGGCGCGTCCGGCGAAGTCAGCGGCACCGCGAATTCACGTTTGCCCCGGCTGGAAGGCCGGGCCGAAACCGCGCGAAATTCGATGGTGTAACGACTGGCCAGCTCATGCCAGGCTCCCTCGACATCCCTTTGCTCCACGATGACCTTTTGAGCCGCCGGGGCGAAATTGTGCACCATGAACTGCAGCTGCCATATCCCGCAAAGAGGCGTGGCCCCCATGATGGAGGCGGGATGCCTGGCCGCATTTTTCAGCCATTGATGCAGTTCCTTCAGGCGTCGCAGATCAGCGGCGAGCAGAATCGAATTCGGTGCGGTTGTGTCCGGCTTGCGCGTGCGCTTCCACATTGCATGCGCGGCATGTCTGCCCGTTCGCAGGCCGGATATCAATTCCTTGAGCTTGTTTTCGGTTTTGGAAACAAGCCGGATCATCTCCGCGGTCTTTCCGGCGACAAATAGACGTCTGAGCGAGAAAACGCTGCGGGCGCTTTCCCGGACGAACACGTCGCGATCCGCCAGATAGGATCGGAAGGCGATGCTGGCGGCCAGCGCCTTCGGCCAATTGGCGGACGTGGCGGACAGGCGGGCAAAAAAGCGCTTCTCCACGAGATAGGGTTTCGTGCTTTCCCCGCCGGCGAACACGTCCCAGCGGTCGTTGATTTGCCAGCGCGCGTAACCCGCAAAGGCGAATTCATCGGCGGCGAGCAGGGAGCGTGCGATCGCCCGGGAATCTTTCGTTCTGAAAAGACGCTCGAGTCCCGTCGCCAGCAGGGCGGTGGCGTCGTCGATTTCGGGGTTGAGCCAAAGGCCGGCCGCGGCGGCGTCAACGATCGTGGTGGTTTCGAGCGCGAGCCGGTTGGCCTCCCAGGAAGTCACCAGGAAACCCGCCGCCTCCGTCGCGGCGCAGCGCCGCCACCACGAGCGAATGTTGCCCAAACGTTCGCCAAAGACAGGCAGCGGTTCGTGACGAAACGCGCCATTCATCGGACATCCGTAATACGCGATCCCCTGGCGCTTGAGCGCGGGCGCCAGGTCGCGTTCGGCGAAGTTGAACAGTTCCACCCGCGGATGTTTGCCGAAGGGGTAATAATACCAATCGTAGGCGGTGATGCCCGACGGAAGCTGCGGGATGGCCTCCGGTACGAAATAAAGCATGTCCGCCCACATCCCCATTTTCAGATCATGCCGGGCGCACTGCGCGTGCAGTCGCCGGACATGACCGGCAAAATGTCCCCCGAGACCGATGCGGGAGATTTCCTCCCGACAGCGGGGGCAGCGGCCGAGCTGGAACGACTCGTCCAAACCGACGTGAACTTTCCCCGCCGTGCAATAGGGCGCGATGTCGCGCAAAAGCTTGTCGGCAACTTCCGGCAGTCGCGGATGCAGCGGACAGATCTGCCCGCGATCCAGCGGCTGGTCGCTGGCGTCGCGCAATTCGTTCAGATCGCGCAGCCCGGCATGCTTGATGAGATATTGCGTATGGCCCAGCAGGTTGACGATCGGAACCACCCGGATCCCCGCTTTTGCCGCGGTGAGAACCAATTCGCCGAGTTCCTGATAACCGTAGGCATCGTCGCGCCCGAGGCCCGGCAGGCTGGGAAAATGAACCGCGTCCTCCAAATGGAGATAGAGCTCCTCATAGCCCCACTCGGCATATCGCGGCAGCAGTTGCTCGAGGAAATCGAGACGCTCGACCTGGCGCGCGAGGTCCCATTGGAACGCGCGGATCGGCGTCGATCGAACCGCGTGATTTGTCGCGGACACGTCTCCCTGCGGCGATTGCGGGTGATGAATCGCTTGCAAGGAGGCAATGGGAAACCGGTTTCGGACCGCGCGTGCCGTTTATCCGCGCTTCTGCTTGATGAGCTGTTCGAGCTTTACGATGTCGGCGGCAAACACGCGGATGCCCTCGGCCGTTTTTTCCGTGGCCATCGCGTCTTCATTGAGGGCGAAACGAAATCCTTTTTCGTCAAAGGACACTTTTTTGACGTCGGCATTTTTCGCCCTGGCGGGATCCAGTTTGCGCGCAAGCGGGTCGGTGCTGGCCTTGAGTTCGCCCAATAGTTGCGGGCTGATGGTGAGCAGATCGCAGCCGGCGAGTTCGGTGATTTCCCCCTTGTTGCGGAAGGAAGCGCCCATGATTTCGGTTTCATGGCCGAATTTCTTGTAGTAGTTGAAGATATCAGTGACCGAAATAACCCCGGGTTCCTCCGCCGGGGTGTAATTCTTTCCGGTGCTTTTCTTGTACCAGTCGAGGATCCGGCCGACGAAAGGTGAAATCAGCTTCACCCCGGCCTCTGCGCTGGCGACGGCTTGCGGAAAGCAGAACAGCAGCGTCATGTTGCAGTTGATCTTTTCCCTCTGAAGCAGTTCGGCGGCCTTGATGCCCTCCCAGGTCGAGGCGAGTTTGACGAGAACGCGCTCCCGCGACATGCCGGCCTTTTCATAGAGGGCGATGATTTCGCGGGCCTTGGCGACCGAGCCGTCGCGATCGAATGAGAGCCGCGCATCCACCTCGGTCGAGACCCGGCCCGGAACGATCTTGAGGATCTCGAGACCGAATAAAACCAGCAGCTGATCGATCACCTTCTGTGTGCTTGCAGTGGCGCCCGCATCCGTGACCGCCTTGTCCAACAGATGTGCATGTTCGGCGATCCCCGCAGCTTTCAGGATAAGGCTGGGGTTGGTGGTCGCATCCTGGGGAGCGTACTCCTTCATGCTGCTGAAGTCGCCGGTATCGGCCACGACGGTGGTGAACTGCTTGAGTTGATCCAACTGATTGGGAGGGCTCATGATTTTTGTAGTTGATGTAACGATAAAAGGCGGGGGTGAGCCCGCAAATAGTTTCTCATCCATTCGATCCCGCCGGCTTCGTCGTTGAAGGCGCCGTCGAGCTGCGATTCGAACGCCGCATCCAGCGCCCGCTTGAACTGCGGTCCGGGCGGACAACCGAGGGCGATCAGATGTCGCCCGAGCATGATCGGCGTGGGCGCGGCATGCTCCAATTCCAGCCGCTGCGCCGAAGTCCGCAAAAGCTCGATGCGCTTGACGGTTTCCCGGGGGATGAGCGGGGGCCGGCCGAAATGATCGGCCAACATCACCGCGATGAGATCGTCAATGGTGGCCGGCGCGATTTTTTTTGCGAGCCGGCGCACGGTGGTGTCCCGCATGACGCTTTGTCCGTGGTGATGCATGAGATGGTGCATCACGAGGGGACGCACATAACCGATCAGTTCCAACGGGGCGCCGATCCGCTGGAGGAAGGTTTCGGCGATCGGCCCGCCGGCGGCCTCGTGCTCCAGGCTCGTCCAGCGAAGCTGGCCGCGCCGGGTCATTTGTTTCGTGGTGGTGGCCTTGCCGAAGTCGTGCGCCAGGACGCTGAATGACAGGACGCGGCGCGTGTGCTCCGTCCCGTCGCGCCAGCCGGAAAGACCGACCAAGGCGTCGAGGCAGTGATTGGTGTGGGTGAGGACATCGCCCTCGGGGTGCCATTCCGGTTCCTGCGGCACACCGTCGATGGCGGCGATCTCCGGAAAGTGTTTCAGCCAGCCGGTCTCCTTCAGCACCGTGATGCCAATCGAAGGTTTTTTCGCCTTAAGCGCCCATTTGTCCCATTCACCCCATATGCGCTCAACCGGCAATTCCGAGTAGCTGCTCGAAATGGATCGGCAAAGGGCGGCGGTTTCCGGCGCCAGGGTGAAATCAAAGCGGGCGGCCAGCTGGAAGGCCCGGAGCACCCGCAGCGGATCTTCCGTAAAAGCTGCGCTGGTATGACGAAGGACCCGTTTCTTCAAATCCTCCGCGCCGTGGTGGAAATCCAGCAGACGGTTTTCGAACGGATCGTAGGCGAGGGCGTTGAGGGTGAAATCCCGCCGGGCCGCAGCCTCGGCCTCGGTGAGGCTGGAATCGGGCTCAATGGAGAACCCGCGGTGACCCGCGCCGGTTTTTGATTCGCGGCGGGGCAGGCTGAAATCGTATTCCTTTCCGTCCAATCGGACTTTTACCACGCCGAAGCTGCGTCCAACCAAATCGGTGGGGCCAAAAGGCGAGAGCGCGCGGCCCAACGCCTCGTAGTCGAGGTGATAGACCTCGATGTCAAAGTCCTTCGGTTCCAGTTTGAGCAGCCAATCGCGAACGCATCCTCCCACCAGACGCGGTTGTCCGCCTGCGGAGCGCAGGGCGGACAAGGCGGCGAGCAAGGGTGGCGGCAGTTTCATTTCCGGGCTTGGGGGGATTGTAGGGCGTTCCACGCAATCAACAGCCAGCCGAGCAGGAAAGCGAGGCCGCCGAGGGGCGTTACCGGGCCCAAAAATTTCGGGCCGCCCAGTGAAAGCCAATAGAGGGAGCCTGAAAACAAAAGGATTCCGGTGACCCAGCATCGCGCGCCCCAATTGATTTTGCCCATGGGATCAGGCCATTGCGCGATTACGAGCAATGCGACCGAATGCACCAGATGATAGAGCACCGCGGTATGCCACGTTGATAGGCTCGCCCGTGCCGTAAGCGTGTCCTTCAGGGCATGGGCCCCGAATGCGCCGAGGGCGATTCCGGAAAAACCCAGAATACCGGCGGAAAACATGATCCAACGACTGGCATTATTCATGACGGGAATCAGTGTGCGAACAACTTGGGTTAAAACAAACACATGTCGCGCTCGATCGAAGAAGTTGTCCGGGCTGATGGGTCCTATCAGCACCGGCGTTTCCGGGTCGGCGGACATCCCTGTGCAAGAAAGGCGAAAAATTTTAGATGAAGCTCCGGCGATTGTTCATCGAATCGGATTTTCGCGCGGCTTTTTTGGAAAATGCCGGCGTATTCTTCCAATCCTTGCCATAACGTCCGCCTTTTGAGGAACTAATGGGTTGCCGGAATCGTTTTTGGAAATGTGAAGGGTTCGGGGTTGACAGGGGGTGGTGAAATCCTTCCTTTTGACCCCTTTCCGCAAATGAAAACCTATCTGGCCAAGAAAGAGACAGTACAGCCCAAGTGGTATTTAATCGATGCCGAAGGCAAGGTGCTGGGCCGTCTCGCCGTTAAAGCCGCCAATATCCTCCGCGGCCGTCACAAACCCACCTATACGCCCCACGTCGATACGGGTGACTACGTGGTCGTCATCAACGCGAGCAAGATCGTTCTCACCGGCAACAAGGAGGAGTCCACGGAGTACATGTCCTTTTCCGGCTACGTCGGTGGCGAGAAATACCGCAAGCTCGCCGAGGTTCGCGTCAAAAAGCCCGAATTCATCATCATGCAGGCGGTGAAGGGCATGCTGCCGAAGAACCGGCTCGCCCGTCAGATGCTGACCAAGCTCCGGGTATTTCCCGGTGCCGAACACGATCACGAGGCGCAGAATCCCGTTAAGCTTTAAAGGTAACCCATGAGCGCTGAATCCTCCGTTTATCTCGGCACCGGCCGTCGCAAGACCTCCACCGCCCGCGTCCGTCTTATTGCCGGTTCCGGCCAGCTTTCGGTCAATGACCGCAAGTTCGAAACCTATTTTACGCACGACAATTTTGTCCGCCGCGCCGTGGCTCCGCTGGTGACGGCCGACAGCAAGGACAGGTTCGACGTCATCGTTAATGTCGCCGGCGGCGGCATCAGCAGCCAGTCTGGTGCCGTGGCTCACGGTATCGCCCGTGCGTTGTTGAAATTCAATCCCGAGCTCCGCGTCCCCTTGAAGAAAGCCGGCCACCTCACCCGCGACCCCCGCGAGAAAGAGCGCAAAAAGCCCGGTCAACCGGGCGCCCGCAAGCGCTACCAGTTCTCGAAGCGTTAATCGCCCGACTGGAAACAAGATTCTACCGAAGCGGAGCGCCCCACGGCCTCCGCTTCTTTTTTTGGAGATACGAAACTTCTCGATTCCCGGGAGAGTCTGATTAATTCTGCCTTTTCACTCAATGAATGTCGGTATTGTCGGCGCGTCGGGTTACTCCGGCGAAGTTCTGGTCAAAATCCTCCTTGCACACCCGCGGGTCAAACTGGCGGTCGTCACCTCGCGCCAGCACGCGGGGAAGCCGGTGTCCTCGGTGATCCCGGCCTTGCGCGGTACAGGCGCCGACCAATTGAAGTTTAGCGATTCGAATCCCGCCGCCCTGGCGGCCCGGGAGGATATCGACCTCTGGTTTCTCGCCCTGCCTCACGGCGCGGCGGCCGATTTCGCCAAGACACTTCTTCCGGCGGGGAGAAAAGTGGTCGATTTGAGCGCCGACTTCCGGATCGCGGATCTGGCGGTGTACGAAAAATACTACGGCGTCCACCATGCTCCCGACCTGTTGCCATCCACGAAATTTGTCCTGCCGGAATTGACGGATCCCTCATGGAGGAAGGATGTGCGACTTGCCGCCGCGCCGGGCTGCTATCCGACGAGCGTGGTGGTGCCGCTGGCTCCCTTGCTCAAGGCCGGCATCGTCACGCGCGAGCACATCGTGGCGAATTCGTTCAGCGGCGTCAGTGGCGCGGGCAGGAAGATCGACGAACAATACCTTTACGTGGAACGGGCCGAAAGCGCCAAGGCGTACGGATTGACCAAACACCGTCATTTGGCCGAGATCGAGGAGCAGCTTTCGGGCTCCGCCGGTGTCTCCGTCGTGATGCAGTTCAATCCCCATCTCGCCCCGATGCGGCGGGGAATCGCGACGACCATCACCGTTCCGGCGACCAAGGGTGCCACCATCGAGGGACTGTACGCGGCATGGCGGAGCGCCTACGCCGGGCGGCCGTTTGTTTCCATTTTGCCCCCGGGCGAAACGCCGGACACCGCCCATGTTACGGGAACGAACCGGATTGATCTCTCCGCCGTCCTC
>Ga0164241_10003598_pt1 | contig 15483 bp, 16 predicted proteins | sample OricomyardsoilBY_FD_108780 | JGI IMG/M metagenome (GOLD analysis project Ga0164241, IMG submission 108780) | Backyard soil microbial communities from Emeryville, California, USA - Original compost - Back yard soil (BY) | ecosystem: Environmental > Terrestrial > Soil > Unclassified | place: USA... | reverse complement strand
TTGGGCGAGGTGCCACTAACTAAACCGCTCCGTCGCGTTCCCTTGGCAAACGAGCCAAGAAAGCGAACGCAACACGAAGCCGGGTCCGAAGCGACGGCAGTCGCTTTCGGCGTTGCGTGAGCGTCTTCCAGGCCGCTCACGATCTGCCTATTCCCACGAGCGGTCGGGTGTGCCTCCGCTCGGGTATGTATGTCCAGTTCCTACCCAAATCGGCCCACGCGAAGGCGTAACGAACAAGACACACCGACTTCGCTGAGCGGACACGATGGCTGGAGAAGATTCATGGGTCATGCTGGCAAAGAAACTATCGACCTCTGACTCGGAGCTTCCAACCAAACCTCTCAACGCGCGTCCCACGCCGCGCATCGAAGCCGCCTCGCACACGCATCTCATGCTGGTGAGCGCACCGCGCCCCACTCCCCGCAGCTTGGCCTGGGCGCGACGCGACGGCGCCGCGAGCCTCGACGCTGTCAAGCTCGAGTCGATGCTTCGTCTCGAGCGCTTGAACTTGGGATAGCGAGCCGAGGCGGTGGGGGTGGGGAAGAACGCGCCGCTGCCGCCCGCGACCCCGCCGGGTGATTGCGACAATAGGGCTCGAGGCGGTAGGGTTACGTTCTCACTGTAGCCGCGCCAGCGCGTCAGCGTCACCTTAATCTTGCACTCTGGCGGGTTGAGATTATGGTCATCGAGTGCAGCTACTGCCGACGCACTGTCGAGCCTGCGGAGACGTGGCGCTCGTTTCTCGCCGAGAACAGTCCGACGCCGCGATGCCTTGCCGCTGCGGAGGCACGGCGTTGGTGGTGCCCGGACCTAGGTTCGCTGAGCACGAAGTAGCACTTTTCGACTGGTTGACTCAGGTCGCGCGCTACGCGCAGCTCCGGCCAGCCGAGGCCCAGCGTATCTGTATCGAGATCGAGACGGGCCTCGCGCGCGCAGATCAGCCGGGCACTTATTCGCGGCTCACCCAACGTTTTCCGTCGCTCGCCGAGCTCGCACCGCAGCTTGCGGACTCGCCCGCGCGTCTAGCCCGCGCGCTCCGCATGCTCGAAACCATCCTCAACGCGCTTTCTATTCCCGGAAAGTCGTTGTCGCTGTCCAGCGCGCCGCTCGCGCAGCGTCGCGAAGCCTGAGGCTTTCGCTCCAGGGGCCCTCCGCGCCGAGACGAGCTTGCGGCTGCGTCTCGAGACGGCGGCATTGCGCTACGTCGAGACGAAAGACGGCGTGACCGGCGCAAGCTACGGACCGATGCTGGAGCTCGGCAGAGGCTGCGCTTTGGTGGCGCGGGCCTGCATGAAGGTCGTCCAGCTCCCGCTGTCTCCGTCGCGCGACTGCTCCCACTTGCCCTCGAGGGTATTGCCGCCTTCGATCACCCTCGCGGTGTAGCGCAGCTTGAAGGTGGGACCTGAGCCCTTCGACCAGCTACCGCTCAAGACGAGCGCCGAGCCGGTCTCGCGGATCTGCCAGTCGTTGGTGTTGCCGTCATCGTAGAAGGTATGGGCGAACAGCTCGCCGGCTTCGTTGCGCCCCCAGACCTCGATGCAGGCGACCGACTTCTGCCCGAGCTTGCCGTCGAGGCGGTGGACCAAGAAGTGACCGCCATCGAGCCACTCGAAGGTTTCGACCGCCACGAACGGCGACCCGGGTCCGAGCGGCCCTTCGATCTGTTGCCCTTCGGTGTGCCACTTGCCGACCAAGGGTCGGAGAGCCTCGAGTCCGGGCGCGGCGTCGGTTGCTGAATGCGTCATCGCCTCCGAAGGGGCAAGACGTGTGCCGGAGGGCGACTAGAGCAGCTTGCTGGCCCAGTCGTTCAGCGTCTCGAGCCAGCTGCCGCCTACCGCGAGCCGGTCATGCACGACGCGAACACCGGAGACTCCGCGCGCGAGCTCGACCGCTGTCTGCTTCTGCAAGCGAGTAGGGGCGCGTCCGCGCAGCGTGACGACTCCGGCTTCGACGTCGACGTGAATCGTGCGCGAGTCGAGGTGCTTCGCGCCGCTCAGAAGCTGCAATACCTGATCGTGGATTCGATCGTCGTGCAGCGTGACGGGGCCGGGCTGCCAACGCTCGGGCGTGGAGATTTCGGCGTAGCTTCCGCTGACGCCGCCAGCGCCGCCGCCGAGGTACCCGGCGCTGCCGCCGAAGCCCACGTAGCCCGGGCCCGCCAGGGAGCCCCGATCGATTGACTCTTTACCGTTCATGCACGAGCCTCTCTTTGCTTTTCGCCGCGCCGCCTTTCGGTCGCCTGGGAAAATGCGCGACGAGTTTTCGCTCGCTCAATCGCGAGCGCGGCCAGCCTTGGGGTTTTGCTCGTTGCCGTCCTTGTCGTGGCCGGTCCGAGCGTCGTCGCCGCTCCCTGCGGATTTCGAGCTATGATCGTCGGCCACTCCGGGCCGAACGCGCTTTTTTGTCTCGGGATGCGTGGTGGCTTGCTGTGGATCGGCGGGCTTCGAATGCTCATTCATGACGGCGAACGCAGCAAAGTGCGTGCCGGCGCGGCTGACTCAGAATTTATAACCGGTGACGAGCGTCTGAGCCAAAAGGCCCCAACCGTCGATCGCCACGAACAAGAGCAGCTTGAACGGCAGGCTGATCTGGCTGGGTTGCAGCATCTGCATGCCGAGCGCCAACAGCACGTTGGCCACCACCAGATCGATCACGAGAAACGGTAGATAGATCGCGAAGCCGAGCGCGAAGGCTTCGAGCAGCTCGGTGACGACGAATGCGGGGACGACCACCGTCAAATCGCCGCGCGACACCAGCTCGCGCTCGCTCGGAGGTCGCGCGGCGCGCGCGATCTCGAAGAAGCGCCCGCGCTCGCGCTCCGAGGCATTGTCCTGCAGGAATTTGGCGATCGGTTGCTTGGCGGCGGCGCTGACCTCGAGCAGCCACGTCGCGCTGTCGACCTGGGCATCGGCCGCCAGCAGCGGCGCCACACGCTCGTTCAGGCGCGTGCCGAGCGGAGCCATCGCCAGCAACGTCAGCGCGCCCGCGAAGGCCATGATCACGGCGTTGGAGGGCACGTTCTGCGCGCCGATCGCCCCGCGCACGATCTGCAGCACGGTCGAGATCTTCACGAAGGCGGTCAGCGTCATGAAGGCGAACGGCAACACCGTCGCGATACCGAGCGCCACGATCAGGGTCAGCGGGCGCGCGAGCAGGTCGGGGGACGCGCTCACGTCGGCTCCTTCGCCGCGGGCTCGCTCGCCGGCTTGACGCCGACGGCGCGCTTCAAGACTTCGGCGAAGCTGCGCGGCTCGAGGGGAGGGGACGGACGCGGCACGAGCGCCGACGGCATCTCGCCGAGCTTGGCGAGGGCGCTCTCGGAGGCGGCGAGCACGTAGACGGTCTCGCCCGCGCGGACTAGGTAGACAGCGCGTCGCCCCTCGAGCGGCAGCCGAGCCACCAGCTCGAGCGGGCCACCGAGCTTGCCGACGCCGGCGCGGCGCAGCGCGCTCAGGACGATGACCGACAGCGCCACCACCGCCAGCAACGTGACCAGCGTCTCGATTACGTACCGCGATAGCGGTGTCATGCCGGGCGCAGCCTACACGCCCGCCTGCGCCCGGAACAGCCGGCTGGCGACGCCGACCGTCAGCGCAATCGCCGGGCGCTCACGGTGCGGGGCGCGCGGGGTCGATGGCTTTGGTGCCGCCCGGTGGCGGGATCGACCCGGAGGGCACCGGGGGCGGGTGCGACAGCGGCTTCGGCGCGGCCGCCCCCGAGCGGGGGTTGCCTGCCTCTTTCAGGCGCCGCGCCGCCTGCACCATGTGCACCACCTGATCGAGGATGACCGCGACGAGGATCACGGCGCCGACGATGATGTTGGTCCAGTTCTGGTTCAGCCGCCAGATGCGCTGGATGCCGTCGGCGTCCGCGTACTGAACCTGGAACATGTTGATGCCGTTGTCGATGATGCGCATGATCGACGCGCCGATCACGATGCCGAAGATGGTGCCCTCGCCGCCGCGCAGCGAGCAGCCGCCGAGCACGGCCGCCGCGATGGCGTAAAGCTCGTAGGCGACGCCGACTTGCTGCGACATCTGGCCGATGTAGGCCGCGTAGCACACGCCTGCGATGCCAGCGGTACCGGCCGAGATCACGTAAGTGAGCAGCTCGACGCGATCCACGTTGATGCCGGAGTAGCGCGCCGCGTCGCGGTTGCCGCCGATCGCGTAGATGTAGCGGCCGAGCACCGTGTAGTGCAGCACGTAGGCTCCCACCGCGGCCACGGCGGCGAAGATCAGCAACGGCCAGCTGAGCAGCGGATCGCGGCCCAAGTGCAGCAAGCCGCCGTTGGCAAGGTCGAGCAGAGGCGAGTCACCCATGCTGATCACGCCGCCGTCGACGATCGTCTGAGAGACGCCGCGCAGCAGCAGCATGCCGCCGAGGGTCACGATGAACGGCTGCAGCTTGAGGCGGGTGATCAACAGCCCCTGGAGCACGCCCACGCCCACCGCCGCCAGCAACGCCACCGAAATGCCGATCCACAGCGGGTAGCCGAGGCCGCCGGCCTGGCTCGACGAGAACCGGGCGATGATCACGCCCGTCAGACCGACGACGGAGCCGATCGACAGGTCGATGCCGCCGGTGATGATGACGAACGCGATGCCGATCGCGAAAATCCCGAGCATCGAGATCTGACGCGTCGTGTTCACGACGTTGGACGCGCCCAAGAAATCCGAGTTCGAGGTCCAGAGCGCGATGCACATCAGCACCAGCGCCAGCAACATTCCGAGCTCACGCCTCATGACGGTGTCACATTGCCTTCTCCGGTAGCGACGGGCTTACCGGTCATCAAACCCGCGATCGCGAGCTGCGTGAGCTCGTGGCGCTCGAGCACGCCCTTCACACTACGTTCGTGCATGACGACGACGCGATCGCTCATGCCGATCGTCTCTTCCATGTCGGAGCTGACCATCAGGATGGTGATGCCCTGAGCGGCCAAGTCGGCCATGTGGCGGTAGATTTCGGCCTTGGCTCCGACGTCGATGCCGCGCGTCGGCTCGTCGAGGATCAAGACCTTCGGTGACATCGCCAGCCATTTGGCGAGCACCACCTTTTGTTGGTTGCCGCCGGACAGGTTCACGACCGCTTGCTTGATCGAGGGCGTCTTCGTTCGCAGACGCTTGACGCCCTCCTCGGCTACGACCTGCTCCGTCTTGCGATTGAGCCAGCCGAGCGGCGAGTAGCTCGACACGTTGGGCAGCGACGTGTTCTGGGCGACCGACATCGGTAGCACCAGGCCGTGCCGTTTTCGATCTTCGGGCGCCAGGTAGACGCCGGCGTCGATCGCGTCGCGCGGGACGTGAGGGGCGTAGTCTTTGCCGCCGAGCTTCATCTTGCCCGACAGCGCGGGGGTGACGCCGAAGATGGCTTCCATCAGCTCGGTGCGGCCAGCGCCGATCAGGCCCGCGAACCCCAAAATCTCGCCCTTCCGCGCCGTGAAGCTGGCGCGATCGGGCGCGCCGGGGACGACGAGCCCCTCGACCTCGAGCATCGGCTCGGTCGAGATGTGCTCGCGCTTCTCGGGAAAATATTGGTTGCTGAGCTCGCGACCGACCATCATCGCCACGACCTTGTCGTGGGTGGCCTCCGCTCGCTGCAGATCGCCGACGTAGCGACCGTCGCGCAGCACCGTGATGCGATCGGACAAATCCATGACCTCTTGCATACGGTGCGAGATGTAGACGATGCCGATACCGTCGGCCTTCAGCTGGCGAATGATCTTGAACAGCTGCTCGGACTCGGCGCTGGCCAACGACGAGGTCGGCTCGTCCATGATGATGATGCGGGCCCGGGTCGAGAGCGCCTTCGCGATCTCCACCATCTGCATCTGCCCTGCCGTCAGCCGTGACACGGGCGTGGTCACGGGCATGCGCAGGCCGACGCGCGCGATCAGCTCCGCGGCGCGCGCGTTCATTTTCGGACGGTTGAGCGGGCCGAGCAGCCCGCCCTTCGCGCCTTCGTTGCCCAGGAAAATGTTGGAGGTGATGTCGAGGTTGGGAGCCAGCATCAGCTCCTGGTGAATGAGCGCGATGCCGTGGGCCTTCGACTGCTTGACGCCGCCTAGCACCACCGGTTTGCCGTCGATGCTGATCTCGCCTTCGTCGGGCGGCTGCACCCCGCCCAAGATCTTCATCAGCGTGCTCTTGCCGGCGCCGTTCTCGCCCATCAACGCCAGCACCTCACCCTCCTGGAGCGAGAGCGAAACGCCTTGCAACGCCACCACGCCTGGGAAGCGCTTGGTGATGCTGCGCATTTTGAGGAGAACGGGCGTGTTGCCCCGGCTCGGGTCGCTCATGGCCGTGCTCGGTCTGCTTTCCGCGGGCGGTGCTACTGCACCGATTTCCGCATCTCGGCCAGCTCGCTCTTGAACGAGTCGACGTTGCCCTTGTCGATCACGGTCACGCCGGTGTCGATCACACCGCCGGTGGGGATCGTCTTTTTCGTCTCTTCTTTGTTCGTGGCGAGGCCGTGCAGCCACTTCGCCGACAGGTAACCGAACTGAAATGGCTTCTGTACGACGGTCGCCTCGATCGTGCCGCGCTTGATGGCGTCGAGGGTCGCGTCGTCTTCGTCGAACACGGCCGCCTTGACCTTGCCCTGCTTGCCGAGCCCTTCGATGGCGGCCGCGATCGCGGGGCCATTGTAGTTCCAGAGGCCGACGACGAGGCTCAGATCTTTGTGGGCGTTGATGATGTCTTCGACGTTGGAGCGCGCCTTGGCGCGGTCGGTGTTGTCTTCACGCTTGTCGACGATCTCGATCTTGTGATCTTTGGTGGCGGCCTCGACACCGGCCAGGCGCTGCGAGGCGTTGTCGGTCGAAAGCGAGCCGACGAAGATCGCGATCTTGCCGCCGTCGGGCAGGATCTTCGCGATGCGCTCACCCAAGGCCTTGCCGGCCTCGAAATTGTTGGTGCCGATGTACAGCAGGCGCTTCGATTTCTCGGCGTCGGAATCGAACGTGATCAAGCTGGTCTTGTCCGCGACCTCGTTCAGCACCCGCAGCTGATCTTTGGGGGCGATCACGCTGACCGCGACCGCGTCGTAGCCCTGGCTGGTCAGGTTCTGGAGGATTTGATTCTGATCTTCCGGGGTGCCGTTGGGCGGCATCTTCATGTCGACCTGGACCTTGGCTTCCTTCTCGTACTTGCGCAGGCCAGCTTCCGCGATCTTCCAGAACTGACTGGCGTTGTTGGTCACGAACGCCAGCTTGACGATCTTGCTGCCGGCGGCTGCGCCCGACGCGGCGGAGGCGGCTCCGTCTTTCTTGGAGTTGTTGCAGCCCAGGGCGAGCACTACCGGCAACGCCGCCAACAGCAGGCCCAGGTTTCGCTTAGCTTTGTTCATTTCCGACACTTCCTCGGTTTTTGCTGGCGCCCGTCGCATCAGCTCGTGGCCGGACGCGCGATGGTGCGCGGCCCACGCAGGCTAAGTGACAGAAGGCAGGCTTATTCGGTCAACGCTTTGAGGTACGCTGGCTCATCCGCGACGCAAAAGAAAGGTCCTTTACCAAGCTGGCGGCGGCGTTGACAAGCGACCGGCGTGCGTATAACAGCGGCCGCCGTTTTTCGCCAGCGCAAATCAGGGTGCTCGTCGCGGAGGATGCCGCGGAATCGCCGACAAATTGCGCTGTCGGGCGGCCCGCATTTCCGTCGCCGTTTGAGCGCGCAGCGGGCTGCTGGAAGGGCGACGAGCTTGCCAATCACGGGCACGGGCAGGCTCGTTGTCGAGGGGACGCGCCCGATGACGCCTTGACCGTCCACGCATTTGCGCGAGAACGACAGGGCCTTGCGCAGATTGGCGTTGGTCCGAGAGCATCAAGCGGCGTTGCAGCTTTGTCGGCGTTGCGACGCGATGCACCAACCGGTGGTCGTGGGCCCGCCCGTGCTATCGCGGCTCTTGCTCGTCGGTCAAGCTCCGGGGGACAAGGAGCCGGCGCTCGGGCGGCCGTTCGCGTGGACCGCGGGCAAGCAGCTGTTCAAATGGTTCGCGACGCTCGGCGTGGCTGAGGCCGAATTTCGAGCCCGCGTGTACATGGCCGCGACCTGCCGCTGCTTTCCCGGTAAAAATCCGCGCGGCGGCGACCGTGTGCCGTCGGAGCGCGAGGTGGAGCAATGCCGGCCATGGCTGGAGCGTGAGATCGAGCTGCTGCGCCCGACGTTGATCATCCCGATCGGCCGCCTCGCGATCGAACAGTTTTTGCCGGCGCGTCCGCTGGTCGAGCAGATCGGGCAAACATTCCAGATCGAGCGCGGGCGACGGCGCATCGACGTCGTCCCGTTGCCGCATCCGTCGGGGGCGTCGACGTGGCCGCGCACCGAGCCGGGCAAGAGCCTGACCGCGCGGGCGCTGGCGGCGCTGGGACGCCACCCGGCGTGGTGCGCGACCTTCACCGGCGCTTAGTGGCCGTCGGCCATCTGGCCAATGGTCGTCTGCCGTTCAGACAGCGGCTCTGGGCGACCCTTGACTCCATTGTTCGTGGGCGGTACGGCGTCCCCGCCTTGGCCCTCGTCGTCCAGAAATTCGGCGGTACTTCGGTTGCAAATCTCGAGCGCATGCGGCGCGTCGCGGAGCTCGGGCTCCGCGCGCAAAGCGAAGGTCATCAAGTCGTGATGATCGTCAGCGCCATGTCCGGCGAGACCAACCGCCTGCTGGCGTTGGCTCATCAGATCTCGCCGACCCCGGACATGCGTGAGATGGACTCGCTGGCCTCGACGGGCGAGCAAGTCAGCGCCGCGCTCGTGGCCATGACGATCCAGAAGCTGGGCGGCAAGGCGAAGAGCTTCTTGGGTCATCAGATCCGCATTCAGACCGACGATGCCTTCACCAAGGCGCGCATCGTCAACATCGAAGACTCGCGGCTACGTAACGCGGTCGAAAGCGGTCACATCGCCGTCGTCGCGGGGTTTCAGGGAATCGACCCGGGCGGCAACATCACCACCCTCGGTCGCGGCGGCTCCGACACGACGGCGGTGGCGATCGCGGCCGCGATCAAGGCCGACGTCTGCGAGATCTACACCGACGTCGACGGCGTCTATACGACCGATCCGAACATCTGCCCCGCTGCGCGCAAGATTGAGCGCATCAGCTTCGAAGAAATGCTCGAGCTTGCTTCGCTTGGTGCGAAGGTGCTGCAAATCCGATCCGTCGAGGTAGCGATGAAGTACGGCGTGCCCGTGCACGTGCGCTCCTCCTTCACCGACACTACAGGGACCATGGTTGCTTCCGAAGAAGGTTTGGAGTCCGTCGTCGTTTCAGGCGTTGCCTACGACAAAGGCGAGGCCAAGGTGCAGTTGGTCGGGATGCCGGATCGGCCCGGCGTCGTCGCGAAGATCTTCGGGCTCCTCGCCGAGCAAAACGTCTCCGTCGACATGATCATTCAGAGCCCGTCGCGCGGCGGCGGCAGCTCGACCGACGTGACCTTCACGGTGGCGAAGACGGATCTGGCGCGCGTCAAGGAGCTGATCGAGAGCAGCGTGAAGGAGCTTGGCGGCGGTCAGGTCGAGTACGACCCCGAAATCGTCAAGGTCTCGATTGTTGGCCTCGGCATGCGCTCGCACGCGGGCGTGGCCGCCAAGACCTTCGGCATCCTCGCCGCCGAAGGCATCAACATTTTGGGCATCAGCACCAGCGAGATCAAGATCAGCTGCATCATCGCCGCGAAGTACACGGAGCTCGCGGTGCGCGCCCTGCACGAGGGCTTCGAGCTCGAAAAAGCGCCGTCCTGACGCTTTTTCGCAACCAGCAACGCTGACGGCCGATACGCCCTGCATGGGGCGTTGCGCGCTTTTGCTCGTGCTGGTGCTGGTGGGGTGTCGGACGGGCGCCGGCGCTCTGGAGCGGCTCGATCCGGCGTCGGTCGCGAGCGGTGAAGCGGGCGCCGAGAGCGAGCCGCCAGCAGCCCTGCCCGTCGAAGGCGCGTCCGCGCCACGCGACGCCGATGGCGCCAGCGGCGCTAGCCAGGGAGCAGGCGAAGGCTGCGGGGCGGAGGCGGTGACGCTCGACGAGATCCACTCGGGGCGCGTGCGCAGCGGCGCGGCGTTGGCCGTCTCCGACCTGGTCGCGACCTCGCAGAAGTTCCTCGTCTCCGAAGCCAAGTCGGGGAGCTGCTTGTGGGGCGCCTTCGCCGCCGGCTCGCGGCGCGCCGGCGCCGGCTCCGGCCTGCTCCTGGTATCGTTCGGCGCCAAGCACGTCGATGGTGAAGCCTGCGTCCCCGGCACCGACGCGCTGCCGGCCGATGTCACTCCTGGCGACGCGCTGCGAGTCGAAGGCACGCTACGGCAATACGTTTCAGCGGAGTGCGACGGCGTCGCGCCCGCGCCACAGCTGCGCGTCGACGCGGCGTGTCCAGCGCGGCGGCTCGGGCACACCGACGCACCGGCGCCGGCGGTCGTGGATCGAGCGCTCGCCACGCGCTTGGCGGAGGGCAAGGATCGGCAGCTGCTGCGCGACTGGAGCGGCGCGCTGATCGCGCTCGACGGCGTGACCGCCTTACAAGACGCCGACGACGGCGACGCCGTCTTCCCGTTCGGGGTGATTCGGCTGGTCGAGACGCCGCTCGAGGTGCACTCACGGCTCTACTACTTCGATCTGAGCGAAGGCGGGCCCCGCGCCGCGACGAAGACGCCGCGCTTCGGCTATCCTTCACGCTTCGAGCGCATCACCGGCCTCGTATTTCTCGACTACTGCCGCTGGTCGCTCGCGCCGCGCGACCGCTGCGCCGATCTCGCTCCCGCGAGCGACGACTGCGCCGCCGATCGGGGCTGAGTCGCCCCGCGAGGGTCATCGACAATCGGCCGCGAAGCGCTGCTCCCCGATTCTCAGCAGCAGCTGTAGCAGTCGCGCGGCCGCTTCATCCTTCGTGTGCGGGAACGGCTCCGTGCACAGGCGAGGCGGCGACTCGTCGTCGACCGCGTCTTCGACCGGCGAAACCCCGGTCACGGCCAGCGTCAAGATCGCGTCGATCTCGTCGAAGCAGTGATCGGTGCCCGGCGGCGGCCCGAGGCCGGACACCGCGAGCAGCAGCTTGCATCCTGCCCCCGCCGTATCGCGATTGCACTCGAGGAAGCGCTGGTAGGTGGAGCGGAGCGCGTCGTTGCCGAGTGAATCGATCTCGTCGGGTTCCAAATCACGGCGTGGAGGAATGGAGTGCTTGAGTCGCGCGAAATCGATCAGCGCGGCGCGGCTCTCGACGACTTCATGGAGGAACGATCGCGCCGAGGAGCCGTCTTTCCGAAGCTCCCGCGGCACCGCGAAGCTGTCGGGGGTGTAGACGAAAGCGCCTTGCGTGCCGGGAAAGGTGACGGTGTCGACGTCGGCGACGGTGCTGTCGTCGAGCTGGGCCCAGCCCCAGTCGCCGGTGACCGTCATCAACGCCTGGCCCGACCCTACTTGGCGCAAGGCGTCTTGCCAGCTCACGGGCTGGGAGACGTTGCTGAAGCCAGTCAGCTCGCGGAGCACCGACACCATTTCCTCGAGCGACGCGCGCAGCTCGGCGGCTCGGCTGCCGTCGTCGTTCTCGAGCCCGCCCTGCCAGAGCGTCTCGTAAGCGTCGTGCCCCAGGCCGAGCAGCACGTTCTCGAACGCGACGACGGTCAGCGGCCACTCGCTCCCGGCGCCGAGCGCCAGCGGAATCACGTCCGCACCATCGGCGGTCTTCGCTGCGAGCTGGGCGACGGCGGCAAGCTCGGCCACGAGCTCGTGAGGGCTCTGCAGCTCGGACAAGTCCCGCAGCGGGGTGCCCTGCGCCTGCGCGTGTTGCTGCAGCTCGGTGAACAGCTTGCGATTGTAAAACAAGACGTTCAGGTGATGGATGCCGACGGGTAGGCCATACAAGTGGCCTCGACACGTCAGCGGCGCCAGCGCGGTGCTGAAGTAAGCGCGGTTCCAGTCGTGCTCGTCGCGCAGGCGATCGAGCGAGCACACGTCGGTCGACGCCGAATCGTGCCCCTCGACCCAGCGCAGCACGTCATTGCCGCCGTTGACTTGGAAGACGTCAGGCAACCGCTTGGTCACGAACGCATCGTTGATGTGCCGCTGGGCTTCGATGCGCGTGGTCATGTCGTCGAAGCTGACGAAATAGCGGCGGCGGTCGATGCGGTCGGTCAAGGTTCGGAGCGCGCGGTCCTCGTGGTCGTCGGACGACCAAAACGTCGCGATGCTGAACGTCGCGTCCCGAACGTCGGCGGGCGGCTCGGCCAGGTCGCAAGAGCTGGGTGGGTAGTCGCCGAGCCTGACGTCTCCCGAGCACGCCAGCAGCCACAGCGGCGCGCCCCACAGCAGCGAGCGCACGCTCGCTCGTGCCATGCCGAGTCGGCCCGCGTGATGAACCACCTTCATCGATCGTGCGCGGTATAGCCCAATGCTCGTCGCGCTCCCACCCAGTATGATGTGGCATAACCCCAAGGTTAGAAGCGTCGAGGGACCTGTTCGCCGGCGGCGTGTCGCCTTAGGCTGAGCGCGAATGTTGTGGCTGGGAGGCTTTCACGCCCTCGACTTGACGACCAGCACTCCGGATGCGCTGTGCCCACCGCTGGAGGAGACTCGCGCCGCCGTGAACGCGCGGGTGGGTGAGGTCCGAGGCGAGTATCAAGCCGAATTTACGCTGGTTCGCGCCGACGATGGCCAGCAAGCTCTGCAGCTCGTGCTGCGCGAACGCCAGGCGGAAGTGCTGCGCCGCGAGCTGCCGCTGGACGGCGCTGGATGTGACGATGCCGCCCAGGCCATCGCGCTCGTGCTCGAGAGGTATTTCGACGCCATTGAAAAGCGTGAGCCGAGCGAAGGACCCAAATCGGCAATCGCTCTCGAGCCGAGCGCGCCGGCTGCGTCGCAACCTGCCTCAGTTGCGGCTCCCGAAGCCGAGCCTTCGGTGCGCCCCGCGAGGTGGCGTGCACGGGCCGGCGCCGTCTACGACTGGGAGCTCGGGCCTGCCGCTGGCGTCGGGGTCGTGCTCTACCCCACGGCGTTTCGACCGAGCTCGCGCTTCCACGTTGGAGTAGCACTGGACGCGGCGCAGTTTCTCCTACGCTCGAGCGAGACGGTTCGAGAAGAGAGAATCACGGCTCTCACGCTACGAACCGCGCTTTCGCTACCGTTCACCTTCGAGCTGCGCCGCTTGTCGCTCAGCGCGGGGCCGTGGGCCGAGCTGCGTTTGCAGCGCGCTTCTGCGCCGACGTTGCCGCACGGCCGCAGCGATTACCGAGCTTTGCCCGGTTTGGGCGCCTTCGCCGGGCTGGGTTGGGGGCTCACCCCGAGCTTGACGCTGGGGGCCGGTTTCGCGTTCGGAGCTCAGCTATCAGGCGCGGCGCCGCGCTTCATTTTGCAGGAAGACGGCGGTGGACGAAATGAGGTACTGGTTCCACATGCGTGGTTCGGAGAGGCGCAGCTGATGCTCGCGCTGAGTCTTTAGAAAAAAATCGAGAAGAGACGGCGGAGGCCGAAGGTTTGGGGTTTCAGCGACTCTAATCCCGCTAAGAGGACCGGTGCGCACGCTCGTAGGTTTGGAACCGCCGACGGAAGTACTCGTGGCGCGCTGCGTTGCCGGCGACGAGCAGGCCTGGGCGTGGCTGTACTCGCGGCACGCGCGCACCATCGCGCATTTTTTGCGTCGCCTCGGGGTCGCTCCCGACGCGCTCGAAGACGCGCTGCAGGAGGTCTTTCTGCAAGCCTTTCGTTCGCTCGACAAATTTCGCGGTGAGGCCGCGATCAAGACGTGGCTTTATCGCCTGGCCGTAACGCAGGCTCGACGAACACGGGAAAAGGCTCGCTTCGCGCGGCGCATCCGGCAGTTGTTGATGCTCGAGGTCACGGCCGAAGGCGACTGGGGTGACGAAGAACCGCACCGCGCCGAGCGCCTGCTCCAGGCGGCGCTGAGCCAGCTGAGCGCGATAGAGCGCGAAGCATTCGTGCTGTACGAGCTCGAAGGCCAGTCGGGCGTCGAGCTGGCGGCAATCTTTCGGTGTCCGGAGGCGACTGTCTATCGGAGGCTGCACGACGCGCGCAAGAAGTTCCAGGCGTTCATCGAGGGGGAGGCGCGGCCATGAGCTCCGACCCTCGCGCGCCGACGCGCCTCGTCGATACGCCGGGACCAGCGGGAGACTCCGTGCGGGCGGCGCTAGCGACGCGCGAGCTCGGCCCGGAGCCATCGCCATTCAACGCGCTGCGCGAACGACGCACGCGGCGCCTGCAACGCCAGCTGGCGTGGGGCTCGGTGACGATGGCGGCGGTTGCGCTACTCGGCGTACGCCTGCTGCATCACGAAGAAGAGGCGCCGATCGTGCGGGCCGAGACCTTCGCTCCGATCCAACGCGAGCCCGCGCATGGCCCCGCCGAGCCCGCGAGCCTCGCGCCGCCGCGCGACGCGGAGCCGAGCCCGCCGCCGGCGCCGCCGCCGAGGGCCAAGTCGGGCGCGACGCGAACGACCGCGAAGCCAGTGGTCGCGCGTGTCCCACCCGTCGCGCAGGCGGCGGCGCCGAACACCGGCGCCGCGCATGGCGCGAGCGGAGGCGGCGGAGCTCGCGCGTGCGCCGACCTCGCTCGGACCGGCGACGCGGAGGCGGCGCTGACCTGCTATGAACGACTCGCCATCGGCAGCGGCATGACGGCTGAGCTTGCCTTGTTCGAGCGGGCACGGCTCGAGGGCAAGGCGCTACGCCGGCCGGACCGCGCGCTGAAGACGCTCGAGGCGTACCGGCTGCGATTTCCGCACGGCTCGCTCCGGCCCGAGGTCATGCTCGCGCGCATCGAGTGGCTGGTGCGCTCGGACGACCGCGAACGAGCGCGGCAAGCCGTCGACGAAGCGCTCGCGTCGGGGCTGCTCCGCGAACGCACGGCCGAGCTTTCACGGTTGCGCGACTCGCTCCGCCCCGTTCCTGCGCTTGACCGTGCTCCCTGACGCTGGGATCGTCCGGCCGTGTCCGGTCCCAGCCCCGAGGCAGCTGCCGCCAGCCCGCCCGCGCCGGCGGCGACGCCGGTTTGGCAAGTGCGGCTCGCCGTGCCGGCGCCGCTCGGGCAAGCCTTCAGCTATCTCGTGCCGCCCGAGCTGCGCGAACGAGCCCGTCGCGGGGCGCGCGTGTTGTGCGAGCTCGGCCGGCGCAAGGTGCTGGGGGTCGTGCTGGACGCGGGCGAGCGTGTGCCCGACATCAGCGTCGAGCGCATGAAGTCGATCGTGGCGGTGGTCGATGCAGAGCCGGTGCTGCCGGAAGAGCTGCTGAGCTTCTTGCAGGCGCTGGCGAGCTACTACGTCGCGCCGATCGGCGGCGCGATCGAACTGTCGTTGCCGGCGGTGGAGCGCACGGCGGCGGAGCTGCTCAAATCGACGCAGACCGAGCTCGGAAAGGTGCCGGCCAAGGTCGTGGGGCGCTGGGTACGATTCGTGGCGCTGTCGGCGCAGCCGCCGCTCGGCGCCCCGCCGCGCGGCAAAGCGCAGCAAGTGCTCGAGGCCCTGGCCGACGGAGAGATGCTCGCCGCCGAGCTCGAGAAGCG
>Ga0164241_10003597_pt1 | contig 15483 bp, 4 predicted proteins | sample OricomyardsoilBY_FD_108780 | JGI IMG/M metagenome (GOLD analysis project Ga0164241, IMG submission 108780) | Backyard soil microbial communities from Emeryville, California, USA - Original compost - Back yard soil (BY) | ecosystem: Environmental > Terrestrial > Soil > Unclassified | place: USA... | reverse complement strand
GTCGAGCAACTCCGAAAGCACCACCGACGCGGCACGATCCGAGTTGTCGCGCGCGGAGCGGCCAACATAGCTCAGGATCAGTCGGTTCGTTGCGGCAAAAATAGTATCGAGAAAGAGCTGCCGATCGTCACGGCGCCGATCCTGATCGCCCGGTCGGGTATCGATACTGAGAAGGTCGTACGCCGCCCGGCGATTGCTGCGTGGAAACGAATCATTGTCGAGCCCGAGTACCGCTATCACGCGAAATGGAATCGCGCGCATCGGCTTGAGAGCAGCCACTACCATCCCGCCAGTGAGAAAACCGCCGGTCATCATCTCGCCCGAGAGCGATCGCTCGATCCAATCGCGCGCGACCGCAAGTTCTATTGCGCCATGATAACCACCATCGCGCTCGACATAGCCGAGCGTATCGATCGCCGCGAGCAACGTAGCCATCGCGCTCTCCTCGTCGTCTCCGTCGGGTTGGAGCATTGTGACAGCGGCATCGCGCAGCGTCGATCGCCATGCGGTCGGAGTACGCGGTGCGCGCCACTCGTCCAGCATGTCGAAGAGCCGATCGATCCAGAGCGCAAACGCACCCAGCGTTTCAGGATCGCCGACGGTGTCGCCGGCATACGGCAGCACGCCAGCGATCGCATCTTCGGCACGTCCCGTCGCGTAACCCATGAGCAGGCGATCGATTCCCGCGCGCCACGTGTTCGTTTCGACTGCCGGAAGATCGAAATCGCTCTTCCTCATCGCGCCATCGCGCCCCCATCGGATCCGCGTTTCCTCGATCCAGCGAAGTATCGTCTGCGCCCCTCGCTCCGATATCGCAGCTGAGCGCCGCACGGCTTCGATATCCAGCAGCTCGACAATCTCCGGCACGGTCCAGCGCGCACCTGCCAAACGTAGAACGCGCAGCATCGCTGCGGCGATCGACGACTCGTGCGCGACAGGACGGTCGGCAACACGATGCGGAATGCGCGGGAGTTCAGGCTCGCCCACATCGAACACTGCTTCCACCAATGGTGCATACGTCGTCGTATCCGGAACGAGCACAAGAACATCGTGCGGGCGTAGCGTCGGATCGGCGGCGAAGGCCGCGAAGATCTGGTCGCGTAAAACTTCCATCTCGCGCATCGGCGAGTGGCACACGTGCACCGTGAGCGAGTCGTCAGCCAGATCGAGCGCGGCCGGCGCGAGCATCCCGGGTTCGCGACCGCGCACGACACCGGCTCGCACGTCGCTCCGAAGCCGACCGAGACAGCTCGCCGGGACCAGCTCGGTGGCTGCATGCTCCTCGAGGGTGAGATTGTCCCCAAACAGCGAGATGAGCTCGCGAACACTGCCACCAAACGCATCAAACAGGGGGTTTCGCGGACCATCCGCTCCCCAGCTCGCCCTCGGCGGTGCGAGGATGTAAACCCGGACCGGGACGAACCTTGCCATCGCCTGCAGCAGCCGCACAACGTGGAGTGGCAGCGCGCTCACACCGAACACCGATACGCGCGGTGGAAGGCCGAGCGGCACCTCATCAGCCGCATTCAAACGCGCCGACGCTCGATCCATCCAACGGGAGAAGGTGTCTTCTGGCGCATTACTGGCGCATAAATGTTTCCATAATGCATGCTGCCACCGCTGATTCGGCGATCCTGTCTCTACAGGCTCAGTCTCCTCCCACGTCGCCAGGACATCCGGCCGATATAGCTGATAGTCGTCGAGGCAGTTCGCAGCGCGCACGGCCAGACCCAGTCGCTTGCGCGTGTCGGAGTCGTGCAGGAATCGGCTGACTGCAACAAAATCGGGGTCATCGGCGACCCCCTGCTCAAAACGGTCCAGTATCCGCCAGGTCATTGCCTCCGGCTTGAAGCGCGGATCCTGCGCCCGGCTGTCACCAGTCAGCACCTTCGCGATGTCTCGGGCGAAACTGCCCGGAAATTCGATCTGGAGCGAGGCCGCGCAGCCGATCCGACGAGCGAGTTCCTGTCGCACCCAGCGCCGCATACCGAAGTTGTGAACGACGATGCGCTCGCTCTCGAACGGCCCCAGCGGAGAGACGCTCAGATCGAGCGCCAGTCGCTGACCAAGCGTCGCCGGGGAGTCGCTCGTAACGAGTGTGAGGAGAGAGGACATCTCAAAAAAGACTTGGCTGGGAGCGGTAAACGTGTGGCTTCAAAGCTGTTTTGGACAGGGCGTCGGTGTCACATGATACCGCGAACGTCTGACAGCGGAGGAAATGCCGATCGAGATACTGGCGGCAGGATCCTTGAACTGACGCAGAATACCGGCGACGCAGCTCGCCGCTGGTGCTATCATCAACTGTATCAACAATCCGGAAATCGACAATGCTGGCAACGGTACTGTACGGCGCGCGCGATGTTCGTTTCGAAGCACGCGCAGATCCCACGATCATGAAACCGACGGACGCGATCATTCGCCTCTCTGTGACGTGTATATGCGGCTCCGATCTCTGGCCGTACCGCGGTACGCCTCCTGTCAGGCAGCCGATGGCGATGGGCCACGAATATTGTGGCATAGTCGAGGAAGTCGGTCGCGACGTGAAATCGATCAGACCTGGACAGTTCGTAATCGGTTCATTCTGCATATCGGATGACACCTGCGTGATCTGTCAGCACGGATACCAGTCACGGTGCGTGCAGGGCGAATTCATGTCGGGCGCGCAGGCTCCGCTGCTGCGCGTGCCGCTCGCGGACGGCACACTCGTCGCCACATCCGAAGTTCCTTCCTCCAACATGTTACCGGATCTTCTCGCGGTCTCTGACGTACTCGGCACCGGCTGGTTCGCAGCCGATGCCGCGAATGTCGGCCCTGGCTCATCGGTCGTTGTTGTCGGAGACGGGGCTGTCGGATTGCTCGGCGTACTGTCGGCCAGACAGATGGGCGCCGAGCGAATCATTGCGATGAGCGGACATGCGCCGCGTCAGAAACTCGCGCTCGAGTTCGGCGCGACCGATATCGTCACGGAACGTGGTGACGAGGGCGTCGCGCGCATCAAGGAGCTGACCAACGGACTCGGCGCCGATTCAGTGCTGGAGTGTGTTGGAACGCAGCAATCGATGCAACAGGCGATCAAATCAACGCGTCCTGGCGGATGGCTGGGCTATGTCGGCGTGCCGCATGGCGTATCGTTCGACGGGGGCGAAATGTTCGCCGCCGAGATCCATCTGCACGGCGGACCGGCGCCGGTGCGACGATTCCTGCCGCATCTGATTGATCTCGTACTCGACGGAAAGATCCATCCCGGCAAGGTGTTCGATCTTACGTTACCGCTGGCCCAGGTGGCAGAAGGATATCGCGCGATGGACGAGCGACGCGCTATCAAGACGCTGTTGACACCGTGAGCCGCGAGTAACGTCGACGGTGATTACCCCGCCGGCCACGCACCGAGCAGACGACGCACTGCGATCAACTGCCCAACGTGGTACGCCATGTGGTCGGTTGCAACAAGGATGGTGCGCAGGTACGTGCAGTCCTTGCTCCATGGGATGTTCGCTGTCAGGTCGAGCGTGGGGTCAGTGGTGATGGCATGGAGCTCCGTGCGATCATTGCGCACTGCAGCGATGCTGTTTTCCCACTCATCAGAATCTCGTGGTGCCTGCGTGGACGGCCAGTAGTCATCCGGCCACGCGGGCGCCTCGTACGATGAATCGCGCATGAACGCAATGAGATCTGCCTGCGCGAGTCGAATGTGCTCGACCAGCTCCCAGGCGGAATGCGGGAAGTGTTCCACACGACGGCCACGGAGTTCGGCTGGGAGATCGGCGACTGCATCGTCGAAAGTCGCATGGGCCTGACGCCAGTCAATCGACGAGGCGACGATGGAGCGCCATGAATCTGGAAGCACGGATGACAGTCGCTAGTCGCGCAGGTAATGACAGCTGTAGCCACCCGGATTCTTTTTCAGGTAATCCTGATGATACTTCTCGGCGCTGTACCACGCGGACGCCGGTTCTATCGTCGTGGTGATCGGCTTCTTCCACCTGCCGGATGCCTGCGCATTCGCGATTGCCTGCTCCGCGATTCTTGCCTGTTCCGGTGACTGCGGAAAGATTGCAGAGCGATACTGGGTGCCGATATCGTTGCCCTGCCGATTCAACGTTGTCGGATCGTGCAATCGGAAGAACCAGTTCTCGAGCAGATCGTCGTAACTCAACACGGCAGGATCGAAGGTAATGCGAATCGATTCCGCGTGGCCCGACTTGCTGTCGTGCGTATCCTCGTAGGTGGGATTCTCCACCCAACCGCCCGTGTAGCCGACGTCGGTTTCGAGTACACCCGGGACGGTACGAAGAATGTCCTCGACGCCCCAGAAACAACCGCCTGCGAGGATCGCGACTTCCTTCCCGGGAATGGCTGCTACGGCAGAGGCCGCTGTGTGCTGTGTTTCGTTCATTTCGACCTTCCGGTCAAGTATTGTTGCCTTGGATGGTGGCTTGATGGAAGTTAAGTACTGGGCCGGGGAAATGTGACACATGGGATGCGGAAACCAGACGCTGGCCTGGCGCCATTCAAATCGACTCAAATCAACCGAGCCGGTCGAGCTCCGCCTCGAGCGCGCGTTCCGCCTCTTCGTCGCTCATCGACGCGATGTCGGATAGCACGACGTCTTCTTTCGGAGCCACCGCCTGCCGCGGCCCAGCGCCGAGCAGGAAATCAGTCAACGCAGCGGGACTCGCATGATCGAACAGGAGAGTAGCTGGAAGCGGGCGATCAAGCGCTGCGGCGAGCCGATTGCGCAGCTCGACCGCCATCAATGAGTCGAGGCCGAGCTTGAGTAGCGGTTGTCGTTCATCAATCGGATGACTGCTGCCAAGCCCGAGTACGAGGCGTGCTTCCTGACGTATGAATCCTATCAACAACGCCCTACGACTGGCCTCGGGTGCGGCAGCGAGTTGCTGTGCGATGGCAGGCGTGCCTGAATCTGTCGCTGTTGCTCTGGATGCATCTGCGACTCGGACTCCGCTTCGCACGAAGTCCGACAGCAACGACGGTGCACGGGTAGTCCATGCGCTCCAGTTTACAGCGGCGATGACGACCTGCGGTGAAGGCTGCGCGAGTGCATTACCGAACGCGCGCAGACAATCGTCCGGTGACATCGCCCGCAACGCTCCGATGACTCGCGTACGTCCCTGCTCTTCGACCCGCGCGGCCATTCCGGAGCCGGCCCAAGCTCCCCAGTTCACCGACAGTGCGGGCATGCCATCGGCGTGCCGCCGCGCCGCGAGCGCATCCATGAACGCGTTCCCCGCAGCATATGCTCCCTGACCCGGCGAGCCAACCACCGACGCGAATGAACTGCACATCACAAAGAAGTCGAGATCGGCTGCTCCGGTGAGCTCGTGAAGATTCCACGCTCCATCCACCTTGGACGCCAGCACCGTGGCGAAACGCTCCCACGTTTGCTGCACGAGGACGCCATCATCCACGATGCCAGCCGCGTGAACGACTCCGCGCAGCGGCGGCATGGTGTCATTGATCGTTCCAAGCAGTGCGGAGACATCGGCCTTGTTGGAGACGTCCGCCGCATGGATGACAACTGTCGCACCTGATTCGCGAAGCTCATCGACAACGCGAGCCGCGTCGACGGACGGTGCCGACCGTCCGGCCAGAACCAGATGACGTGCTCCTCGGCTCACCAGCCAACGCGCAACACTGAGTCCAATCGCGCCCAGGCCACCGGTGATGAGATACGTGCCGTCAGAACGTACAGCAACGCCGGGCGCGATCCGCAGAACGACACGTCCGATGTGGCGCGCCTGAGCCATATGACGGAACGCGGACTGTGCATCCTCGAGCGCGAAGACGCGATGAGGAAGCGCGTGGATGCGCCCAGCAGCCAGGAGTCGACGAATGGATTCCAGTTCTTCGCCGATCACCGACGGATCATCTCGTATCACGTCGGCAAGATCGACGACAGAGTACTCGATCTGCTTGCCAAGCGCTGCGACTTGTGTATCGGTCCAGAGACCAAGCTTTCCGATCTCGACGAAGCGTCCGTGGGACGCGGTCGCGGTAAAACTCGCTTCGATAAAACTGCCGGACAGAGCATTGAGGACAACGTCAACGCCATGACCGTCAGTCAACTCGAGTATCTGTCGCGAGAACTCCAGCGATCGCGAATCGAGTACGTGCTGGACACCGAGCGAGCGAAGGTAATCGCGCTTCTGATCGCTGCCGGCAGTCGCAAATACTTCCGCGCCGATATCCAGTGCGATCTGAATCGCCGCCATACCGACACCGCCGGCGCCGGAATGAATGAGTACGCGATCAGCTGCACCGAGTCGCGCCGTTCTGACGAGACAGTAGTGCGCCGTCAGATAGGCATTGGGAATCGTTGCGGCCGACTCGGCGTCCAACTCGGGCGGAACGGCGGTCACGAGGGCGTCGGGAGTGACAACGTGAGTCGCGAAGCTGCCCCAGGCGATTCCCATCACACGATCGCCGACACGCCAGCGACGAACGCCGTCACCAACTCGCACAACGCGGCCGACGAATTCCAGGCCGAGCGCTCCTGCCTCGCCTGGATACATGCCGAGCACGTTCATCACGTCACGAAAATTGAGCGATGACGCTTCGACAGCGACTTCAACTTCACCAGTTCCCGGCGGTCGGCGGGTCAGCGCCTCGAGCGCGAGTCCATCGATGCTGCCACGTACTGGGATAACGAGTCGGTGTTCCGCCGGCGTGACATCGTGCGATTCCGATTCGAGACGCAGCACATAGCGGTCGGAACCGCGCAATGCAACTCGGTCCTCTCCGTCTGAGAGAAGCAACTCGTCGACCAACGCGCGCATGTCGCAGGATTCGTCAACATCGACTGTAGCGCACGCGATATCCGGTAGTTCGATCGCGATTGTCCGCGCGAGCCCGAGCGCGGCCGACTCGGCGAATCCGGTGCACTCGTCACCTGATGTCACCGCCTGCGCATCGCGGGTGACAATCCACAGCGCTGGCATCGCACCGGTCCTACGAGCTAGCGCCTGTACGAGTTGCAGAACGGCGGCAACGCTCTTCTTCGCGGTATCGGTCGCTTGCGCGCCGTCCCCCGTGGCACCGATCATGTGAACGATGCCTCGCAGATCAGCATGCCCGGCAGTTGACAGCGCAGAGACAACCTCGGATGACTCGCCACGTCGCGCGAACTCAGCGCTGAGGCGGATCGCGGTTTCATCGCCGTCAGCCAGCACGAGCCAGCGTCCCGACGAGGGATGCGATGCGCGCGCTTTACCGCGTTTGCGCGCGTGCCAGCGCGGGATGTATTGGAATCGAGATGCGTCGCCGTTCGACGCTATCACCATGCGCCTGAAGCGCAATCCGGTGGCAGCAGCCACCAGAGCTCCATCCGGCGACGTTACGCGCACATCCGCCGCGAGCGTCTCCTGATTCTCGACACGCGGCTGGATCCGAACGACGCTTCGTACTTCCGAACCGGCCGACGTATACGATTCGAAGCGATCAATTGCAATCGGAATCCACGATGGTCCATCGTCGCGGCCGGCGGCGGCGAGAATTGGTTGGAAGCATCCATCGAGCAGTGCAGGATGGGCTGTGTAGCCGGATGCACCTGACGAATCGTGCGCGGCCAGACGAACGGTCGCGGTTGCCACCCCGTCCGATTCCGATAGCGCAACCACCGTCTGGAAGGCACTACCAAAATGGGCTCCGCGCTCGGCGGCAGCGCTATAGAACTCGACAGTGTCGCGTGATGTGCCAACTGTAGCCGTGGACTCACGCGCATCGATCGTACCGGCACTCGCACGGAACTGGCCAGTGGCATGAAGCGCCCATTGTTCGCCGTCCAGTGCGAATACACGGAATCGACCATCCTCCAGCAATACCTGTACTGTGCGCGCGTCTGAATCGTCGAGAATCAAAGGCTGCTGAACAAGAACATCTTCCAGGATTGCACCGCGCGCATCTGTCGCCTGCGCGATTGCCTCCAGCACGATCTCGAGGAAGCCCGTCATCGGAAGTATCGTCGAATCTCCGATGCGGTGATCCGCGAGGTACGGGAATGAGTCGAGCGATATCTTCGATTCGAATCCGATGCCGGACAGCAACGGGGACTGAATCCGTTTTCCGAGCAACGGTCGGAGCGATGGTTGCGCGATTGCCGCTCGTGAAGCCGACGGCTGAATCCAGTATCGTTGACGTTGATATGGGTAGGCGGGGAGATCCACGACTGGCACGGCTCCGCGATAGACCGCCGACCACTCGACGTTGGCGCCACGCGTGTAAAGCGCACCGAGTGACAGAAGAAGCGTTGCGCGCTCATCCTGATTGCGCCGAAGCGACGGGACGACTATCGCTTCGCGTTGAGTCGCCGCGATGCACTCCTGCATCGAGACCGACAGGACGGGATGCGGACCGATCTCGACGAATGTACCGAAGCCGGAATCCATCGCGCGGGCGATCGAATCGGCGAACCGCACGGGTTGCCGGATGTTGCTTCCCCAGTACACGGCGTCCAGATCGACGCCCTGTACTCCACGGCCTGTAACCGTTGATATCATCGGGATCGCTGGCTCGCGGACCGATATGACGCCAAGTGATTTTACGAGCGCGTCACTGAACGGCTGCATCTGTGCGCTGTGGAATGCGTAATCAACGGGAAGCGGGCGACAGCCGATTCCGGCCGCAGTGCAATCCCTGAGCATTTCCTCGACCGCAATCGGGTCGCCAGATATCACGACAGATTGCGGACTATTCACCGCGGCGAGCGAGAGCGCCTCGCCAAAGCGGGTAATTCTACGTTCCACGTCCGCCGGCGTCGCGAAGATCGCCGCCATGCGGCCGGAGCCGGTCGCGCGCTCCATCAATCTTCCGCGCAGTATGACGAGACGCATCGCCTCGTCCAGATCCATTGCGCCAGCGATATGAGCAGCGGAGATCTCTCCAACACTGTGACCGATAACAGCAGCGGGAACGATTCCCCAGGATTTCCAGAGGCGCGCCACGGCAATCTCGATCGCGACGATCGCTGGCTGTGCGTACTCGGTATGTTCGAGCCGCGACGTCGCTTCGTCGGACTCCAGCGCCTCGATCAGCGACCAGCTCGCGTGTTTGCGGATACCGGCGTCGCACTCCTCGATCACAGCGCGGAAGACCGGCTCATCATGAATGAGTTGCACACCCATCCGAGTCCACTGGGATCCCTGGCCGGAGCAGACGAAAACGACACCGCCACCGTCTACCACGCGACCACGACTCGCGCCGAGTCGCGTGCGACCCGCCGCGATGTCGCGGAGCGCGTCACTGAGGTCATTTGCTGTCGAGCCCACTACAGCGATTCGCTCTTCGTAGTGACTTCTGCGAATGGAGGCGGCGCGACATACGGCGGATACCGATCCCGCTTCAGCAAGAAGTTTCGCGTAATCAGCCGCGAGCTTGGCGAGCGCATCCGCGCTGCGCGCGGAAATCGGAAGGATGAAGGGTCCGGTAACGTCACTCTGAGCCGACGTCGGTATTCGCGGCGCCTCTTCGAGCACGATGTGCGCGTTGGTACCGCCAAAACCAAAACCGCTCACGCCGGCGAACCGTCCCGTGGAGCCGCGCGGCCACGCCGCGACTTCGGTCGGAACGATGAACGGTGTTTCGTCCAGCGAGAGATGTGGATTGGCCCTCGTGAAGTGAAGATTCGCGGGAATCTGCTCGTGTTCCAACGCGAGCACGGCCTTGATAAGCCCTGCAACGCCTGCGGCGGCCTCAAGGTGGCCGATATTCGTCTTGACCGAGCCAAGCATGCACGACGGCGAAGCACCGAGCACTTCGGCGAGTGCTTCGACTTCGATTGGATCACCGAGCGCGGTTCCGGTTCCGTGAGTTTCGACGTAGCTGATCTGAGAGGGCGCGACGCGGCCATTGTTCAGTGCGGCACGTACGACTTCCTGCTGAGCGAGACCATTCGGCGCCGTCATCACGGTACTGCGACCGTCCTGAAGCACTGCGGTTCCGCGAATCACGGCGTGGATCCTGTCACCGTCGGCGATTGCATCAGCGAGTCTCTTCAATACAACGATGCCGCAGCCTTCGCCTGGAACGAATCCATTTGCGCGCGCGTCGAAAGTTCGGCAGCGACCATCTGGTGAGAGCATGCCGAGCTTTGCCAGCGAGACCCAGTGCTCGGGCGTGAGATGCAACGCGACGCCGCCAGCGAGCGCGAGGCTGGAGTCTCCGGCGCGCAAACTCTGGCACGCGAGGTGAACCGCAATTAGTGACGATGAGCAGGCAGTGTCAACCGAAATGCTCGGTCCGTGCAGGTCCAACAGAAATGAGACCCTGCCGGACGCAATCGCGTGAGATGATCCAGCGCACGAATGCGGGCCTATGTCACTCGGATCACCGAGCAGCATACGCGCGTAATCGGCGTTGTAGATGGACGTGAATACGCCGGTTGTCGTACCGGACAGCTTGTCGGGCGATATTCCTGCATCCGTCAACGCGTCCCAGGTGACTTCCAGCGCCAGACGTTGCTGCGGATCCATGGCGGCTGCTTCCCTCGGCGCGATTCCGAAAAACGCGGGATCGAAGCGATCGACGTCATCGAGGAAGCTGCCCCAGCGGGTATTCATTTTCCCACGCGCTTGCGGATCCGGATCGTACCAGTCGTCTGCAATCCAGCGATCCGCGGGAATCTCGCGAATCGCGTCGGTGCGATCCAGCAGCATCTTCCAGTAATTGCGCGGCGAATCCGCACCACCGGGAAAGCGGCAGCCAATTCCTATAACAGCGATGGGCTCGGAAACGCCGATATCGGCATTCGGGTCCTCGCTTCGCGCACGCCTGGCAGCGAGCGCGAGCTTTACTGCGGATGCGCCGAACAGATCCTGACTCAAGTTCCCGATCCCGCACCGCCGATCAATGCGCGCAAGGCTTCATCATCGGACATGGTGTCCACGGCAGATTTCGCGTGGGATGGTTCTTTTCGTAATTTCGCCGCACTCGTCGTGGATATGACTTCGTTCGCGATGCCGCCAATACGTGACTGGATATGACCGGCCAGTTTCGTCACCGTGGGATAGTTGAAAACCGCCGTCGCGGGAACCTTCACGCCGATCGATCGCGACAGTCGGCGAACAAGTTCGAGACCCAGCAGGGAATCGAGCCCCATGCTTCCGAACGGTTTGTTTGGATCGATCCGCTGAGTCATCGTCTTGAGCACGATCGCAAGAGTTTCACGCAGGTGCGTTTCGATGAGTGTGGTCCGCACCTGTCCTGGTGGCAGGGCAGCGAGTTCGTCGCGCAGATCCGGTTTCTCTGCACTCGATTCGACGACGGCTGGCGCAAGTGCGCCAAATTCCATCGCGATTGCTTCAACCGACGGCGATGCGACGAATGTGGACCAGTCGATCTGCGCGGCGAGTGCTACGGGCGCCGATTGTGTCAGTGCATATTCCATAATGCCGATCCCGCTCTCGGGTGTCATCGGCGTGATTCCCTGAGCTTCGTATGCGTCGAAGCTGCGTTTCGTTCCTGCTTCACGCGCGAGCCCGGTCCCTGCCCATGGCCCCCATTGCAAGCTTCGCATGCGTCCGCCGCTGACGAAGACGTAGCGAGCGAGTCCGTCCAGGAACGCATTAGCGGCTGCGTACGCGCCCTGGCCCGGCTGACTGACAACAGCGGCGATCGACGAGAAGGACACCCAGAAATCGAGATCGTGTTTCTGGAGTCGGTCGTAAAGATTCCACGCGCCCGCCATCTTGGGGCGCATGAGCTTGCGGTAACTATCCTCGGAAGCATCGACAAGAAGGCTGTCGTCGACGGTCGCCGCCAGATGAAACACACCGCGCAGCGGGCGCGCTTCCGAGTGCGCATCCGCAAGCAGTCGCGCCACGTCCATCGGATCAGCGATGTCTGCACGCACGACACGAACCGTCGCGCCACTCGTCGCGAGTTCGGCGATCGCGGTAACGGTCTCTTTCGACGGCTCGCTGCGGCCTGCCAGCACCAGCGATCGCGCGCCGCGCGACACGAGCCAGCTTGCTACCAGCTGACCGATGCCACCAAGTCCACCGGTAATCAGATACGTCGCATCCGCGCGGATCGAGGCTGCTCCGGCCGCATGCGTACGCTGATAACGGGCTACGAGTCGCCGGTTATCCCGTACCACCAGTTGTTGCTCGGCAAAACCGTCGAATATTGCGCGGGCCGCGGCATGAATCTCGTTTTCTGATGGTGAAACGGAGAGGTCAAGATTTGTACACTGATACTCGGGGTGTTCCTGCGCTATCACCCGTCCCAATCCCGCGACTGCGCCGTGTACCGGAAACGAAACACTGCTGCTGTTCGGACCCAACTGAAGGCCGCACGTCACCAGCCACAAGCGCATGTCTCGCGACGGACCGATCTTGCCGAGCACACGGACCAGGCAGCCAATACTGAAACAGCCGGTACGCTGCGCTGCCCATAGTGCGTCGAGATCGAGAGAATGGTCATCGCGCGGCGACGCGCTCCATGCGTGCACGATGCCTCGACACGTATCCAAACGATCAGCAAGCACTCGCTGGAGATCCGCGTCGGATGCAGGATCCACTTGGAAGACGTCGTCGCTCACAGCGCGGAACACGGAACCCGGCCGGATGATCGTGCAAGCGTCACCGAGGACGTTCAATTGCGCCGCGAGATCATCTCCAATCCTGCCATCGGCGAAGACAATCCACTTACCCGACCTGGGTCGTTCGCTGTGTGTGTCGACGACGGATGGAGCATCAGTCCAGACTATTTCATGCAACGAATCGGCGGGGTCGTTCCGAGCAGAATGCTGACCGATTCGCGTCGCGCGTGCGGAGCCGCTGGCAAGTTGTTCGGAGCTGGGCTCGAACCAGTGTCTTTCACGCTGCCACGGATATACCGGCAGCCTCAACGATGTCCCGTTCGGATACATCCGCGCAAAGTCAACCGGGAAACCCGCGACGTGAAGTGTCGCGATCGCACTCAGCAATTCGGCATTCTCATCGGTGTCGCGTCGCAGCGTTCCCGTCACTACCGCCTCGCTTCCCGAAAGCTCGACAGAATCCGAGAGTGAATGAGTAAGCACAGGATGCGCGTTGATCTCCACGAACGCGTCGAATCCATCCGAAAGCAGCTGCTCGACTGCGCCATGGAAGAGCACCGGCTGCCGCAGGTTTCGTCCCCAATACTCCGCGCCGAGGCGAGCACCGTCTTCGATCTCGCCGCTCGTCGTCGAGTACATCGGGATCGTTCCGGTGTGTGGCTCGATGCGTGCGAGCGCGGATTCCAGTTCACCACGCACCGCGTCCATGTGACCGGAATGCGACGCAACGTCGACTTTGATACGGCGGCAGAATATTTCTCGCGATTCAAGCGACGCGATCATCGCCTCCACGGCGACTGTGTCGCCGGAGATCACCGTTGATGTCGCTCCGTTGGACGCGCCGATCCACACACCAGCAGTATCTCCGATCATCGCGCGCGCGTCGTCCAGGCTCAACTCGACGACAGCCATCGCTCCGCGCCCGCGCAGCTGTTTCATGAGTCTGCTGCGATGACAGATCACAGCGGCCGCATCATCGAGAGACAGCGCGCCGGCGACTGCAGCAGCAGCGACCTCGCCCATGCTGTGCCCCACGACTGCAGCAGGCTCGACACCAAGCGAACGCAGCAGCTCCGTGAGCGCAATCATTACGGCGAAAAGCGTGGGCTGAACGACATCGATCTCATCGAGGCGAGAAGTCTCCGCGGTCGAGCGCAATTCGTCGACGACGCTCCAGTCAACGTGCTTCGCAATCGCCGCGTCGCACCGCAGCAACGCATCGCGGAACACCGACTCGGTATCCAGCAGCGTTCGACCCATGCCGAGCCACTGACCACCCTGGCCCGGATAAACAAAGACCGCCTTTCCCGATTCAGTCTGCAATCGTTGACCGGCGACCGCACACGATGCATCCTCTCCCGCAATCCATGCGGCGAGCCGAAGCGCAAGCTCATCGCGATTCGACGCAGTGATGGCGAGACGGTGATCATGATGCGTGTGACGACGTGACGCGGTATACGCGAGGTCCTGCAGCGACGACGGCCACGCTGGATCGGCATGAAGGCGATCGACCCACGACGACACAACGTCTCGCAACGCCGTCGGCGTCTGCGCCGAGAGGAGGAAGAGAAGCGGACGAGCGGATGAGCTGCGTGCGACAGAGGCGATAGCATGCTCGTCGCGGGCGATTGCCTGCAACACGACGTGCGCATTCGTTCCGGTGATACCGACGCCAGTGACACCGGCGACAGACATGCTGTCGGTATCCGGCCAGGGCGACGGCGTGACCGGAACAGTCACCGGCAGCTCGCTCCACGGAATCTGCGGATTCGGCTCTCGAAAATGCAGACTCGCCGGCACCACGCCGTGCTCGAGCGCGAGAGCGACTTTCATCAGGCCGGCGACACCGGCGGCGGATTCGGTATGACCGATGTTGCTCTTCAGGGAACCGATGGCGCACGGATACGTGCGCGTCGCGCTCGTCATCACGCGGCCGATTGTCTCGATCTCGACGGGATCGCCTGCGAGCGTGCCAGTTCCGTGCGCCTCGACATAAGCGACATCGTCAACGCTGACGCCGGCGTATTCGAGAGCGCTACGGATGACGTCTTCCTGACCCTTGCGGCTCGGCGACACCAGCAGACCGCTGCTGTGGCCGTCGTTGTTGACGGCGCTTCCGCGGATCACCGCGTAGATGGAATCACCGTCTGTGATCGCGTCGGAGAGACGCTTCAAGATGATGATACCTGCACCCTCGCTGCGCACGTATCCGTCTGCCGACGCATCGCCGAACTTGCAACGACCATCGGCGGCAAGCATTCCGGCGTCGGAGTAGACGAGTGTGATCTCCGGACGAAGAATCGCATTCACTCCACCGGCGAGCGCAATGTTGCTTTCACCTGCACGAAGGCTCTGGCAGGCCAGGTGAACGGCAACCAGTGACGATGAGCAGGCCGTATCGACGGTGAGATTCGGGCCTCTGAGATCCAGGAAGTACGCCAGGCGCCCTGATGCAGCGTAGCGACCCGATCCCGTGGTCGCATGGAAGTCCACATTCGGCGACGCCTCGTAGAGACAGTCTTCGTAGTCGCTCGTCCAGATACCGACGAAGACGCCCGTCCGCGTACCTGCAACATTGTCACGGACCAGACCGGCGTCGTCCAGTGCCTCCCATGTCACCTCGAGGAGCAGACGCTGCTGTGGATCGAGGAGCGCAGCCTCGCGCGGAGAAATTCCAAAAAATTCGGCGTCGAACTGATCCAGATTACCAAGGAATCCGCCGCGACGGCTGGCAATGCGATCTGCGAAAGCGGAACCGGCGGAAAACACATCGTCGATGTATGGGAAGCGATTGCCGGGATACTCGCCAACAGTCTCGCGGCCTTCGATCAGCATGCTCCAGAACGAGTCCAGATCGTTGACGCCCGGTAGGCGCGCGCCCATGCCGATTATTGCGATCGGTTCGGGCGGCTGTGGCTGGGCACGCG
>Ga0164241_10003594_pt1 | contig 15491 bp, 8 predicted proteins | sample OricomyardsoilBY_FD_108780 | JGI IMG/M metagenome (GOLD analysis project Ga0164241, IMG submission 108780) | Backyard soil microbial communities from Emeryville, California, USA - Original compost - Back yard soil (BY) | ecosystem: Environmental > Terrestrial > Soil > Unclassified | place: USA... | reverse complement strand
TTCGCGCTCGGAGGGCAGGCGCTGGCCGATTTCGTACTTGCCGTCGGCAATGGCTTTCGCGAGTTTCCTCGCGATTTGTTCGTACAGGCGCCGTGCTTCGACCATGGGTGCGCAGTATCCGTGCAGGACGGACCGCTAACAAGGGTGTCCGCCACGGTTTCGGGACGGGGGTCCGGGCGGGCGGGCATATTCCGCCTTCCTGGATAGCCCGGAACACTGGTAAGGGTGCTTCTTGATTTTGGCCTGACCAGTTTGTTACGGTACCGCCCACGCGTTCCGCAACGGGCGCGTTTCCCGCGCCCGCCACGGCGGCCTGCGACGAATCGGACAGGGGGTCGCGCATCCGGGGCGCCGCGCCGGAACAGCCGGCGCGTGCCTTGATGCCCGCCATTGCACTCCTGGTTGAGTAGTTAGTCGCCCGTGCGCGGATGCCGGCGGCCACATCGCCGGCTGTTGCCCGCGGGCCACGCGTCGCCTTTTTTGCGTCGCTGTCCCGCGTTTTTCGTGTTGTATGGAAGTTTCGCGATCGATAACATCATCACCACTTGCCGGCGTGGACCAGGGATATACGCGCCGGATGGTCTAACTACTACTGTCGGGGTCTTTCGTACTTCGTGCGAAACCAGCTAAGGCCTAGGGGGGCGACGTCAATGCAAAGAAAATCACCGTTATTCCAATTCACGTTCCTGGGATGTGTCGGCGCCGCCGGCCTCATCTCCACCGGAGCCGTGGCACAGAGCGCGCCCGCCACGGGCGGCACCGAGGAGATCGACGAGGTCGTCGTCACCGGCTTTCGCGCGTCACTGCAGAGCTCGGTTGCCGCGAAGCGCGACAACATCAGCGTCTCGGATTCGGTCTACGCCGAGGACATCGGCAAGTTCCCGGACCTGAATCTCGCCGAATCGCTGCAGCGCATTCCCGGCGTGCAGATCGCGCGCGACTTCACCGGTGAAGGTACCTCGGTCGCCATCCGCGGCCTGGGCAAGGACTTCACGCAGATCACGCTGAACGGCGCGCCGGTGGAAACCGCCTCGGACAGCAACATCGACAACGTGAGCAGTGGCCGCGGCCTCGACCTCGTGTTGTTCCCGACTGAACTGTTCCGCCAGTTGACCGTGACCAAGACCCCCACTGCCCGCCAGATCGAAGGCGCGGTGGCCGCCAACGTCGACCTGCGCATCGCGCGCCCGTTCGACAACAAGGGCTTCCACATCAACTACACCGCCAAGGGCAACTACCAGGAGGCGGCGGAAGACTGGAGCCCGCGCCTGGGCTTGTATGCGAGCAACACCTGGGACCTGGGTTCGGGTGAGTTCGGCGTACTCGGCGGCGTGGCCTACTCCGATCGCAAGTACCGCTCCGACGGTTTCAACACCATAGGCTTCACCACCGTCGCGACGCCGGGCTGCCCGACCACGCAGGCGGGCTGCAATACGCGCAGCCAGGCGACCGGTGGGTACGGCAACGCCAGCCAGGCTTGGCCGACCACGGTGCCCGTGGGTTACAACTTCGGCGCCAACGGCGCGACCGAAGGCGGTCCGCTGACGGTTTGCGGTCCGGGCAGCACCCCGGGCGGCACGTCGGGACTCTCGTGCAACGATCTGAGCTTCGCGGTCTGGCCGCGCCTCGCGCGTCCCGACTCGCTGGTGGGTGAGCGTGAGACCAAGTCGGCCATCCTCTCGATGCAGTGGGCGCCCAGCGAGTCGCTGTCGTTCTACTGGGACAACCTGTATTCCGAGGCCGACCACGCCTACGAGCGCAACGACCTGAATCTCGCGGTCCGCAGCACCAACTCCAACGTGCCGGTGAACGTGGAACTCGACGAGAACCATGTCGTCACGCGCGCCACCATCGCGAACCCGGTGTGGCTCAACGAGAACCGTCCATACCAGGAAGACACGGACTTCATAAATTCCAACCTCGGCATGGAATGGAAGGTCGGCGAGAAGTTCTCGCTCGAGACCTCGTTGAACTACAACCACAGCAACTGGTTCCGTTCGACCAATACCTACCTGTTCAACTCGAACCTCAACTCCGGCATCACGGTGGACCTCGAGGCGAACGGCGATGGTGTCATCAAGGTCACGCCGAGCCGCGACCTGAACGACGTCAACTTCTGGAACTGGAATGCGCTGCGCATCCAGCCGGTGCAGCGCGAGGTGTGGCAGAAGGGCGGTCGCATCGAGGGTGAATACGCCTTCGCCGATGCCTTCAAACTCGCGGCTGGTTACAGCGAGGACAAGTTCCACCGCGAAATCACCAACTGGGACCCCACCAGCTGCGCCACCGACGGTGGCAACACCACCAGCGCCTCGGGCCAGCAGTGCCTGGCCGCGCTGGCGGACGAAGGCATCCTCAACGCCAAACTCGCGGTCCCGAACGCGCAGCTCGGCCAATACATGCAGGCCTGGACGCACGGCGCCTTGTACAACACCTCGGACTTCGACGTGGGGTTGAACAACGGTTGGGCGCTACCCAACTACCGCATGCTGGACCCGGCGACCAACATCGACTTCTTCCAGGACGTGGTCGGCAGGCAGCGCGCCTACGGCGACGACGTCGCGGGTTACAACCCGCGCACGCTGGATGAGGACACCACCGGCGCCTTCCTCGAGGCCAATGGCAAGTTCGACGTGCTGGACGGCTTCCGTTACAACGTGGGCGTGCGCCACATCGAGACCGACCAGATGGTGTCGGGCTTCGTGACGGTGAATACCCCGGGCGGTGCGGTCCGCCAGATGCAGATCAACACGATCAATTACGACAAGAACCTGCCGTCGACCAACCTGGCGCTGGAATTCGGCCATGGCATCGTCGGCCGTGCGGCCTACTCGACCACGATGACGCGCCCGCAGCCGGGTGACATCGCGCCGAACGAGTCGCTCAGCGTGAACGGTGACATCCTGACGCGCGGCAACCCGGGCCTCAGCCCGTACTTCTCGGACAACTACGACCTCGGGGTCGAGTGGTACTTCGGTGAGTCGGGCCTCGGCGTGATCGCGGTCAACGGCTGGCAGAAGAAGATCGAGGGCTACACCTCGATCGTCAGCACGCCGACGCCGTTCGGCCAGCTCGGCATCGACTTCTCGACGTTGCCGATCGCCACGCAGTCCGGCCTGCAGTCCACGGCCAATGCCCAGTGCCTCTGCACCACCGGTAATCCCAACGACGCCCTGGTGCGCGTCGATCAGCGCCAGAACACCACGGAAGAGATCACTCTGAAGGGTTACGAAGTGACCTACGTGCAGCCGCTCGACAAGCTGCTCGATGGTCTGGGCTTCTCGCTGAACTACACGCACATCGACCAGAAGTCGGAAGGTGGCCTGCCGAACGCGCCGTCCAGCGCGGTCACGGGTCTCTCGCCGTACACCTACAACTTCACGGCCTTCTACGAGCACGCCGGGTTCTCCGGCCGCCTGGTGTACTCGGTGCGCGACACGTTCATCGACTTCCTGGGTAACAACGAGAACAACATCCAGGGCGACAACTTCGCGCAGCAGCGCAAGTACCTGGATGCGTCGTTCAGCTACAAGCTGCCGATGGAGGCCAACCTGTCGATCAGCCTCGAACTGCAGAACATCCTGAACGAGCAGTTGCTGACGTACTTCCGTGATGATCCGCTGACGCCGCGCGCCTCGTTCGCGCCGGGCCGTCAATTGCTGATTGGCCTGGTCGGTTCGTTCTGATCAGTCCGTAAGGCTGCAAAGCCAAAAGGGAGGCAACGCAAGTTGCCTCCCTTTTTTTTGGGGGCGCCTCGCGGCGCCAGGACATCGAAATACGATGTCAGCGGATGACGCGCGCGCCTTTGCCCTTCATGACGGCTTCAACTTCCTTGACGTTGACCATGGAGGTGTCCCCCGGCGTGGTCATGGCGAGCGCACCGTGCGCCGCACCGTACTCCACCGCGGCCTGTGGCCCCTTGCCTTCCATGAAGCCGTAGGCGAGTCCGGAGGCGAAGCCGTCGCCGCCGCCCACGCGATCGTAGATCTCGAGGTCCTCGCGCATCATCGACTGGTAGAAGTTGCCACCCGCGTACAGGATCGCCGACCAGTCATTGAAGCTGGCGGTCTTCGCGTTGCGCAGCGTCGTGGCCGCCACCTTGAAGTTCGGGAACTGCTTCACCGCGGTCTGGATCATCTTCTTGAAGTTGGCGGGATCGATGGCCGAGATGTGCTCATCCAGGCCTTCGACTTCGAAGCCGAGGCAGGCGGTGAAATCCTCCTCGTTGCCGATCATCACGTCGACGTACCTGGCGATGTTGCGATTGATCTTCTGCGCGCCTTCCTTGCCGCCCTGGCTCTTCCACAACGAGGCGCGGTAGTTGAGATCGTAGGAGACGATGGTGCCGTACTTGCGCGCGATCTCCACCGCTTCGATGACGGCCTCGGAGGTATTGGGCGCCAGCGCGGCAAAGATGCCGCCGGTGTGAAACCAGCGCACGCCTTCCTCGCCAAACAACTTCTCCCAGTTCACCTCGCCGGGCCTGATCTGCGAAGCGGCGGAATGGCCGCGATCCGAACAGCCGAGCGCCGCGCGGATTCCGAAGCCTTTCTCCGTGAAATTGAGGCCGACGCGCGTGTTGCGGCCCAGGCCGTCGAACTCGCGCCAGATGATCTTCGAGGTGTCGACGCCGCCCTGCATCATCAGGTCCTCGACCAGCCAGCCGAGATCGTTGATGGGCAGCGCGGTGATGGCCGTGGCGCGCTTGCCCCAGCACTTGCGCATGGCGCGCGCGACGTTGTATTCGCCGCCGCCCTCCCAGACCTGGAAGCTGCGCGCGTTGCGCACGCGGCCGAAGCCCGGGTCGAAACGCAGCATGATTTCGCCAAACGACGCGCAGTCCCAGCGGGTTTCCGCGGCCGTCCTGATCTTCAAAACATTGTCAGTCATCACTTTCCTCGAATGGTCTTGATGAGCTTCACGGTGTCGCGCACGCGTGCTTCGATGCCGGCGTAGTCCGCCTTCGCGAGCAACTCCTTGGTGATGAGGTTGCTGCCAATGCCACAGGCGACGATGCCCGCGCCATACCATTTGCGCAGCGATTCCTCGGTGGGTTCGACGCCGCCAGTGGGCATGATGCGCGTCCACGGCATGGGGCCGAGCACGTTCTTCACGAACTCGGGGCCACCCACCGAGCTACCCGGGAACACCTTGACGATTTCGCAGCCCAGCTCGTGCGCGTACGAGATCTCGCTGGCCGAGCCGCAGCCGGGCGAGTAGGGGATGCAGCGGCGGTTGCAGACCTTGGCCACGTCGGCATTGAGGATGGGTCCGACGACGAACTTGGCGCCGTTGGCAATGTAGATGCCCGCCGTGGGCGCATCGACGATGGAGCCCACGCCCATGATCACCGAAGGATCCGCCTTGTCGAAGTGGCGGGTCACCTCGAAGAAGACATGTGATGCGAAGTCGCCACGGTTGGTGAATTCGATGCATTTCGCCCCGCCATTGGCGCAGGCCTGGATCACCTTCTTACAGACCTCGACATCGGGATGATAGAAAACCGGGATCACTCCCTGCTCCATCATCGCGGCCAGCACCGTCATTCGATCCTTGTTCATCACTGATCTCCGGCAGGGTTGAGTCCGGGCCGCCGCATCGCGCGTCTCGGGGGCGGCATTGTCGCCAAGCGACCTCGGTTGTCGCAATGCAATGTGGTTCACATCAGCAGATTCGAGAATCTCCACAGCGTGGGTCGTCTTGCGCAGAGGTGGTACTCGCCCATAGCATGCCCGCAAGGTAACCGGTGTCAATTTCCTTGGGAAGCTTGCGCGAGAAGACGGTATACAGGCCAACTCCCATCAACCTCGAGTCCACTCCCGGCTACATCGTGGACCCGGGCCAGGGCCCCGCAACCGTCCGAAGCCCGGGATTGCGGCACATACCGCGGGCTGACGGCAATCGTAGGGCAAAGTGTGCGCGGTTCGATGCCGCGCCGCGGGCGTGCCGGGCACACTGCTAATTGGCCCAGAGAAGCACGTGACGTAGTTCACGTTATGACCCGCACATCCACCACACCGGAAGGCAAGGTTTCCCGCCTATCTCCATTGCCCATCATTGGCGCGGTGGTCGCCATCATTCTGGTGGCGTTTTACGGCTGGTCGCAGCGCGGCTGGCTGGTCAACGTCACTGACATCGAGTCGCGCGACGTGGACATGCAGAGCCGGCAGCTGGAGCGCGGCTACGAGACCGAGCTTTCCGACCTGTACTCCGCGCTCGGCGACTACGCCATCTGGAACGAGACCGCGGAACTGGCGCGCGGCAACCGGCCCAACTACTTCGCCGAATCACTGAACGCCGGCGCGCTGGTGCGCCTCAACGTCGACACCCTGCTGGTGCTCGATCACAGTCTCGACACGCGCGCGTCCTTCGCCATCGATCCGACGGCACAGGAATACGAAATCCCGCCCGATCCCGACCTGCTGGCCGCGATGAAGCAGGCCGTCACCTCCGGGCAGTTGAATTCCCTGGGCGACAGCGTGCGCGGCATCGTGCAGCGCGCGCGCGGCCCGGCCCTGTTCGTGGTGCGCCCCGTCTACGACAACTCGGGCTCCGGACAGCCGCGGGGCTGGATCGCCTTCGCGCGCGCCTTCACCCCGGCGGTGATCGATCGCATGGGTCGTTTCTCCCCATGGCCGGTGACTGGCTACCCGGTGGCGAATCTCGATCGCTCCGGGCTTCCCGACGAAGTGCGCGACTGGGTGCGCCGCTCGCCGCTGACCGCCAACCTGTGGACCCGCGTGGCCAGCCGCAATCACATCAACGGCTACCTGATCCTGCGTGATCAGGTGGGTACGCCGGTGTGGCTGGTGCAGCTGGAAATTCCCCGCAGCGCGTTCGCGCAGGCCACGCAGACCACGTTGTACCAGACCATCCTGTTAGGCCTGCTGGTGGGCGGCTTCACCATCGTCGCCATGCTGCTGGTGGCGCGCTCGCGCCGCCTGAGCGCCGACCGGCTGTCGCTGGAGTCGCGCTACCGCGCCATCATCGAGCAGGCGCAGGACGGCTTGCTGGTGGCCGACGCGCGCACCGGCGAGATAGTCGATGCGAATCCGGCTGTACAGGAGCAGCTCGGCTTCACGCTCGAGGAATTGCGCGGCCGCTCGGTGTTGTCGGTGCTGCGCGGCCCCAACGATTCGCAGGATCCGGTGATCGCGACCCTGGCGCGCGTCGAGCCCAGCCGCGGCGTCGAGTTGGTGCAGTGGCTCAAGGACGGCCGCCAGATGGACGTCGAGGTGAGCTGCGTGCCCATCGAGTCCAGCGACCGGCGGCTGGTCTCCTACCTGATGCGCGACCTGTCGGAGCGCAAGAAGGCGCAGAGCCAGCTGCTCGCCAACCAGCAGCGCCTCGACAAGCTCGCCAATCACGATCACCTGACCGGGCTGCCAAACCGCCTGTTCCTGCAAGCCCATCTACCGGAGGCCATCGCGCGCTGCCAGGAAGCCGGGCAGATGCTGGCGGTGCTGTTCCTCGACCTGGATCGCTTCAAGCACATCAACGACTCGCGTGGCCACGAGGTCGGCGACAAGCTGCTGCAGGAGATCGCCAAGCGGGTGCGCGCGGCGGTGCGCCCGGCGGACATCGTCGTTCGCATGGGCGGCGACGAATTCGTGGTGGTGCTGCACCGGGTGAATGCGCCGGACGAAGTCGCGATCGCCTCGACCCGCATCAACGAGGTGTTGTCCGCGCCCGTGATGATCGACGGGCGCGCGCTGGTCGCGACGGTGTCGATCGGCGTGAGCATGTTCCCGCGTGACGGCGCCACCATGGGCGAACTGCTCAAGCACTCGGACACGGCCATGTACCAGGCCAAGGATCTGGGCAGGAACAACTTCCAGGTCTTCAGCCCGCAGATGGACCGTTCGCTGAAGGAACGCGTGGCCATCGAGTCCAGCCTGCGCGCGGGCCTCAAGCTGAATCAGTTCGACGTGCACTACCAGCCCATCATCGACATCCACTCGCGGCGCGTGGCCGGCCTCGAAGCGCTGCTGCGCTGGAAACATCCGTCGCAAGGCTACGTCTCGCCGGAGCGCTTCATCGAAGTCGCCGAGGAAACCGGCCTCATCATTCCGATCGGCCAGTTCGTGCTCGACCGGCTGGGCCGCGACATCAACAGCTGGCGCGAGCAGGGCGGCCACCTGGTGCCGGTGAGCATGAACGTATCCGCCGTGCAGCTGGAGCGCACCAGGCTGCGCGAGCTGATTCAGCAGGCCATGGAGAAATACCGCATCGGGCCGCAGCTGATCGCGCTCGAGCTCACGGAAGGCTCACTGTTCGAGAACCGTACCGGGGAATTCCGCGAGGACGCGCTGGCCTCGTTGCGCGACCTCGGAGTCAAGATCGCCATCGACGACTTCGGCACCGGTTACTCGTCGCTGTCGTACCTCAAGCGCTGGCGCGTGGACTCGCTGAAGATCGATCGCAGCTTCGTGCGCGACATCGCCACCGATCCATCCGATCACGCCATCGTCAGCGCCATCGTCGCCATGGCCCGCAGCCTCAACATCCAGGTGGTGGCCGAGGGCATCGAGACCTGGCAACAGCTCGAGATCCTGCGCAACATGGGCTGCAGCCTGGCACAGGGCTTCCTGTTCGCGCGGCCGTGCAGCGCCGCTGACTCCTTGCGCTATCTCAAGGTCGAGCCGGTCGACCTGCTCGACAACGAGTGGCAGGCGAGTTCACTGGCGGACGCCGGCTAGCAACCCCAACGTAATCGCCGTTCTCCCACAAATCTGAAATACTCCGGGCCAGGATTTTCCCGGCGGAGATTTCAACGTGCGACCATGGATGTTCGTAGCAGGATTCCTTTTCGGCTGCATGGCCCACGCCGACGACCAGTCGGGCCGTGAGACGCTCAATGCCACGTTGTGGATGCAACGTGCCCCCGAGTATCGCGCCATCAGCGAGCAGGTCTACCGGATCGCGACGCAGAAGATAGCCGCGCCCGCGCCCGGCAGTGTCGCGGTCGAGCAGAAGGACGTGCCGGCCGACGTGCTGGCGCGCATGCCCACGGCGGTGGTGATGGATCTCGACGAGACCGTGCTGGACAACACCGTGTACCAGGCGCGGCAGCTGCGCGCCCGCTCCGGCTACAACCCGAAGACCTGGGGTGAATGGGTAGGCGCGGGGGCCGCCCAGGCCGTCCCGGGCGCGCGCGAGTTCATCGCGGCGGCCCGCAAGCTCGGCCACACCGTGTTCTTCCTGACGAACCGCGACTGCACCGCGCCGCCGGCGACGGCGACCGATCCCTGCCCGGCCGAGACCGCGACCATGAAGAACCTGGTGGCGCTCGGCATCGATGCGACACCCGACCCGGAGCACCTGCTGCTGCGCAAGGAGCGTCCGGAATGGAACACCGGCATCAAGACCCATCGCCGCGCATTCATCGCGCAGAAGTACCGCATCATCGCGCTGGTCGGTGACGACCTCGGTGACTTCGTCGACCCCAGGGAGTACGCCGGCGACCGCCAGCGCCTCGAGCCGCGCTTCGGCGAGAGCTGGTTCATCCTGCCGAACCCGATCTACGGTAGTTGGACGGCACCCTACGACACGCTCGAGCAGAAATATGCCGGCCTCGAAACCGACGCTGCGACGCTGGAGCTCCCGGGTGGTGGAGTCTGGAAGGGTGACGCCACCAAGGTGCGCATCGCGAGCTGGAACGTCGAATACCTGGTGACGCCGGAGACCCACGCGGCGCTGAACGAGACCTGCGCGCAGAACGGTGGCATGGTGGGTGGCGATGACCGAACCTTGCCCTGCGCCATCACCAGGCACCCGCCACGCAGCGCGGCCGACTACGCCTCGCTGCGTGGCTACGCCACCAAACTCGCCGCCGACATCGTGGCGCTTCAGGAAGTGGATGGGCCGGACGCGGCCGCGCTGGTGTTCCCGGGCTACGACTACTGCTTCAGCACGCGCGGACACACGCAGAAGAACGGCTTTGCGATTCGGCGCGGCCTTCCGTTTCGATGCGAACCGGAATACGAGCCGCTGTCCATCGGCAACGCCGTGCGCCGCGGCGTGGTGGCCACATTTTTCCCGGGCACGGCCAACGAGTTCCGGCTGATGTCGGTGCACCTCAAGTCGGGTTGCCCCGCGGGACCGCTCACGGCCGAGGGCCGCAACTGCGCCTTGCTCTCGCAACAGGTGGAGCCGCTCAAGGCCTGGATCGAGGGCGAAGCGCGCGCCGGCCATCGCTTCGGCGTGCTCGGCGACTTCAACCGGCGTTTCACCATCGAGAAGGGGCCGCTGCGCGACCCGCAAGGCCGGCTGCTGAACGTCTACGGTGAGATCAACTCATCGGCGCTGCCCGCCGCGAAACTCACCAACATCACCGGGCGCGAGAAGTTCACGCCGTGCACCACCGGCAGCGAGTACCGCGAATTCATCGACAACATCCTGCTCGGCAAAGAGCTTGCCGCCAGCGTGCTCCGCAAGTCGTTCGTGCGCGTGGTGTTCAACGACCAGGACGCGAAGGACCACTGGCTGTCGGATCATTGCCCGGTCGGCACTGAGCTCCGTCTGCGCTGACGTCGATCCACACCAGCCGGTGGTCGGAGCTGGGCGGTGGCGCCTCGCCCCACACCAGCCTGGCGCTGGGATCCGACCGCCCGGGCCAGAACACGCCGCCGCCGCATACCCGCATGCCCTTCGAGGGCAGTAGATAGTCGACGCGCAGGTTGCCGGCGACACGATCGTTGAAGTCGGCGGTATCGAAGCGCGGATCACCCTGCTGCGTGGAATTCGCGCCGCCCTGGGCCGCGCTCGCTTCGACCGCGCCGGCGCTTTGCGGCACGAACGAGCCGTCGATCCGCGCGTCGTGAATGAGCGCGTCGATCGCGTCATGAAGACTGCCGCCATCGACCGGGTCGGTGTTCTGGTCGCCCATGATCACGAAGGCCTTGCCGGCGAAGCCGCCCGCGTGGCCCGCGTCGTCGCGCAGGTAGCGCGAGTTTTTCGGGGCCAGGTAATCGGACCAGAAGCGCACCTCGTCATGGTTGCGGCGGCCATTGCGGTCCTCGGGCCCGTCGAAGGCGGGCGGCGTCGGGTGGCTGGCCAGCAGGTGCAGGGTGAATTTCGCAGTCACGATCACCGGCAGATCCCAGTGCGACTTCGACGACAGCGGCAGGACGCCGAGCATCTCGGGCGAGTACCAGTCATTCGGCGCCGGCGTGGCGGGATCATCGGGCAACAACGCGCCCGGCATGTCGCGCCACAGGAATTTGCGGAAGGTGCGCACCGCGGCCGTGTCGATCCGGTAGTTCGACAATACGGCCATGCCGTACTGGCCGGGAATTCCCCGAAGCCCAGCGCGTCGCCGCCACCACCGATCTTGCCGTCATGGTCGAGATCGAAGCCGGAGGGAACGCCGGTGTTCGAGGCGGCGGTGAATGAATATTCGAACTCGAGCGGCTTCGCGCCGTCCTGGGCGCGGGCGAGGTAGTTCGACTCGAACAGCCGCAGCGCCTCACCTTGCGGATCGTAGTCGAACTCCTGCAGCAGCAGGATGTCGGGTCGCACGCGCTGGACGATTCCAGCCACCGCGCGCGCCTGCAGATCATCCGGCGTGGACAGCGAACGGATCAGCCCGCCCTGCTCGGGGCGGTTCAGGCTGCAGTTGAAGGTGGCGATGCGCACCACCTTGCCGGAAGGCGCGGCGATGGCGGGCGCAAGGCCCACCATCGCCAGTGCCACAGAGCAGAGGACGCGTCGCGACGCGCCGGCGTTCAAAAGTCGAAGCGTAGCGAAGCCATCACGGTGCGCGGGGCTCCGACGTAGTAGAACGCCACCGAGCTGCCGCCCGTGCCGGAGCTGATGCTGCCGAAGTATTCCTCGTCGAGCAGGTTGGTGACGTTCAATTGGACCTGCGCCTGCTTGAGGCCCGGCACGTGGAAGGAATACGAAGCGTCCAGATCGAGGATCGTGTAAGCCGGGGCCACTTCGTCGTTGTTGTCCGTCGCGAAGCGGTCGCCGACGTACTTGGCCTGCAATCCGGCGCGCAGGTCCTCGGTGAAGGTGAAATCCATGCGGGCGCCGAAAGTCCATTCGGGCGTCTCGACCAGCTGCTTGCCGTCGAGCGCGGAATTCAAACTACCTTGCAGTTCGCTGTCGTTATACGAGGCGGTCACCGCGACGGAGAGCAGATCGCCAAAGCGCTGTCCGACCTGAGCATCGAATCCCATGACGTCAACGTCGCCCACATTGCGATCCTCGCTGTAGCCGAGGTCCGCGTTGAAGGTGGACACGATGCGATTCTTGTAGTCGATCTTGTACAGGGCGACCGAGGCGATGGTGCTCGCCAGGTTGAGCCGCCAGCCCAGGTCATAGGCCTTGGTAGTCTCGGATTCGGGCGTCGGGCGCACGATTTCGCCGCTGGCCGGGTCGCGCACCACGGCATACAGGTTGTCCGTGCGCGGCGCGGACAGGCCTTCCGCATATGACACGTAGAACATGTGGTTGTCCCACGGTGTGAAGGTCAAGCCCGCGTTGGGCATCATGTCATCGAACTTCACCGTCTGGCTGTACGGCGGGATGAACTCCACCGCGGCTCCGGTCATCGGCGTCACGAATGTGACGTTGCCATTCGGCAGAACGGCGTTCGGTGAGCGATCGGTGCACAAGGTGCCACCGCGGGCATTGATGGTGCCCGAGCTGCCGCTGCCGCCGTTAGGCGTGTAGCAGTACTGGTTCAGGTCACGCGTGAAATACGCCGCGCGCACGCCCAGCGTCGCGTTGAGCTTGTCTTCGGCGAACTGGCCGCGCCACTCCAGCGCGTACTGGTTCAGCTCTGCGATCGAAAACCGGTCGCGGCCGCGAATGATGCTGCCATCGGCGGCCAGAACGCGCTCGCCCTGGCGGCCGCCGAACACGTCTTCGGGGTCACCGTCGGCTTCCATCGGACCCCACATGCCCGTCTGGCGGTGGCGCGCGCGGTCCCAGGTGTAGGCGAAGCGCAGGATGTTGTCTTCGTTGATGTCCCAGATCAGCGACGTGGTCGCGCCCCAACGCTTCGTGTTGGTGGTATTCGGCGAATAGAAGCGCACCGTGTCGAGGATGTCGCCGTCCCCATTCAGGTCGAATCCGGCGAGGTTGGCCGCGCCTACCGCACGGATGTCGGCCGTGCTGCCATAACTCTCGGCGATGGTGGAAGTGCCGCCACCGTTGGCCAGCGTGTACTGCCACGAGGGGTCGAAGGTCAGGCGCACCTTGTCGCCCAGGTGCCACAGCGACTGCATGCGGATGTTGCCGGTATCGGAGGGATTGATGCGCAGGCCGTAATAGTTAGAGCAGCTGGACGGGTTCGCAGGATTGTCGCCGCTCGGCAGGGCCGGCGTGGTGGGGAAGGGCGTGGCGCCGTCGTTGTCAGCCATGTTGGCCGTGGGCAGATCGCGCGTACAGACCGCGAGATTGTCGTAGTCCAGGCCGAATGCCTCGAAGCTCGCGGCGCTGGCGGAACGATAGAAGGCATTGCGATTGACGTTGTAGTGCATGCCCAGGCTGATGAAATTGTCGTTCTCGAAATCCTGCCGGACCATTGCATTGAACTGCTTCTTCTCCAACTCGCCCGGTCCTTTGAACTTGTCGTACTTCTGGTAGGACGCCGCGGCGAAGGCCTTGGTCCCCCAGGGGCCGAACTCGCCCGAGTCGACTCGCAGGAAGGCGCGGCGGTAGTTGTCGTCACCTGCCGAAACCACCGCCTGGCCGCCGAAAGCGTCGAGCGGGCGGCGCGTCTTGTAGGCCACGGTGCCGCCGGTTGCGGATGCGGTGGGACTATCCACGTCGGTGGTGCCGAGGTTCACATCGACGCGCTCGATGAGCTCGGAATCGAGCATCTGGTTGGTGTAGAGCGCGTAGTTTCCCGAGTCATTGAGCGGGATGCCGTCGAACGTCACCGAGACGCGCGACCCGTCGAACCCACGGATGCGCAGGTTTCCGCCGGAAGTGCCGTACGGGTCGTTGTTGGTGAAGTTGACGCCGGGGATCAGGTTGATGCTCTGAAACACGCTCTGCCCCGCGACCTGGGAGTCGAGGTAGTCACCCGACAAGGTCACGCGTGACTTGGGCGCGGTTTGCTGGTTGACCATGCCGATCGTGCGCACACGCGTGGCGCTGACCACGACTTCGGCCATGTCGTCTTCGATCGCGTCGGTGCCGCTGGATTGCGCAAAGGCATTTCCTGCCAGCCCGATGCATAAGGATGCGACGGCCGTCGGCCAGATTTTGTGGAAGCGGAGCAACATCGCTCCGTTGATGTTTCGCATGGGTGTCTCCGGTGTTCTACGCGGCCATCTCTGCGGCGCTGCGTGATTTATGGAGTACACGTTAATGAGATGACGATCGAGTTACAACCGAAAACAGCGTCGATGCTGTGAGTTCGCAACAGAAATTTCATGCACCTGCTGTACGAATCTTGCGCATGCGAGCGCTACCGCGCCGCGACGTTCAGTCGGGAATCTTTGCTCCCGCAAGAGCTTGCGAAAAATGCCTGCGGCACAGCGGTACATAGCGTTCGTTGCCGCCGATTTCGATCTGCGCACCTTCGCGTTCGGCCGTGCCATCGGCCTTGACACGCACCACCATGATGGCCTTGCGGCCGCAGTGGCAGATGGTCTTGATCTCGACCAGGTTGTCGGCCCAGCCCAGAAGTTGGGCGCTGCCCGGGAAAAGTTCGCCGCGAAAGTCGGTGCGCAGGCCATAACAGAGCACCGGGATGTTGAGTTCGTCGACCACCGAGCCCAGCTGGCGGACCTGCGGCGGCGTGAGGAACTGCGATTCATCGACCAGCACGCAGGCGATGGGTGCACGCTGGTGCTCGGTGCCGATCTCTTCGCGCAGGTCCAGCGCCGCGTGGAAGTGCCGTGCCTCGCGCGCGATGCCGATGCGCGAGGCGATGCGGCCGCCGTCGCGCGAGTCGATGCGCGCCGTGTACAGCAGCGTACGCATGCCGCGCTCTTCGTAGTTGTGGCTGGCCTGCAGTAACGCGGTGGATTTACCCGCGTTCATGGTCGAGTAGTAGAAGTAGAGCTTGGCCATCGACCTTATCTATCTATATCAGCTTGATCTCCCGCAGGCGCTCCTGCAGGAAGTCATGCGAGCTGATGGGGACGGGGAACTGGTTGGGATGCTGCGCATCCACGCATTGCGTCAGCGTCTCGATCAGGAAATCGGGATTGAAGTGCAGGAAGAATGGCAGCGAGTAGCGCGCCTTGCTGGCGCGATCGCGCGGCGGATTCACCACGCGGTGCGTGGTCGAGCGCAGCTTCTTGTTGGTGAGCCGCTGCAGCATGTCGCCCACGTTGCAGACCAGCGAGCCCGGCGCCGGGTTGATCGGCAACCACTCGCCCTTCTTCGACAGCACTTCCAGACCCGGTTCTTCCGCACCCAGCAGCAGCGTGATGACGTTGATGTCCTCGTGCGCGCCTGCGCGCACCGAGGCCGTGGGCTCCGGCGGCATCGGCGGGTAGGGGATCACCCGCAGTCCGCTGTTGCCG
>Ga0164241_10003593_pt1 | contig 15493 bp, 14 predicted proteins | sample OricomyardsoilBY_FD_108780 | JGI IMG/M metagenome (GOLD analysis project Ga0164241, IMG submission 108780) | Backyard soil microbial communities from Emeryville, California, USA - Original compost - Back yard soil (BY) | ecosystem: Environmental > Terrestrial > Soil > Unclassified | place: USA... | reverse complement strand
TGCTCGACGAGCCGCCGAGCGCGCGCACCGAGCAGCGCATCGCCGACCGCACCCTCGAGGTGATCGCCGAGCTCGGCCATGAAGAGAAGCGCATCCGCGCGGAGCGGGGCGCGTAGATGGCCGGGCGCGTTTGCTGCTGGCTGCTGCTCGTGGCGGCAGCAAGCTCGTGCAAACGCGAGGAGCAGAGCCCGCCCGTCTATCCAGCGTACGGCAGCTATCCCGCCGGCGGCACCCCGGCGGCCGCTCCCGGCGTGGCGGCGGCGGGCCCCGCCAGCGCGCCGGCGGTGCCGCCCGCTTTCGGTTTCTCGTGCGCCAGCGAGCAAGATCCGCAGTGTCCGTTCGGGCATTGCCGCGGCGGCCGATGTGGCGGCTGCAGCAGCGCCGCCGACTGCAAGGCGGGCGCAGAGTGCGTGCCGAGCATCTTCGGACAGGTGTGCTTGCCCGCCGCCGCCGCCGCCCCCCCACCGGTGGCGGTGCCCGCTCCCGTCGCCGTGCCCCCCCCGGTGGCGGCTGGTTCCGTCAACGCGCTCGAACGCGCGCGTCAGCTCTGCGTGCAGCGCACCAACGACTACCGCGCGCGCGTCGGAGTGGGGCCGCTAACGCGCCGTGCCGACACCGAAGCCTGCGAAGACGGGCAGGCGCGCTCCGACAGCATCTCGCGTACCGCTCACGGCGCCTTCGGCCAGTGCCGCGAGCGAGCTCAAAACGAGTGCCCGGGCTGGGACGGCGACCCGGAGACGGTGATCGAGCGCTGCCTGGCGATGATGTTCGCGGAAGGCCCGGGTGACGGACCTGCGCACGGTCACTACATCAACATGACGGAGCGCAAGTACAGCGGCGTGTCGTGCGGTTTTGCGACCGCGCCGAGCGGCCAGCTCTGGATCGTCCAGGATTTCTTCTAGAAACCGCCTGATACCGCCGATCAGCGCCGTTCAGCTCAGCGCACGACGATCATGCAATGTCCTTTGAAGCGTAGCTCGTAGGTCGTCACGCCATGATCGATGGTGGCGACGACGGGGGCCACGAACGGGCCGGCGCACCGCGCGAACGCGTTGAGCGTGCCCTGGGCGACCCATTGATTTTCCGGCCCGTGGAGGGTGAAGCTGAAGCCGTTGTCCGGGTTGAGCCGGGTGCCTTTCGCGGTGACAGAAACGGAACCGTCGGGATTGAGCTTTGCTACGCATTGCCGCTCGTACGTGTCGACGCTCTCGTGAAACGAGCACGGGCGCGCGCCGCGCGGCCCACCCGTCGCGGGACCTGTCGCGCGCGGAGCCAGCGCGGCTTGCTCCGCTTCGAAGTCGATGCTTTCGGCGGGGTCGGGCTTGGCGCCGTGGGGCTCGGCGTCCGCTACGGGGGCCGCCACCGCCGGAGCGCTTGCAGCGGCGCGGCCTGCGCTGCCGGACGCGACCGGCGCGGGGGTTGCCGCTCCTGGCGCGACGTCATGATCGGCAGCCGGCGGGGGGGCGGCGGGCGGGGACTCGGAGCTCGTCACGCCGGCGCAGCCGAGCGTGGAGCACGGACAAGCCACGAAAACCAGCCACCACCCAATCGACCTTCGGTCAAGCATGGGTCGAGCGTAGTCCGAACCGGCGAGCCGAGAGGCGACTTTAGAGCTCGGCCAGCCATTGCGCGACGAACGCGCTCAACGCCGGCAACAGGCGTGGCGCGCGCTCGTAGCTCCGAGCGCGCAGGGCGCCGATGCTCAGCTTTTGCGCGGCCAGCTCCGCTGTGTGTCCCACCCACCAACTCTCGAGCTGCTCGGCCGTCACCTCGGGATGAAACTGCAAGCCGAGAGCGCGGCGACCGATGGCGAAGGCTTGATTGCGGCAGAGCGCGGTGCTCGCGAGCAGCTCCGCGCCTTGGGGTAGGTCGAAGGTCTCGCCGTGGAAATGCATGACCTCGAGCCCCGGGGCGAGCAGGTGTCCGAGCGCGTGGCGGCGCCCCGCCTCGCTCGGCTCGAGCGCCGACCAGCCGATCTCTTGGTGACCCATCGGGTAGACCGAGCCGCCGAGCGCGCGCACGATCAGCTGCGCGCCGAGGCATAGCCCGAGCACGGCCCGCTCGGCGTCGAGCTGCTCGCGAACGAACGTGAGCTCCGGCCGCAAGAACGGATAGTCTTCGACGTCGTTGACCGAGACTGGACCGCCGAGCAGCACCAGCAAGTCGGGTCGTCGTTGCGCGGCCCAATTCGCGGTCGGGGCTTCGAGGTATCGAACGGCGTAGCCGGCGTCTGCGAACAGCGGCTCGAGGGCGCCGAGGTGCTCGAAGTGGACGTGACGAACGGCGAGCAGCGTCTTCATCGGCCCGAACTATTACTGCCCCAAAAGCCGCCGCACCAGCGCCCCGGCGATGGTGATCGCGCCGATGGGCGTGGTAACTTCGACCGCGAAAACCATCCGCCGAGGAATGATTCATGAGCACGCGTAACCCGAAGGTCGATGCATTCGTGAGCCGAGCCAAGACGTGGCAGGGCGAGATTCAGAAGCTGAGGTCGATCTTGGTCGACTGCGGGCTCGATGAAGACCTGAAATGGGGCAAGCCCTGCTTCAGCTTCGACGGGAAAAACGTGGCTATCATTCAGCCCTTCAAGCCCCAATGCTCGCTGATGTTCTTCAAGGGCGCGCTGCTCGAAGATACCCACGGACTGTTGCGCAGCCAGGGCGAAAACACGCAGTCGGCGCTGCGCCTGGAGTTCACGAGCGAGGCTCAGATCAAAAAGACGGTGGTGCAGTCCTACGTGAAGCAAGCGATCGCGGTCGAAAAGAAGGGGCTGAAGGTCGACTTCAAGGCCAAGCGCGAGCTGGAGCTTCCGGAAGAGCTGACGGCGGCGTTGAAGAAGAATCGCGCGCTCGAGAAGGCGTTCGGCGCGCTCACGCCCGGACGGCAGCGGGCGTACGTCATGCACTTTGCCGCCGCCAAGCAGGCGCAGACGCGCGCGGCGCGGGTCGAGAAGGCGACCGCCGACATCCTCGCCGGCAAGGGCTTGAACGATCGCTGACGGCTCGAACGTGAGCGGGCGCGCTCGGCGTCATCAGCTCGCGCGCGCCGCTCCTTCCTCGCGCAGCATCGCGAACAGGTCGGTGGAGCCGGGATCGCAGCCGCGCTGGCTGAGCAACGTCGTAATCTGACCTCGGTGGTGGGTCTGATGGTTGAAGACGTGCGCCACCGCCCACCACAGCGGCGACTCGACCTTCTGGCCGCGGCGCAGATAAACGAGCGGCCCCCGGAGCTGCTCGTCGTCGAGACCCGAAACCCAGGTCGCGAGCGCGCCGTCGGTCGAGGCGCGCTGCCGGCGGAGCTCCTCGAAATCGACGTACAGCTCCTGATCGAGCGAGCGAATGCCAGGGCCCATGAACCCGTCGTCGATCGTCTTGCCCTCGAAGCGCGCCAGCCACACCCGATCGGCGACGAGAAGGTGGTTGAGCGTGCCGTGGATCGACTTGAAAAATGCGCCGCGGTCGCGCTTGCGCTCGTCGTCGGGCAAAGTCGCGACGAGCGCGTAAATCTTCTCGTTCATCCACCGGTTGTAGCGTGCGGCGGAGGCCAACCATTCAGGGCTCATCATCACCGCAACCGTAAGACGGGGCGCTCGGGTTGCCAACCGCCGCCGCTAACCTCGATTACCATGTGGTCCACTCCGTGGCGGCGAGCGCCGCTGATCGGTAACCATCGGACGATGGGCTCGAGTTGCTCGGCCGCGCTCGCGGCAGCGCTCGTGATGAGCATCACGAGCAGCTTGCTCGAAGACAACCGGGCCAACGAGGGCGGTAGCCGTGCTCTTCGTCAGCAACGAGCAGGGCCCGCCCGCGTCAACCGCGACCGAGCGTCACGCCACACCACGCCAGGATCGCCCAGCCCGCCAGGAACCCTAGCCCGCCGAGCGGCGTCACCGCCCCGAGCCAACGCGGGCCGCCCAGCGCCATCGCGTACAAGCTGCCGCTGAACAGCAGCGTGCCGAGCGTGAACGCGACTCCGGCGTAGCGCGCTTGCGGCGCGCGCGCGATGACGAACGCCACCACTGCCAGCGCCAGCGCGTGCAGCAAGTGGTAGTGGGCGGCGGTTTGCCACCACGATAGCCGCTTGGCGCCGTCGGCGACGCCGTCGAGCTTCGACTGCAAGCCGTGGGCACCGAAGGCGCCGAGCGCGACCGCCAGGAAGCCGCTGATGCCGGAGAGCGTGAGCCAGCCGCCCATCAACCGGCTTCCGCGACGCGCGCGCCGGCGCGAGGCTTGGCGCGTCCCATCGGTTTGGTCGCCGCGCGTGACGGTTGGGCGAGCCCGCCCCCCAGCTGCTGCAGCTTCTCTCGCAGATAGCGGCCGGTGTGGCTGCGCTCGACCCGGGCCAGATGCTCGGGCGTCCCTTCCGCGATCAGCTGGCCACCGCCCGCCCCGCCTTCGGGTCCCAGATCGATCACCCAATCGGCGTGGGCGATCACGTCGAGGTTGTGCTCGATCACGACCACGGTGTTGCCGGCTTCGACGAGCCGGGACAAAACCAGCAGCAGCTTTTCGACGTCGGCGAAGTGCAGACCCGTCGTCGGCTCGTCCAAAATGTAGACGGTGCGGCCGGTGCCGACGCGCGACAGCTCGCGCGCCAGCTTGATGCGCTGCGCCTCGCCGCCCGATAGCGTCGGCGAAGGCTGGCCGATCTTGACGTAGCCGAGGCCGACGTCGTCGAGCGTCGATAGGCCGCGCATGATCTGGGTGTGGACCGAGAAGATATCGAGCCCTTCGCCGACGCTCATGTCGAGCGTGTCGGCGATGCTCTTGCCCTTGAAGGTGACGCGCAGCGTGGCGTCGTTGAAGCGACGACCGCGGCATTCTTCGCAGGTGACGTAGACGTCGGGCAAAAAGTGCATCTCCACCTGACGCACGCCGTCACCGGCGCAGGCTTCGCAGCGGCCGCCCTTGACGTTGAACGAGAAGCGCCCCGCGTCGTAACCAAAAGCGCGCGCTTCGGGCGTGCTGGCGTAGAGCTCGCGGATCGAATCGAACACCTTGGTGTACGTGGCCGGGTTCGAGCGCGGGGTGCGGCCGATCGGCTTTTGATCGATGGCGATCACCTTGTCGACGTGCTCGGTGCCGAGCAGGCCCTTGTGGGCTCCGATCGCCACTCGCGCGTCGTGCAGCTTGCGCGACAGCGCCGGGTACAAGATACCGTTCACCAACGTCGACTTGCCGGCGCCGCTCACGCCCGTGACCGCGACCAGCGCCCCGAGCGGAAACTTCACGTCCAGGTTGCGCAGGTTGTGCTCGGTGGCGCCCTTCACCTCGATGAATTTGCCGTTACCGGCGCGCCGCGCCGCCGGCAGCTCGATCTTCTTCCGCCCCGACAGGTACGCGCCGGTCAGCGACTCTTTGACGCGCATCACCTGCTCGGGCGTGCCCTCCGCCACCACTCGACCGCCGAGCACGCCTGCCCCGGGACCGAAATCGATGAGGTAGTCGGCCTTGGCCATCGTCTCTTCGTCGTGCTCGACCACGACGACGGAGTTACCGAGATCGCGTAGCGCCTCGAGCGTCGCGAGCAGCCGCCCGTTGTCGCGCTGGTGCAAGCCGATCGACGGCTCATCCAAGATGTAGACGACGCCGGTCAGCTCCGAGCCGATCTGCGACGCCAGGCGGATGCGCTGGCTCTCCCCACCCGACAAGGTCGCGGCGGCGCGATCGAGCGTGAGATAGCCGAGCCCGACGTTGACGAGGAAGCCGAGCCGGGCACGGATCTCCTTGCGGAGCTCGACCGCGATCTCGAGATCGGCGCCTTTGAGCTCCACCGTATCGATCCACTGCGCCGCTTCTTCGATGCGCTTCTCGGACAAGTCGCTGAGGCTGACGCCCGCGATCTTGACGGCGCGGCTCTCGGCTTTGAGCCGAGCCCCCTTGCACGACGGGCAGGGCTTGCTGGAAAAATAGCGCAAATACCACTGCTTCATGTCCTCGCTCGACGTGGCGCGCATGCGCCGCATCAGCTGGTTACACAAGCCTTCCCACTCGTAACCCTTGGCGGTGGTGCCCCACAGCACGCCTTTGCGCTGCTGCTCCGTCAGCTTGTTCCACGGCGTGGTCAGCTTGATCTTGAGCAGCTTGACCACGTAGTCGACCTCTGACGCGGTCCAACCTTCCCCGCGCGCGACGGCGGCCGCCCACGGCGTGATCGCGCCGTCTTTGATGGACAGCTCCGGGTTGGGCACGACAAGCTCCGGATCCATCTCCGGGCGCGAGCCGAGCCCGTTGCAGTCGGCGCAAAAGCCGATCGGCGAGTTGAACGAGAACGCCAGCGGCGCCAGCTCCGGAAATGACAGGCCGCATTTCGGGCACGCGCACTTCTCGCTGAACGCCGTCTCTTCGTCCTTGCCGTGCAGCGCGTAGAGCTTTCCGCCGCCTTCGCGGAGAGCGGTCTCGACGGAGTCGGTCAGGCGCGCGCGCGCCGCCGGCTCGATCTTGATGCGGTCGACAACGATGTCGATGTCGTGCTTCGACTTCTTGTCGAGCGTGACCTGCTCCTGGCCGAGCCGCACGACGCGCCCGTCGACGCGGAGCCGTGAAAAGCCCTTGCTCTGCGCGGCCTCGAGGATGTCCTTGTGCTCGCCCTTTCGTTGCCGGGCGAGCGGGGCCAAGATCGTCACGTTGTCCCCCGCCGGCAACGCGAGCAGCGCCCGCACGATCGCCTCCGCCGACTGGCCCGCCGCCTTCACGCCGCACTTCGGACAATGCTGCACGCCGATGCTCGCGTACAGCACGCGCAAGTAGTCGTGGACCTCGGTCACGGTTCCGACGGTGGAGCGCGGGTTGCTCGACGCCGTCTTTTGCTCGATCGAAATCGTCGGCGACAGCCCGCGGATGGTGTCGTACTTCGGCTTCTCCATCTGGCCGAGAAATTGGCGCGCGTAGCTCGACAAGCTCTCGACGTAACGACGCTGCCCCTCGGCGTACAACGTATCGAAGGCCAGCGACGACTTCCCGGATCCCGATACGCCCGTCAGCACGACGAGGCTGTGCTTCGGGATCCGCACTGTCACGTTCTTCAAATTGTGCTCGCGAGCACCTCGGATCACGATCGCATCAGGCTCGGGCGGCGGCGCATGCTTCGGCATCGGTCCCACGCTCTAGCACCGGGCCCACGCCGTCGGCACTCGCCAAAACCGCCCCGCGTTTCGCGGCTCTTTGCCGACATATCACTGACACACAGCTGTCAGTCATTGCTGATCGGGCTGCCAAAACGCGGCCTTCTTGCAGAAGCTACCGGAATGGTTACGGGTCCCGCCGCCCGCCTGCCCGCGAACCTTCAGACGGTCGCGCGCCGGGTGGCCTCGACCCAATCCGCACCAGGGTTGGGCATCAGTGACCGCCGTTCGACCTCACGACACGACGACACGACGACACGTCGACACGACGACACGTCGACACGATGTCGAGGTCATGGCGAAGCGCTCCGCACTCTGAAATCTTTCGAGCGCGGCGGGACGAACGGCGACTAGAAGGCGGCACGTCGGCGACGGCAGAGCCGCCCAGCTGGGCGGCGGCCTGACGGAACGAGACTCGGCCTACCCAACCGGCGAGCGTTCGGTTCGAGGCGCGCGGGGGTGCTTTGCGGTGCGCGAGGGTGCTTTGCGGTGCGCGAGGGTGCTTTGCGGTGCGCGAGGGTGCTTTGCGGCGCGCGGGGGTGCTTTGCGGCGTGGGCGGGCACAGCACGCTTTCCGGCGGTCGCAGGCGCTGGCACGGAGGTCGCGCGGAAGCATCGCCGTCCCTTCGAACAGGAGCTTCACCTGCGCGCACTTCGTCTGGTTCCGTTGGCTTTGAGCTTGGGTCTGTCCGCTGCCTGCGGCGGTGACGACGCGAACGGCGGCGCCGGCGATCACGGCGACGGCGGCGCAGTCGGCGGCGATTCGGGAACGGATGGCGTTGCGCTCGACCAGCTGCCGCGCCTGTACGCAGCGGCGGTGTGCGAAGCGTTCACGGGCCAGGCGCCGGTCAGAAGTGTGCGACCGGCGTCGGCGCGGCCGCGATCTGCGCGCCGTACACGCGCTGCGACGACGGGCTCTGCCGCGAGCTCGCCCACGCCGGCGAAGACCGTACCGCCAGCGACACTTGCTACAGTAGCCACTGCGTCGACGGCGCGTGCGTCATCGGCAACAGCTGCGAGTAGTCGTCACCGCGACAGCGCGCGCTCGGCGACGGACCGAAAGCGGCCGTTCGGGTAGCGCGCGAGGTAGCGGCGGGCATAGTCAGCGGCGCGTGGATCTTTGCGCGCCGCCGCCGCCTCGATCGAAAGCGCCAGGGCGTCTTCCGCCAACGCGCCGCGCGGATTGCTCTTCAAGTATTGGTCGAGCAGGGCCTGGGCGCGCGCGGAGTCGCCCTGTTTGCGCAGGGCGCGCACGGCTTCCGCGACCTGCGACGGATCTTCGCCCGGCCGCGGCTTTTCGAGCAGGCGCTTGACGCTCGGCGCCGGTGCCGGCGCGGCGTCGGCGGCCGCCGGCTCCGGCTCCGGCTCTCTCTCCGGCTCCGCCACCGGCGCGGGCGCCGGCACGGCGTGGGACGCGGTCGATTCACTCGGCACCAGCAACGACGGAGCGGCGGTCTTGGCGACGCCGGGGGCCCACATCGAGTAGCTCGCGGCGGCCGCCGTCGCCGCCAACAGCAAGCCGGCAACGCCGAGCAGCGCCGGACGCAAGCTCCGCCGCCGGCCGCCGCCGGCCGCGAGCGCGCGCGAAATGCGCGACTGCATCGAGCGCTTCGCGAACGGATTGCCTTCGTAGCGCTCGGCGCTCTGCAGCAGCACGCCGAGCGCGCCGAAAGAAGGCTCGGCTTGGTCGAGCAGGCGCTTCATGCGCTTCTCCCGCTGCTGTGACGCTTGTCGAAGCGCTCCGCCTGGTCTTGCAGCTTTTTTCGCGCCTTGTGGATGCGGGCCCACACGGTGTTGATCGGAACACCCTGCAGCTTGGCGATCTCTTCGCCGCTGTTGCCTTCGATTTCGAACAGCACGAACGCAGCGCGCTGGTCGGCGTTCAACTTCGCGAGCAGGCGCTCGAGCAGCTCCCGCTTCTGCTTGGTCTCGAGCTCGTCGAGGGCGCTCTGGCGGGTTTGGAGCATGCCATCGGCCAACGGCAAGCTCTTGCTGCCGAACAGCTGCCTGACCCAGAGCAGGCGCCGATGGTCGCGCACTTTGCGCCCTGCGATTCGATAAAGCCAACCAGCCACGTTTTGCCCGTCGAAGTCCGCCAACCGGCGGTGCACGACCATGAAGATGTCTTGCACCAAGTCTTCGCGATCCGCGTCGCGTGCGCCGAGCGCGCGCACCCAGCGCGACACGTCGTCGAACCACTGTTCATAGACGGACTCGAAGGATAGCTCGCTTGCCGCTGCCGGTTTGGGGGCTTCGGCCGGAGGCAAGTTGGCCCGGAGTTCGCCTACCAGCACATTCCTATTGCTATCTAGGGGAGCCGCCATCGTCGCCTTGCCATAAAACGCAGCCGCGTCGCGAAAAAAGCTCTACACGCCGGCCGTCAGCCGCGATGATTATGGCACACGTGGACGCGTTGCTGGTCCAAAGCGACTCCGATTGCCCGAGCGCCGACGCCGTGCAAGCGGAGGTACGAGAGCTCACGACACCTGAACAGCGGCGGGGCGTGCCTGCGGGCGCTTCCGCGCTCGTCACCGACCGCGGCGAGAGCATCGCGATCGCGATGACGCGCGACGGCAAAACGACAGTCCGGGTGTACCGAGACGCGGCGCGCGACTGCGCTCGCCGCGCCCATTTCGTTTCGGTGCTGGTCGTTGTCTCGCTGATGCCGCCCGATCTGGGCTCCGACCCGGAGCCCGCACCCACGCCGCCACCGCCCGCGCCCAAGCCGCCCGCGGCTCCGTCCGTCGTGCCCGCAGCGCCGGCGGCGGCCCCGTCACCGCCACGGCGCGTGCGCATCGAGCTCGCCGGGCGCGCCGCTGTCGCCGCCGCCATCTCCGACTCGGTGCGGGTCGCGGCCTGGGGCGGCTCGCTCGGCGTGGCGCTCGGTAGCGGTCCCGTTCGCTTCACCCTCGGCGGCAGCTACGTTCCCAAGACCGAGCTGCGCTACACTGGCGACTTCGCCGGGCACGCGCGCTTCGAGCGACTGGACGTCGCGGTCGGAGCGAGGCTCGCCCTCAGCCACGCGCTCGTCGACACCAGCTTCGACGCCGGCTTGTTGTTGAGCCGCACCGCCGTGACCGGCGAGTCATCGTTTCGGCCCGCACAGGACAATGCCCTCGGCTTCGGCACGCGTTTGGGCTTCCACGCCTGTTGGTCGGATCAGGCGCGCGTCAGCCCGTTTTTGGGCGCCTACGCCGACGTGTTCCCTTTCGCGCCGGCGCTGTCTCAGCGGCCGCAAGGCACGGTCGGGCACCTTCCCTACGTGTGGGTCGGTCTCAGCGCAGGGCTCGCGCTGGCTTTGTGATAACAGGGCAGGCAAGCATGGCCGCCCCCGAGACCGAGCCCGTCATCGACGATCCCGAACGCCACCTGCCGGCATGGCTTTCGAAACTGGCGCGGCTGCAGGCGCGACGGCCGTGGTTGCTGGTGGCGCTGGCCGTGCTCACGCTGCTGCCCGCCGGCTGGGCGACCGCCAGGCTGGCGCTGAAGCTCGACCTGGCGGAGCTGCTACCCGACAGCAAAGAGAGCGTGATCGAGATGCGCCGCGTCAGCAAACGCCTGGCTGGCAACGCGACGCTCAGCATCATCTTGCACAGCGCCCAGCCCGGGAAACAACGCGCCCTGGAGGCCTGCGTCGACGCGCTCGTGCCGGAGCTTTACGGAATCGGCAAGGAGTGGGTCGGCGCCGTCGACTACGGGGTGAAGGACGCTCGCAAGTTCTTCGAAGAGAACGCGCTATGGTACGCCGATCTGAGCGACCTCAAGAAAGCGCACGATCGGATCCTGGAGCGCTACGACTGGGAGGTCAGCAAGCAGCAAGGCTCGCTGCTCGACGACGAAGACGAGCCGCCACCGATCACGGCCGACAGCATCGAGCACGAGCTGTCGGCGCGCAAGAGCGCCACCCCCGCGAAGGGGCCGACATTTCCCAACGGCTACTACGAGGATCCCGAGGGCACGTATGCGGCGGTGCTCGTGCGCACGCCGGTCGGCGGCAAGGCGAAGATCGAGGAGCTGAAGCGCCGGGTCGCCGACGCCGTCGCGCGCGTGAGCCCGCAGCGCTTCGATCCCGGCTTGACGGTGCAATACACCGGCGACGTCGTGACCGGCCAGGAGGAATACGATCGCATCACGGGCGACCTGTTCCACGTCGGCGCGGTCGGCATCGGCGGTGTGCTGCTGGTCGTCTATCTGTATTTCTTGCGGCTGCGCGTGGTGCTGACGATGGGCGGCGCGCTGCTCGTGGGCTTGCTGTGGACCTTCGGCGTCACGCGCTTCACCATCGGCTATCTGAACAGCTCGACCGGATTTTTGGTCAGCATCGTGGCCGGCAACGGCATCAACTACGGCATCGTGTACATGGCGCGCTACGTCGAGGCGCGCCGCGATCAGCTGCTCGATGTCGGGGAGGCGATCCGGCTCGCCCATCGCGACACCTGGATTCCGACGCTGGCCTCCGCCGCTACCGGCGCGCTCGCCTACGGATCGCTCATCGTCACCGATTTCCGCGGCTTCAAGCACTTCGGCATCATCGGCGGCTACGGCATGCTGTTTTGCTGGATCACGACCTACGTCTTCACGCCCGCGCTGCTGGCGGCGAGCGAGCGTGTCTGGCCGGCCTACCGCGAGGGCAAACAAGCGCTGAACGTCGGCCGCTACTTCGGTGTGCTGTTCGAGCGCGTGGGCCTCGGCGCACCACGGCTGGTGGTCGCGATCGGCGCCGTGATCGGCCTGATCGCGGTGGCGCTGACGGGGCTGTATTTCTACGGCGATCCGATGGAATACAACATGCGCAACGTCGGCAACGACGACGCCGCGAACCCCAGCGCCGCCAAGCGCCTGTCCCACCTCGTCGACGACGTCGCGGGCCGTATCGGCCAGGACGGCATCGCGATCGTCACCGATCGAGTCGATCAGGTGAAACCGCTCGAGGCCGAGCTCGAGCGCCGCCGCAGCGCCGCCCCGCCGAAGCTGAAGCCGTTCGAGAACACGGTCAGCATCTACTCGCTGCTGCCGCGTGACCAGGAGCAGAAGCTGCCGCTGATCGCCGAGATGCGCGACCGGATCACGCGCGCCCGGACGCGCGGCTTCATCAAAGACGAGGACTGGGCGAAGATCGAGAAGCACCTGCCCCAGGGCGAGCTGCGGCCGATCGCGATGGAAGATCTGCCGGAGCAAGCGGCGCGCCCGTTCACGGAGCGCGACGGCACCCGCGGCCGCATCGTGTACCTCGCGCCCGCGCAGGGCGTCAGCGTGTGGGATGCCAAATACCTGATGCGCTGGGCCGACAGCTTCCGTCATGTCGAGCTGCCCAACGGCGAGGTGATTCACGGCTCGGGCCGCGCCGTGATCTTCGCCGACATGATCTACACCATCGGCCAAGACGCGCCGCGCGCGATCGCGGTCTCGGCGCTGGGCACGATCTTGATCATCTTGATCGCGTTCCGGGGCAGCCCGCTGGCGCTCGGTGTGTTCGTGCCCTGGCTGGTCGGCATCGCGTCGCTGATCGCTTTCATGTACCTCGAGGATATCCGCCTGAATTTCCTCAACTTCGTGGCGATCCCGATCACGATCGGCATCGGCGCCGAGTACGCGCACAACATGATGCAGCGTTACCGCTTCGAGGGGCCGAGCCGGCTCCGCCACGTCGTGCTCGCGACGGGCGGCGCCCTGACGCTGTGCTCGCTCACCACCTCGATCGGCTATTTCGCGCTGATGTTCTCGATCAACAAGGGTATCCACAGCTTCGGGCTGAGCGCCGCCGTCGGCGAGCTGACGTGCATCGCCGCCACGGTGCTGTGGTTGCCGGCGTTGCTGGCCGTGCTCGGACGACGTCGCTCGGCGCGGCAACTTGCGACCGCCGGCGATCGCAGCTAGATCCACCGCGCATTGCCGCGTAATTTGCCGCTGTCGCTCGCAACGTCCTTCTAACCCTACGGTGTGACATGTCCCTTCGCTTCCAGGTGCTCGGTCAGATTGGTACTGTCGCGATCGTCGCCGCCCTCGGCTGCAGCGACGACGGTGGGGGCACCGGCGGCGCCGCCGGGAGCGGCGGAGGCGGCAGCGCTACCGCCGGCAGCGGCGCGGGCGGCGCCGGCGCAACGGCCGCCGGTGGGGCGCCCGGCGCTGCGGGTACGACAGGGAGCGCGGGAGTCGCCGGCGCCACCGGTGCCGCTGGCGCTACCGGCGCAGGCGGCGCTACCGGCGCAGGCGGCGCTACCGGCGCAGGCGGCGCTACCGGCGCAGGCGGCGCAGGCGGTGCCACCGGCGCGGGCGGCGCAACCGGCGCAGGCGGTGCCACCGGCGCGGGCGGTGTCGGCGGCGCCAGCGCGTCGACGACCACCTTCTTCGTCACGAGCGACACGAGCAAGACCGGCAACCTCGGCGGACTTGCGGGAGCCGACAAGCGTTGCCAAGATCTCGCGACCAAGGCCGGCATCACGGGCCACACCTTCCACGCCTACCTGAGCACGGCCGCTGAAAACGCCAAGGCTCGCATCGGCGGCGGGCCGTGGGTGAACTCCAAGGGCGTCACGCTCGCCGCCGACTTGACGGCGCTCCACGCGCAGACGCTCAAAGGCGATCACACGCTGTTCATCGACGAAAACGGCAACGAGATCGACGGGCAGTGGAACGGCGGCCAGGCGGTGGACCCGAGCCTACCGGAGAACGCCGGCAAAGTGCTCAATCAGCACGACATCCTGACGGGCTCACAGAAAGACGGCACGTTGATGAGTGGGCAGACGTGTAAAGACTGGACGTCGGACGCCGCGAGCGACACCGCGCAAGTGGGTCACAGCGACGGCATGGGACCCATGCAAGACGCGAGCGACATGTACAACTCTTGGAGCTCGGTCCACGCCAGCAGCAGCTGCGCCGAGACGTGGAAGGCCGGCGGCGCGGGCCGCCTCTATTGCTTCGCGATCGACTGAATGCCGACCCGCGCGCTCACGCTCGTGCTGAGTGCGGTCAGCATGGTCGCGTGCAGCGATCCGCTGCAGCTCGGTAACGATCTGCTGTGGACGGCCGATCAGGAGCCGGGCAGCCTCGAGCAGTGGACGCGCGACGGCAGCGGCGACGCGCTCGAGCCGCGCACGCCCGACAGCGACGGCACGCCCGTCGTGCCGGGAAAGGATTCGAGCATCGACGTGACGACCGACGCCCACCACCGCGGCCGCCACGCGGTGAAGCTCGTCAACCCGACCGGCTGGGAATTCGACAACGAGGGCCCGGAGCTGTTTCACGCGCTCGGCGAGCAGAAGGACGCCTACTACAGCGCCTGGTTCATGCTGCCCGAAGAATACCGGCTCGAGCCGCACTTGACGCTGCTCCGGCTCCGCTCGCGCGACGCCGGCGGCGTGGACCTGTTCAACGGTGAGGAGCTGCAGCTGCGCAGCTTGTCGAGCGGCGGCTACGTGCTGCAGGTGTTCAGCAACAACAACGGCTTCTTGCTGGAGCCGATAGCGAATCCGGCCCCGCTCGTCGCCTCCGGTCGCTGGTTTCAGCTCGAGGCCCGCTACGAGCCGCACGGCTCCGGCCGACTACGGGTGTGGCTCGATGGCGGCTTGGTGTACGACCTGGCGGGGCGGCCCGACGCCGGCGGCGCGGAGATGGTGCTGAGCGTCTGCAACGTCGCGCAACGAGCCGAGCCGGCGCCGGTCGTGCTCTACGTCGACGACGTGGCGGCGAGCCTGAGCCGCGTGTCACCGTCAGGAATGTTCTAGGTGGCTGGTGTCGAACGGGGAGCCCGCGGAGCGGGCTTTCTGCAATTCGTGCAGTTGGCGGCTCGGCGAGCAAATACGGTGGCCGCTGGCAGAGAGTCAGCTGGACGCGCTTGAAGGCGACATTGCGGCTCCTGAGGGTCGAGTTGGGGTGCGAATAGGCGCGAGCGAGTGCTTTCTCACGTTGAAAGCGCGCCGAGGGTGGCGAGGCGCCTCAGGTTCACCGCGGCCGCCAGCAGCGCAAAATCTTGGCCGACGCGGAGCGACCCGCGGACACGTGCGCGGCGGCCGCCGTGACGGTGTCGCATGAGATGACCAAACTTTCGTTCCACTTTGGGTCGCGTCGCCCGGTAATGAGCGCTTCTCCGGCGGCTTCGTCATCCCCAATCGCAGGCCGGCTTGCCCGGCTCTGGTAGTCATCGTCTCGCTCGAGGAGGGCAAGCAGCTGCAAAGCCAGCTCCCGCTCGGCAACCTTGAGCAATGCCCGTATCGCAGACGGAATCAGCGTCACGGTGTCTTGGGTCGCCACCGCATCGTAGAGCGCGGTCGAATCGAGCACACGTTTGCGGCCGACAAGCCCAGCTTGCTTCGCCACCTCGAGCACTACCTCGAAAATGCGATTCGGACGCTCCGAGGCGCGAAGCCGCGCC
>Ga0164241_10003592_pt1 | contig 15502 bp, 16 predicted proteins | sample OricomyardsoilBY_FD_108780 | JGI IMG/M metagenome (GOLD analysis project Ga0164241, IMG submission 108780) | Backyard soil microbial communities from Emeryville, California, USA - Original compost - Back yard soil (BY) | ecosystem: Environmental > Terrestrial > Soil > Unclassified | place: USA... | reverse complement strand
GTTTATGCAAGATGAGGACCTGTTTACTAAAGTAGTGCTTTTTGTAAACACCCGCCCAACGGCCGAGAAACTTTACAAAAGCTTGCACAACGGGAAAAGTACAGTTGCTTTGTTAAATCCATGGTTTTTCGAGATGGATGGTTTTACATCGTTGCATGATTTTAAAAATGCCGCTACCCGGGTCCTGATCGTGGTTAATGACGAAGAACTGAAACCGGATCTGGATGATATTCCATTCCTGATTCATTTTGAATTACCGAGTAAAAAAGAGATCTATATTGACCGAATTATTAACGGTTCGCCGGATGCTGAAAATGAAACCATGGCCATTACGTTCGCCACGGATCTTGAACTAAGCGCGGTTAAAAAAATTGAGCAAGCCATTGGCCAAAAAATTCCGGTGGGAGAATTGCCGGAAGATCTGCTTATTGAAAAAGAACGCACATCTGCTGATGCCGAAAAGAAAGCTGCAAAAGCAAAAGCAGATGAGGACGCTCGCGGAGGCGCGTTTCACCAAAAGAAAGCAAGCAATGCCAAAACCTATAATTACAGTTCTGGTTTAAAAGCTAAAATGAATAATAAGAAAAAGCATTAATAGCCACCAACAGGCAACAACCTGCCGGTCCAAGCATGTTGCTTAAATTGACTTTCCGGTTTAACCTACTTTCCGGGTTAGCGCTGCTATACCAATATTCATCGGCGGCGCCAACAAATCCTGTCCTAACCGGATTCTCGTGAATATAACCTATTTATGAATTATCCGGCCGATCCTGCTTTCCTGCGTGTTGCTGGTAATCAAATCAAAAAGCTTTTTGCATGTATGGCTCTTAAATCAATAGCAAAACGTAAACTATTAGTAAGTTATTAAAAGTGTTTCTATTCGATGAATATTTTTTGAATAAAGATTTATTTTTATTGTTTATCAATAAATTTACTATATTTGACCTATCAAACTTTAATTTTAACAATCATGTCAAAAACAAACAACTACGTATTTTGGGGCCTATATGTTGTGGCCTGGATCATTTTTGTTGGCTTGTCTATTGAAGCAGGAGCCTTAATAGTAAATTTCTTTTTCAGTGTGTATAAGCCCGAATTTGTGCAAAATCTTTATCAAAAGTTAGACTTAACCGAAATTTATAAAGAAAGCAGATTAGCTTTTTTCGGTATCTATAGCTTTATTCTAACCATTTCATTATTAAAAGCTTGCTTATTTTATATAGTTATCAGACTAATGCACACAATGGATCTGTCAAAACCGTTCAATACTTTTGTTGCGAAACAAATTTCACAAATTAGTTATTACACCCTTTCAATTGGACTGTTAAGTTACATTGCCAGACAGCTGGTTAAAAATTTAATGCATTACGGGTTTAATACCGACAACTTAAACCAATTTTGGGTAGACAGCCAGGCATTTATTTTAATGGGGGCCGTAATCTATATTATTGCAACTATTTTCAAAAAAGGAGTAGATATTCAAAACGAAAATGATTTAACTGTTTAAGCTATGGCGATTGTAGTAAATTTAGACGTTGTAATGGCTAAACGAAAAATGTCACTTAATGAACTCTCTGACAAAGTTGGATTGACTTTATCTAACATTTCTATATTAAAGACAGGAAAAGCAAAGGCAATTAGATTTAGCACTTTGGAGACAATTTGCAATGTATTAGAATGCCAACCAGGTGACATTTTAGAGTATGTTAATGACGAACAATAATAACGAGCCGCTAACAAAGGTTTGACGTAATGGGGGTGAAGCTTATTGCCTTCGCCTGTCCAAGCTACAATCTTGGACGGGCGAAGAGGCAAGCCTTTATTTCAGTCTGGCACCAAGTAAGTATACTTTGTGTAACGATATAAAGGAGCAAACTAACCCAAGGAAGATAATTGCTGAGCGTAACCAGTTCATCATACTCCATTCAGTAACTGTTTTCCTTAGTAATTCAACGTCGGTAATTTGCGCGGTTTTAAACATAATATCATTACGCGGATAAAAATACGAGAACGTAAACACATCAGCCAGGACATATAAAACGAATGCTACGCCAAAACCGAGTCGGATGGAAGGTGATGATCTCCAAAACAATACAAGCACAGCCAGCCCCAATACCTGATTTACCGGCGAAAATATCCTGAAGAAATTGCCGGGATTAACTGTTTTAAAATAAGCCCTTGCTGCTGCAATTGAGTTGGGTACATCACCCGCCCATGATCGTGCATCAACAATAGAAGTATAAATGTTTACAAGGAGAAGGCCGCTGGCGATGCTTATGGCGGCAAATAAAATTATTGTTTTCATGTTTTTTTCTGCAAAGATGCCTTCAAACAAAAACTGAAAATTGTATTTAACGGACATTGTCGTAAATATGTCCCTTTACCAAACTCATTTTACGCCGGTATGCTCCCGGCGTTATGCCGGCATATCCTTTAAAGGTTTTTATAAAATGCGATTGGTCCACGAAAAAGCTTTGATGCGCAATTTCTGTAAGCGATAAGTTGGTTTTATGCATCAGCTCAACGGCATGCAGGTATTTTTTATACAGCAAAATTTCTTCCGCATTCATGCCGGTAACCTCAAAAAGTTTTCGCGATAAATGTCTGGTGGAATAGCATAATGTATCAGCTAACCCGGTTACCGAGAGGGCCTGTTGTTTAGAAGCATACAAAAATGTGTTCATTAATTGGTCCTGCGGATGCCAATCTGTTATTTTGCTGTTTAGCCAATTTAAAAAAGTCTTTACTCTTGCATCAAAAGTGGTTTGTTCTACCAATTGATGCCAAAGCGAGTTAAACGTAACATCAATAAGCGTCATATCAATAGTTATATCCGCCAGCTCACTGCCGTGCACCTTAAATATTTTCGTAACTGCAACCGGCTGGAAAATTACACCAAAAAACACTTGATTTTCGGGTAGGTGAATATTTATGGGTAATGTATTAAACCCATTAATAAAGCAGCTAGGCAAGTCATAGTTTTTATAGCCAATTTCAGTCGGGATAGCGCTATCACTAAAATTAAAGATCACTTCTATTACTCCTTTTGGGATAATATACTCCGTGCTAAAGAGCGGTGTATGCGCTATCTGCCAAATAGCCTGGATAATATTCTGGTAGGCTATTTCTGCTGGTATGTAATAATTGTGATTCAAATACTGTTTCTGTCTGATAATCAGTATGTAAAATAAAGGGTTTTAATTAATTAAGCAAAATGGAAAACCCGGTATTATACATAATATAATACTTTTGCTCTATGTCAGGCCAAAAAATTATTTCAGATGAGTATCCTTTTATAACAAGTATGTTTGGCTAGTTATTGCATTGTTTATTTAGCTCACGTTTTTAAATAGCACATGAAGAGGGTAAGACAACATTTAGCAAGTTACGTTTATGCTGTACGCGGGATAGTATTTGCATTCAGGTACGAAAATAACATGATCGTCCACCTGGCGGCGGCAATTGCCGTTGTGGTGGTAAACAGCCTGCTGAAAGTGACCCAAACAGAGTGGCTGATAACCTTAATACTTATTGGCCTGGCGTGGATGGCGGAAATATTTAACACCGCGATAGAAAAATTAGCCGACAGGGTGACCACAGAACGGGATACGCTGATAGCTGAGGTGAAAGATCTTGCATCGGGCGCGGTGCTGGTAATTTGTTTTTTCGCTGTGGTATGCGCCGCTGTTATTTATCTGCCGTATGTTTTTGATTTGTACGTGGGCTAATTGCGGTTAAGGTTTTCTAAAAAAAAATCATGACCTTGCACCCGTCAAAAAATACTGCTGTTGATGAAAAAATTAACGGAAGCTAACGCACGCTCGTTTACCATTACTCTTATAATAGTTACTTTTTTTATACGCCTGCTTATAGCTGCGTCCACCGGCTTGGGCAACGGCGAATCCTACTATTTTCGCGGCGCTTTACATTTCGACTGGAGCTATTTTGATCAGCCGCCTTTGTTTTTCTGGTTGGGCGGCCTCAGTATAAAACTATTCGGCCTTACCAATCTTGGCATTCGTTTTCCAACTGTTTTGCTGTTTGCCGGTACCAGCTGGCTGTTGTTTATTATCACCCGGAAAATATTTAACGCCAAAGCGGGCTTTTGGGCCGTTGTGATAATGAATTTAAGCGCCGTGTTTACCGTAGCAACCGCGGTATGGTACCAGCCCGATGGGCCGCTAATGTTCTTTTGGCTGGCCGCCACCTGGTACCTGGTTAAACTGATGGCCATAGGCGAGCCTAAGCTACTTGACGTAAAAACAGATAGAGGCAAAATATACCGCCTTTGGATAATAACCGGCATTTGTTTGGGCCTGGCAACCTTAAGCAAATACCATGTGTTATTTATGTTTGCGGGTGTCTTTTTATTTGTATGCACCCGTAAAGATCAGCTTCACTGGCTTAAACATCCGGGGCCATATATAGCGGTGATTATTACCATATTAATGGCCTTCCCCGTAATTTGGTGGAACTATAATAACAACTGGGTATCGTTTGTATGGCAGGGTGAACGCGCCGGCACCCGCGATCAGGCTTTTGAATGGCATTTTGATTGGTTTTTTCGCAGTATAGGCGGGCAGGCCGCGTGGCTGTTGCCATGGATCTGGTTTCCAACCGTAAGGCAATTATTTGTAGCCTGGAAAGAGCGTGTTAAACCCCAATATGGTTTTAACTTTTGGATGTCGGTACTGCCTATCGTATTCTTTACGGTACTTACTCTGTGGGCCGATCTGCAATACCATTTCCACTGGCAGGCACCAGGTTATATGATGCTGTTTATGCCTTTAGGTTTTGCTATTGATAAAGCGCTGACAGGGGCAGACGTAGCCCGTAGAAAACTAACCCGCCGCTGGCTTAATTTTTCCATCTACTTTACCGTAATTACTATTAGCGTGCTTGGCCTGCACCTGGTTACAGGTTTTTGGCAAAGCTATGGCCCAAAATGGGTAGCCAGCCTGGGCGGCGGCAAGGTTGATCCCACCATACAGGGGGTTGATTATGATGAGATAATGACTCGTTTTGAAAAAGAGGGCTGGCTGAATAACGACAATGTTTTTGCAGGCAGCCCCCGCTGGTGGCTGGCGGGCAAAGTAGATTGGGCACTGAAAGGCAAAAAACCAATTATCTGTTTTAACCGCGATGCACGTAACCTTGCTTTTTTGGTTGATCCTAATACCTTAATAGGTAAAGATGCTGTTGTTATAGGTGAGGGGAATGCTTACGATGAGACTATCTATCAGGATGGGACACCGTTTTTTGACAGTATCACTCGTCTGGCAGATATACCCGTCATTCGCGGCGGTGTAACCGAGGAGCACCTGCAGGTATACTATTGCAAAAACTTCCACCAATCAAAGGTGCCGTTTAGTGATTACCCGTTGTACAGGCAATTGAATGGCTTACCGCCGTTTGGGAAGTAGTTGTTGCTTTAGTTTACTTAGCTGCGGCCATTATTTTATTCTATCTTGATAAGGGATAGCAAGGTATCAGGCTTTGTGGTTTCTTTATTATAACTTACTTACTATTTATTGCAACTTTATTTGTACACGCCGGTCGTATCGTATAAGTGAACATAACTACAGAGAATAGTCAGGATGATAGTACCTTAATTAAGCGGGTATCACAAGGGGATGCTGCTGCCTTTAAAACCATAGTGAAAAATACCGAAAGGCTGGTTGCCCAGATTATTTTTAAAATGATACCTGTAAAAGAGGACAGGAGGGACTTAGCGCAGGAAGTTTACTTAAAGGCATATGATAATTTAGGCAGTTTCAAGTTTCAATGCAAGCTATCAACCTGGATAGGGCAGATCACTTACAATACCTGCTGTAAATACCTCGCGAAGAAAAAGTTGGTGTTGTACGATAACATATATGGTGATGATGATAACGACGCTTTAGAAACCGTGGGCAACAGGATGGTTGATATAACTAAAAATGAACCCGAAAATCAGCTATTCAAAAAAGAACTGGCAGCGATATTAAAAATAGAGATTGATAAATTGTCGCCATTATACAAAACGCTGATAACGCTGTATCATAATGAAGAGTTAAGCTATTCGGAAATTGCAGAAATAACCTCATTGCCTGACGGCACGATAAAGAGCTATTTATTCAGAGCCAGGAACATACTCAAAAACAACTTAATGCGCACTTATAAACCCGAAGACTTATGATAACCAAGCATTTGAGCGATACAGAGATACAAAATTATGCGCTGCGAAATACTGATTATGAGGCGGCTATTATGACGCACGTTACCCAATGCAACGTATGCCGGCAAAAAGTAGTGGAGTATCAGCAGTTATTTAAGGGCATTGAGGCACAGGATAAGGCGGAATTTGATTTTGATTTGGCAGAGGTTGTATCTCGGGCCATTAAACCTAAACGTCGTTTTTCTTTGTTTATTTATTTTCCGGTATTCCTGGCGCTTGCCTTATTAGCCCTTGTTTTTTATCAGTTTGCCTTGTCGGGCGTTAATATTATTTCTGACCCTTTTATTGCTATTTCATGCGTAGCGACAATAATGGTTATAGTTGTTCAAAATGCCGGTCTGTTTAAAAACCATCAAAAAGCAATGGATTTATTAAATGCTTGCTAAGTAATTGCAACCTGTTACAACGTTACGGGTCTAACCTAATAAATAATACGATAATGAAAAAAAGCATAGCCATAGGCATATTTACGCTGATGTCAATTTCATCAAATGCGGAAGAGGTTTATAAACTTCAAAACGGCAGTGAAATATCCAGACAAATTATTGATATCCCCGCATCCATCCTCGCCGTTTATATTGTGTCTGTCTTTTTGATCAGTGTTGTCAGAGCCATCCTGAATTTCAGACTCAGGTCAAAGATGATAGAAAAGGGCGTATCCATCGAAATAATGGAACAGCTTCTTCAGCCGGATAAAAACGAGGGTAAAAAAACTGCTGTCAAATCTTTTCTCATTCTATCAGGTATAGGTTTCGCCGTAGCAATAAACTTGTTTTTTCTTCCTATTGGCATACACTCATTAGCTATTACAGTATTTAGCATGGCATTTAGCTATCTGGCCTATTATTACTACCTCAAACGGTCAGAAAAGTAACTCACAATAAAATTCAAAATAGTTCATACCGGTGGCGTAATGGCCGCCCGGGCGGAGCTTTGTTTTTTCCGCCGGAAACCATTCACTTTTTAAACTAATAATTTATGAATACAACAACCATACTTCCGATAGAAAAAAATAAACGAGTTATAATTGTCGATATCTTACGGGGCTGGGCTTTATTGGGAGTAGTCTTAGTCAATTATTTTCTTTTCTTTTATCTCGGCTCACCCACTAAAATACCATCTGACGACGTAGCCAGTCGCGTTCTAAAAATGATAATAACTATTATTTTCACCAACAAAAGCCGTATTTTATTAAATGTACTGTTTGGGTACGGGTTCGGGATATTAATAGACAGTCTTACAACTAAAGGCATTAACCCATTGCCATTTTTCAGCAGGCGAATGTTTTGGTTGTTGATATTTGGCCTCGTTAATAGCTGTTTTTATTATGGTGATATTTTAAAGGATTACGCGCTTATCGGAATGATGCTCTTAATATTTCATCGCGTATCGGCAAAAACAACACTCTTGCTGGCAGTATCAACTTTCCTTATTTTTCCTGCGTCAATAGTCTTTCTGAGTGGTTTTAGTAAAAATGTAAAATCGCCGGCTTTAGAACTATATAGCAGCCCCAACATTATTAATGTTATACACTACGGCCTTGCAGATAGCTTAAAGGATTTTTTTACGCTGAATAAAATATTCGGACTTAATCTGGTAGTGCTTGGCTGCTTTTTCTTTGGCCGGTTTTTGCAGCAGATCAAATTTTTTGAAAGCCTTGGCGAAAACAAAAAATATATAAAAAGATCATTTTGGGCGGCTCTGTTAGCGTCGTTTGCTTTAGGCCTTACTTACTTTAATCATAATAAATTAGGCCTGGGCTTTTTTGATCACTATAATATTGAATATTGGTTTGAGGCTTGTTTAATGATATGCATCGCTTCTGCAATTTGTTGGCTTTACCTAGCAAAAAAGCTGAAAACGTTTTTTCACGCTATTGAAATAATAGGCAAAATGACGCTAACTAACTATTTAATGCAAAATTTTATTGGCTTCGTGCTTTTTTCGGGTTTTGGTTTCGGCTTGTTACACGAATTGCCATTTTACGGTTATGTATTAATTGCGATAGGCGTATATACAGGGCAGGTGCACTTTAGTAGATGGTGGCTATCCAAATATAATTATGGCCCTGCAGAGTGGTTATGGCGGTGCCTGACTTACGAATCTAAGCTAAGTATTAAAAAGAGAGATATATAATGCTTGATATTATTAGCCGCGTAGCCTTAACCTCTCATCCACCACTTTCTCAACCAATAAACTCCTGTTAGCGGCAGCATCCACATCAATAGCGCCGTGATTATTAAAAGCATCAACGGCTTCCTGGGCTTCGCGGGTTGAAGCGGCATGTACGGTAATAATAGTGCCGTTGCGTGCTAATGAGGCATAGTGGTCGGCTTCGTCCTGGTTTTCGTACAGGTGATTAAATAGCCCACCTATCCGGTCTTCCTCAGACCTTGTTGGGTCGAAAGTATGGCGGTCAACATTCTCGTCCTCAAACTCGTTGGCTAATAAATAATCTCCGGCTTGTTCGGCAAGGGCGGGGTCTGCAAATATTCCTATCACTGTTATCATGTTCTAATAAAAATAAGGTTTGTTTAATTGTTTGGATCAAAGCCATTAAAATTATACAGGACGTGTATTTCCGGCATAGGTGTAGCAGTTTTGTAGCAGGGTGTAGCACTCGCCCTGCTACGCTACACTTTTAAGAGATATCATTATTTACATAATTGGCAGCGCATTTGCTATACTTTAAACAACCTGTAATTGAAAAACATATGAACTATAAAGACGACGAGTTTCTGAATGATTTTGAGGATCAGCCGGAACAAAACAAACCTAATGCTTACCGTGATGATAAGTTGGAAGATAATAATACACCCAATGCCTATGTGGTTAAGGATGATGAGGGCGTAGAAGAAAAGGATCTGAAACGGAGTTATTTATTTGGCGATGCCGAAATGAAGCCGGTGCGCGAGGGGCAGCCTATGGGAGGCGAAAGTTTTGGGCAAAGTAACGTAACTCCATCCGGCGATGACGAGAATAATCCTTCGCGAAACGCAGGATATTCTAACGCTTATTTTGGCCGCACAGAGCCGGCGCAGGAGCACCCTGAGAATAGCAATTTTACTGCTGATGGAAATAACGAGTATATAGAGGGAACCGCGGACAGTGATGGTGAAAGGCAAGTAGGCGCTCGCGGCCCCATTGAAATTCCCGGGCAACAGAGTGCCGATGAAGATGATAGCATGCAACACATAGAAACCTGATAAGTAAATTAAATAACCCCGAAAACGCGGGGTTATTTTGGTTTAGGCATTTATTATCTTTCGGCTATTTCCTTAACCTTAGCAAGCGCCTTTGGCCACATTTCTTTAAACATATCTATGTAGTCTTCGGCCATATCACAATCTATCAGTAGTTCAGTTTGGCCTTTTATTTCTTTTAGAGTGTAATTTTCGTGTGCGCCGGCCCATTGCTGTACCTTTTCGCTGGTGGTATCTTCTACACCATCTTTTAGTTCACCCAAATGTTCAATAGATAAAAATTCATTGGGGATGTTCTCTTCAATGCGCGACACCATACCCCCCATGCCATTGCCATCCGTGAATATAGCTTTACTGCCCTTTTTCCAATCGGTAATAGCACGTGAACCCTCCATGAAAGCTGATGTCCATTCGCGATAGGTAGCATCATCCAGTAACACGCTCCACACTTTTTCGCGGGGCGCGTTTATCAATGTTTTAAACTGTAGCTTTTCCATAATGTAGTTTTTAATTAATGCAAGTTAGCACTAACCCGTGTTATAAAGGTTGGGCGAAAAGGACAATAGAAGGGGTAGGATGAGACAAAAAATATCCTCTAATGAAAATTCCTCCCCTTATGAAAAGCATCTTTTGGCGATGTTTCAGGCGGTATTTGCCGGGCATCATAAGGGAAAGGTGCGGTAACCTCATCGCCGCGTGAGGGTATAAAAGGGAAATCATCATCTGTAATCGCAGTTAAGTTATTCAGCATTTTGTTCAGGTTAAAGCAGCGTGTGGCTACTACGTGTATCACATCGCCTTCTATCTGCAATTTCCCCTCCACCATAAATAATTTGGCCTGTAATATTTCTTTGCGATATTTTTCAAAGATCTTTTCCCAAACCACCAGGTTAGAAAAGCCCGTCTCGTCTTTTATCGTAATAAATACAATTCCCTTTGCCGTACCGGGGCGCTGACGTATGGTGATAAGTCCCGCTACTTTTACGTGGTCGCCGTCCTTCATTTCCTTAAGCTTCCCGGTAGGGGTTATGTGCAGCATATCCAATTCGCGGCGGATAAAACTTACCGGGTGCGCTTTAAGTGACAGGCCCGTAAATGCAAAATCGTGTACCACATGCTCGGATGCCTTCATGGCGGGCAGGTCTATTTGTAATTGCTGGGTATCGGTGTTCTTTTTACCTGCAAACAGTCCAACCGGCTTAGTATTGATAGCAGGCACTTCCCATAAAGCCTGCCGCCTGTCGAGCCCAATAGAACGGAAGGCATCTGCATCTGTCAGGCGTTCAATGGTAGCTTTTGGTACGCCTGCATCGCTAATTTGTATCAGGTCGGTGTAGCCCGTACTCCGGTTATCCACCAATATTTGCATATCTTTTTCCTTCAACCCTTTAACCTGCCGGAAGCCAAGGCGCACGGCGCAGTATTCACCAACCCTTTCTTCCATAATATTATCCCAATAAGAGTGATTAATATCAACCGGGCGCACTGTTACCCCATGCTGGCGTGCATCGTCAACAATTTCGGCAGGTTGATAAAAACCCATCGGCTGACTGTTCAACAAAGCCGTACAAAAAACATCAGGATAATAATACTTTAACCAGCAGGATATATAAACCAGATGCGCGAAAGCCGCCGCATGGCTCTCCGGGAAACCGTAGCTGCCGAAGCCTTCTAATTGTTTAAAAATTCGGGCTGCAAAATCGGGTTCATAGCCTTTTTTTACCATTCCTGCCACCAGTTTATCACGGAAAGCGCTAACCAGTCCTTTTGCTTTAAAGGTAGCCATGCTGCGGCGCAGCTGGTCGGCCTCGCCTGGAGTAAAATCTGCTGCTACTATGGCAATTTCCATAGCTTGTTCCTGAAAAAGAGGGACTCCTAAAGTACGCCCTAAAACATCAATCAGCTCTGGTTTCGGAAACTCTACTGGATCTATTTTATCACGACGCCTCAAATAAGGATGCACCATATCACCCTGTATAGGGCCGGGGCGAACAATGGCAACCTCTATCACCAGGTCATAAAAAACACGCGGTTTTAACCTTGGCAGCATCGACATTTGCGCCCTGCTTTCTATCTGGAAAACCCCTAAAGTATCCGCTTTGCATATCATGTCATACACTTTAGGGTCATCCTGCGGTACGTTTTCCAAGGTCAGGCTCTTTCCATAATGCAGCTTAACCAGATCAAACGCTTTGCGGATGCAGGTAAGCATACCTAAAGCCAGTACATCCACCTTTAATATTCCCAATGCTTCAAGATCATCTTTGTTCCATTCCAACTGCGTGCGATCCTCCATTCGGGCGTTCATTACGGGGCAAAGGTCTGATAGCTTGCAGCGCATAATAACAAAGCCGCCGGTGTGCTGCCCTAATTGCCGGGGGAAGCCCCGCATTTGCATAGTGAGATCAAGTACTTTTTTAAGCAAAGGATCATTAGGATTGAGTCCCTGACCGATGATGCGTTCCCTGTCAAAAGCCTCTTCCGAAAAATCCCATATGGCGCCGCCCAAACGTTTAATAGTATCTTCTGATAAACCCATTGCCTTACCTACATCCCGTAAGGCGCCCTTGTGCCTTTGCATAGTAACTGTAGCTACAATGCCTGCATATTCCCTCCCATAAGTTTCATATATCCATTGAATGATCTCTTCCCGGCGTTCATGTTCAAAATCACAATCAACATCGGGCCATTCCTCTCTTGCTTCAGACATAAACCGTGAAAAGAGCATTCGTTGTTTAAGAGGGTTTACAGGCGTTATACCCAGGCAAAAACAAACCGTACAGTTAGCCGCAGAGCCGCGGCCCTGGTGCAATATGCCCAATTCGTCAGCCTTTTGGGTATATTCATAAATCCTTAAGAAGTAAGGTGCAAGACTTCGCTTAGCGAAAAAATCAAGCTCAAAATTTATTTGCTCAATTATTCCCGGTGTTATACTGTCCCCAAACATTTTTTTGGCACCGGCCCAGGTATGTTCGGCCAAATGCTCATCAGCCGTTCGCCCATCGGGACTGATCCATTCGGGTTCAAGGTATTTCAGTTCATCTAAAGAGAAATTGCAGGCATTGGCAATTTCCTGTGTGCGGGCCAGCGCGTCGGGGTATTGGCGGAACAGGCGCTCCAATTCGTCCAATGGTTTTAAATATCGCTCGGCATTGGCGTGTAACTTAAACCCGGCATTGTAAATGGTGCATTTTTCGCGCACGCAGGTTTCAATGTCCTGCAATTCACGCCGTTCCGGGGCGTGGTAATGCACATTACCGGTAGCCACCATAGGGATGCAGGTTTGCGCCAAACGATGAAAACGCTTGGCATCGTCGCCGCTGTAAGAGCGGCTTGCCGCTATATATAATTGCGATCCTAAAGCTGTTTTGTATTGATTGAGGTTGGCTTTAAAATTATCATCAAAATCAAAATGAGCATTTAAGGTATCAGGAGGGATCACTATAAACTTTATCCCTTCGCAATTGTCAAAAATATCCTGCTTATACAGTTCGCATTTTCCCTTTTCGGTGCGCAGGTTACCCTTGGTAAGCACACCGCATAAACGGCTCCAGGCTTTAATATCAGTAGGGTAGGCCAGCAGGCTCGGGCCATCCATCAGATCTAAGCGGCAAGCGGGTATCAGCTTAATTTTGTTTTCATTTTTTATGGCGATATGTGCCCGCACCACACCGGCCATGCTGTTATGGTCTGTTATGGCAATGTGGGTATAGCCTAATTGCGCAGCATACTCTGCCAGCTCTTCCGGATGCGAGCCACCCCGCATGAAGGAGAAATTGCTGGTTATTTGTAGTTCTGCGTAATTTATCATGGCCATGTATTGGTTTGATAGATGCCACCATAACTCCCCTCTTGAGAGGGGGCGCGACGGAATGTGCGGCTGTGGGGGTGTGTTAAGCTGCTCACATAACACACCCCTACACCCCTCTCAAGAGGGGAATCGCACAGGCCGCCGCTCTGCCTTCCAATATTTAACATGCTTGTCGTCACTTAGCTAAGCAAAAAATCCATGTATAAACCACTTTGTATCCCCACTATCATAATGCCCCGATCTGAATAGCCAGTAACGCCCACCCTCAATATCTTCCACCGCGTAATAATCCCGGTGCTGTCCTTCATCGCGCCACCATTCGCGTTCTATGCGTTCGGGGCCGTCGGCTTTATCAATTACATGGTGCCTGCCTTTGTATATAAAATGCTTTGGCGGATAGTCAGGCAACAGCGCCATAACTTCAACCTGTTCCGGTCGCCCTAATAAACGCAGGGGACGAGGTCTGTCGGTACGCCAAATGGTAGCGGGTGCTTCCTGTAAGGATGTAGCTTCTTTTATCGATCGTTCGGGCCAGTAATTTTCTGTAGGCAGGTACCTGTGGATACGCTCCGCACCGATTTTACCACCCAGTTTATCAAGCAGTTCGGCTAAAGCGGCATCTTTCAAATCAGGTTGGCTCACCCATATTTTTTCCTGCTTTACATCCATATCCTCCACCCGCGGTACTTCCATCACAAATAATTCAATGCCCAAAGCGGGTTCAATCTTATCTATCTGTAAGCCAAACAGCTTTTGCAAATGCGATACGCTGTGCGAACCGCGATTGGTATTGATACCAACCTGTACCTGTTTACCATCTATGCGGTAACATTTCAATAGGGCTTTGCGGATGCCTTTCCCTTCGGATTGCAGGCGTATACACAAAGTTTCAAGTAACTGCTGTATAGCTATTTCAATACCCGGAACGGTTTTTATAGGCTCCATACTTGGCAGGCGCTCCACATAGGGTACAGGTGGTATCAACGGCGTAAGCGGTTCATCTTTTAAACCCAAAGCTTGGGTCAATCGCGTTAGCAAGTCATCCCCAAAGCGTTTGCGCAGTTCGCGGCCGGGTAAATTCATAAAACTGCCAATAGTGCGAAAGCCCAGTTTCTGCAACCGCTCTAAAACCTCATCATCTAAACGCAGCGCGGCAGGAGGGAGCTTTGCCAATACTTCGGCTTGCTTTTGCTGCGCGATGATGGGAGTAACCCTGCCGAACCGTGCTACGCCCCAGGCCGCACCCGGTGTATCGGCAATGGCGGCGCGGGCATCGTATCCATTGCCACGCAGTTTTAAAACGATCTCTTTCAGATAACCGCGCTCATTATCCCATAAGTGTGTACACCCTGAAATATCCAGCATCAGCCCATCGGGTGCATCAACCGCTACCACGGGGGTGTAACGTATGCACCAAAGGCCCAGTTTACGCAGCAATTTCTCCTGCTTGCCGAGGATATTATTCATTACCTGCAGGCCCGGTGCAATGGCTTTGGCATCGGCGGCAGCCATACCGGCGTAAACGCCCTCAACCTCGGCTAAATTATTGGCGGCAGTTACGATGATGCGGTTTCGCAATGGGGCCGCAAAAACAAAAGGCACTCCCTTTAGATCCGGCTGGCGGAGTGATTGCCAGTCGGTTAATAAATGTCTGAACCATATGGACATATAACGTTTTTGCATAAGCTATCATGCCAGTAATTGGTCGTAATCATCAACCTGCTGTTCAACAGGCGTTTGTTCAACAGTTACAAATTTGCCATCGGCCCATTCCAGTACCCAACTGCCGCCTTGTCCGTTACGTACCCGTAGCAAATCAACCCGCCAGCGTGGGAAACCCAAACCTGGCAGGTCATCAGCAGGCTCGCTTGGCAGGGGCGTTACCTGCCATCGCGCGGCGCAAGCAGTCGCACTTAATTTTTTTGATTGATTACGCAGTACGAAGCCTGTTACACGACTTTGCTCCACCGCCAACTGTAGGCGCCGCGATTGTTTAAAGTTGAGCTCGCGCACTTCGCCAACGGCCATTACAAGTCCGGGGCATTTAAGGGCCTCTTCCATGGCCCATAATACATCACGGTCGTTTAGCAGGTTCACAAAAATTACCCGTTCAGGGTCAACCCCAAAAGCTTTTAACGCCGATGGGTAAAGGTTGCCTGATAAACCTATCCACAGACAAACACCGCCTTGCTGCATCAGGTTAGCTAATAAGCCGCTTATTAAGGCGCCGCCGGCGGTAGCCTGCTCGGTATTGGCGCAAACCATCTCGTG
>Ga0164241_10003591_pt1 | contig 15504 bp, 11 predicted proteins | sample OricomyardsoilBY_FD_108780 | JGI IMG/M metagenome (GOLD analysis project Ga0164241, IMG submission 108780) | Backyard soil microbial communities from Emeryville, California, USA - Original compost - Back yard soil (BY) | ecosystem: Environmental > Terrestrial > Soil > Unclassified | place: USA... | reverse complement strand
TGGAGCAGGCGAGTACCCGAATCGAGGCCAACATCCGCGTGCTGTCCGAGGAGATCCACAGCCACAGGACCTTGACGCGGGAAGACATCGCTTGGGTAATCGACCACGCGGCGGAGCGACTCGCGCGCACCATTGACGAACGGATGGCGCGACTGCGCATCGAAGCCACGGAATTCATCGTCGAGCGCACCGAGCAACTGAAGGTGGAACTCGCCGACGCCGCGGCGCGTAGCAAGCGGACGGCGCTTATCAACGTCGCGATAGCCGCTTGCGGCGCTATCGCGATGGGCGCGGTCGGCATCGTGTACCGTCACATCTCGATGGGCCAGCTGGATCTGTTCGCGGTCTTTCGCGTGTTGCTGCTGGCGGTGGCGACCGGAACGGGCCTGTGGTCGATCCTGAAGCTCCTGAGCCAGTGGAAGACGATGAACGGGGTCCGCCGCAACGTCGCGACGATTGCGATCAGCCACCTGTCGCTACTGCGGCCCAATGGTGCCATGGGCAGCTTCGCGATCGCGTTGGTCTGCGTCGCGCTGTGGTACCTGACTTCTCTGCACGTGACGAACTGAGCCAACGCGCCCGTTTTCGGGTGGGCCGCCCGCCCCATGCCCTCATTGTGAATTTCGACGCTCAATGAACTCTGCCGTCCAGGATCCCCAGGCGCGCCTCGCGGCCATCTACCACGACATCTCCCAGGGCCTCGTTGCGGCTTCCGGTGAGATCGAAGGGCTGACCGTCAACCACGAGGCCGGCAAGCGCGCAATCGCGGACATTCTCCAGCAGCTGGGCGAAATGAAGGCGAATTTCGAAAGTGAGCTGGCGCTGCTAGAACGCCATGTCGAATGGGACCACTTCACCATCGCGTTCTTCGGCGAGACGAATGCCGGGAAGAGTACCCTGATCGAGTCGCTGCGCATCCTTTTCGACGAAGAGTCGCGTCGCGAACTGCTGCGCAAGAACGCCGGCGACTTGGCGGCTACCGAGAATGAGCTCAAGGAGCATGCGCAGCGCGTGAGCAAGGCGATGTATGAGACGCAGGCTGGCTACCTTCTCCAGTTTTCTCATGTCGAGCAGGCGATCGGGCAGCTCACGGATACGCTGCGAGGCGCCGCGGCGTCGCGCGCGCGCAGGCTCGTGTGTGCGGCCGCCCTGGCGGGATTTGCGGTCGGCGTGATCGCCGTGCTGGTCGTACTGCCGCATCACTGAGACCGAGCGATGAACGGCGACGCACATGTGGTTGAACAAGAACGCTTCGGTGGCGCAGCAGTTGCGGCGATAGAGGAACCGCTCGGCATTGAACTGACTGCGTACGTTCAGGCCGTCGTAGCACTGGCGCGCGGTCGCCAAGCCGCGGCGCGCGTCGACGGGGCGATCATCGGCACGGGCGAGGCAGACTTCACCAAAGGCAACCAAGCCTACACGCTGAGGCTGGAGGACAAGACCTTCCAGTTGCTGGACGTTCCTGGCATCGAGGGCAACGAAGGTCAATACGCCGATCTTGTCCGGCAGGCCGTAGCAAGGGCGCACCTGGTTATCTACGTCAACGGCACCAACAAGAAGCCCGAGGCCCTTACTGCCGCACGGATAGCCGACTACCTGCAACGCGGCACGCGCGTGCTGCCGGTGCTGAACGCGCCAGGCTATGCGGATTCCTACGAATCCCCGGAAAACCGCCTGAGCCTCGAGACGGAAGAGCCGCTCCAGGCGTTGCGGCAGACCGAGGACGTCTTGCGCACCAGCCTGCGCCCCGACATCCTCGTGCCCGGTATGTGCGTACAGGGCCTGCTGGCCTTCTCTTCGCTGGCACTCGATCCCGAAACCGGCCTGAGCAGCATCGTCGAGGAGCGATCCGCCAACCTGGGGCGGCACCAAGGCAAGTTGCTCCAATACTTCGAGTCGGCTCTGGCGATGCGTGAGTTCAGCCGAATCGAGGCGATCGCCGACGTGGTGCGCGCCCGGGCCGCCACCTTCCGGCGAGATATCGTGGAGAGCAACGAGCAGAAGGCGCGCGACCTGCTTTCCGACAATCTTGAGCGGCTGCATCGCTTGCTGACGCAGCACCGACAGCTGATGGCGAAAGAGGAGCCGGCGTTCGCGGCTTGCCGGGAAGCACTCGAGGCCGTCGGAAAGTCCTACCGGCGCGAGCTGCGCGACGGCTGCAAGAATCTCGTCGACCGGTGCTTCAACGACGTCTGCGACGCCGCCGATGCGGCGATCAAGAAACATTTCGGCCACCAGGACAACATCAGCGTCGAAGTCACGCAGTCGTTCGAAACGAGCAGATCCACGATGTTGAAAGGGCACGCTACGCTGCTGGAAGCGCTCTCCAAGCGGTTAGCGGAGGATGTCAGAAAAGCGATGACGCGCCTTTTGATGGACGTCCAGCGTGCGGCATTTCAGGCTCGCGCCGAGGGTATGCACGACGATGACTTCGACATGGCCTTCCGCTTCGAACCGTTGAGCATGGACCTCGATCTGTCGGATTGGGGTTCCGCAGCGCTGACCGTGGGCAGCTATGCGTTGCTTGGCTTCAACATCGGGCTGCTAGTCGGCGGCGTTGGCGCGCCGATTGGCGCCTTGGTTGGCGCCCTAGTCGGCGTGGCGATGCAAGTGCTCTCCATTTTCGTGGGACGGGACAAGCGCATTCGCAAAGCCCAGGCCCAGATGCGCGAGCAACTTGATGGCTTGCGCAGAAAGGCTCATGCCCAGGTCAGCGACTCTGTGGCGGATCTGGTTCGGCCCGTCGACGCCGAGATCGACTCGTTACTACGCAACCAGATCGAGCCGCTCTTGGCGCAGCTAGCGGCGCCGGAGGCCATCATCACGCGACAGATGGCGCGCATGCAATCCGTACTCAAGAAGCTGGAGGCACCTCATGGAGACCTTTGACCTATTCAACCTGGGCAAGGCCCAGGTGCTTCGAATCCTCGAGGAGTTGGCCCACATCCTGGCTGACCTGAAGATGATCGACGTCGACGTGGAGGATGATTGCGAACGAGTGCGCAACGCCATGGCGGCCGTCGATTCAGACGTCCTGCGCATCGCATTGCTTGGGGCCTTCTCCGACGGCAAGACGAGCGTCGTCGCGGGGTGGCTGGGCCGGCTTATGGCGGACATGAAGATCGACATGGACGAGTCCTCCGATCGGCTGGCGGTCTATCAGCCCGAGGGTCTACCAGGTAAGTGCGAAATCGTCGACACCCCAGGGCTGTTCGGCGACAAGGAACGCACGGTCGACGAGCATCAGCTGATGTACAGCGACATTACTCGGCGCTACATCGCCGAGGCGCACCTCGTCCTCTACGTGGTGGAGGCGAAGAATCCGCTCAAAGACAGCCAGTTCGATGTCGTGCGCTGGGTGCTGCGGGATCTCGGCAAGCTGTCCTCGACCATCTTCGTCATCAACAAGATGGACGCGGCCACCGATCTAACCGACCCGACGCTGTTCACGGATCAGGCCAGGATCAAGCGGGAGAACCTCGTAGGAAAACTGCGTCGCGCGGTCGATCTGTCATCGGACGAACTGGCTCGGCTGAACGTCGTCTGCATCGCAGCCAACCCGAATGGCAAGGGCCTGTTGAACTGGTTCGGCAAGCCGGAACAGTACGAGAGTCGTTCGCGCATCGGTGATCTGAAGTCCGCAACGGAACGCGTTCTGCGCGCCAACGTTCCTGCGGTGCTGCGCGCCAAGACCGGCCTGGACGTGGTGCGCGACACGGTGGCCGCCAAGAGTGCCGAGGCTAAGCGCGAGCTCGACACGTTGGCTGGATTCAGGGCCGTGAGCCAGGAGAGCATTAAGCGCGTCGACGCCGACCTGAAGGCTGGCCTTCAGGAGGTAAAGCGTCTCGCGGGCATGCTCGGGCAGGAGTTGGATACGCTGGATCGCGCCATCATGGGTCGCCTGCGATCACTAGAGATGGCGGATATCCTGCCCTTCGTTGAAGACGAGATCGGCTACCGGGGTCCCGATGACATCGGCTACAAGCTGCAACTGGCCGTCAAGCGCATCGTAGACAAGTATTTCGCGCAGGCCACGACCGTGACAGGGCAACTGGGCAAGACGATCGAGATCCAGGTGTCGAATGACATCTCGTTCTTGGACACGATCGGCGGTGCCGCGTCGGACGCTTCGGCAAAGATGTTGAGGAGTCTGTCGGGCATGTCGGCGACTGTGATCAAGGATGGCATCTTCGCGGCGCGGGATCTCCTGAGTACGATCACTGGCTATACCTACAAGTTCAAGCCCTGGGGGGCGACCAAGCTCGCAGGCACGATCTCCAAGTGGGCTGGCCCGGCAGGCGGCGCGTTGCAGCTGGGCACTGATCTGTACGCCGCGTACAAGACGAGCGAGCGGGAAAAACAACTCGCTGAAATTAAGAAGGACCTGGGTGATGGCATCAAGCAGGTCTTCGGGGACTTTTACAAAATCCTCCAGGACGATGAGAAGCTTGTCGATTTCCTGGCACCGCAACTGAATGAATTCCAGGCCGTGCTGGGGAAACTCAGGCATAGCGAGGCGGAGCTGGAGTCCAGGAGCGCGTCGGTGGAGCGGATTGCGCAGCGCTTGCAGCAACTGCTTCAGGCGCCGTCATCCTGACGCCATGAAGTCGTCGACTTCGAAGGCCGCCTTGGAGGGCGTTCGCATCGCGGTTCACGCCCTCATGATGTTGTCGCATTCCCGCAAACTGGGCACGGCCGACATCCATGCCCAACTTGCGGCGCAGGGCTTCGAGCGCAGCCGCCGCACGATCCAGCGGCTGATGGACGATCTCTGTGAGACCTTCGAGGTAGAGCGGGACGCTAGTAGCAAGCCCTATGGCTATCGCTGGAAGCCCAACAGCCGTGGCCTCGGCCTGCCGCGTGTCGACGAGCGGGAGGCGCTGGTCCTGCTGCTAGCACGCCAGCATCTCGAGCCGTTGCTGCCATCTAGCGTGCTGCAGGCAATGGATTCGCTGTTCGACGACGCGCGCCGGCTCCTTGATCCCCTCAACGGCCAGCGAGAGCTGCGCACATGGCCCTTCAAGGTGGCGGTGGTGAGCCAGATCCAGCCGCTGAGGCCGCCGCGCGTCGAGCCGTATGTGATCGCAGTGGTGACCGAAGCGCTAAAGGCCGACCAATGGCTGGAGATCAGCTACCGGAACTTCGAAGGCGACGTACATACCGGCAAGCGCGTCATGCCGCTTGCGCTGGTGCAACAAGGCGTGCGCTTGTTCCTGGTGTGCCAGTTTGAGGGCTACACGGATCGTCGCCATCTGGCACTGCACAGGATTCAGGGGGCTACGAATACCGGCCTAGCTTTCGACCGCCCCGAGTTTGACCTGAACAGCTACGTGCGCGAGGGCCGCTTCGGATTCGGTGAAGGCGAGGTGATCAGTCTGGTGCTTGAGATCGACGAGAACGTGGCCGACCTGCTTTCAGAAACCCCCGTCTCGGAAGATCAGCGGATCGAGCGCTGCGGCGATGGCCGGTTCGAACTCACGGCGACCGTCGTCCGCAGCGAGCAATTAAGGTGGTGGCTGCGCACCTACGGAGGTGCGGTGCGTGTCGTCGCGCCAGCCGGGCTGCTTGACAGGACGACGGCTTCAAAGATGAGCTGCATCGACATTGAAGTCAAAGCAGATTCCTCAGACTGATTTCCGCCATTTCGGTGCCATTCAAAAGACGCGGGTGGAGCCTTGCTGGTTCTGTCGGCCGCCAGGCCCGGGGTGATCGCGCAGAATGGCTCATCGCGGGGGTATAGATCCGTGTCGAGCGCCATCGAAGTTGTCGGGCCTGCAGTTGCCGCAGCACGAATTCAGATAGTCGGAAGGTGGTACCCCATCGTGAAGAGCGCAGCCTCAATTCGTCGCAGACCACCCGCTCCCATGCACCACTGTGCTTGCCTAGCGCTAGCCTTAGCGCGAGCTTCGCAAAGAATCCAATTTGCTCGAATGTTCCACGCGGCCCAGAGCCTACTGTCATTCCGTAGAGAACCGAAGGTGTAGCAGCCTCGCGACGGATTGCGAGGTAGCGGTGTTGTGTTGCCACTGGCAGTTTGGGCGCTCCACCGAAAGGCCAGATTCGTCGGCACGCTATGCAGTTGATTTACCTCGCAGAACATGCGCGCTAACAGTCCGAGCGCAGCGCCAACGCGCCCGTCATAAATTACGGAAGCATTGCACGCGAGGGCAAAGACCTTCGTATAGCCCGCGTTCATACGCGGTCCAGTCTCGGCTTTGAAGACGAGGAGGTTCGGAGTGTCGCTTTCGATTTGAATTCGCCCTTCTCTGAGTCGACATGCAAGTGTTGCTTGGTTGCGGCAGGCCCAGGCCATGTTCGCTGTATAGAGTCGCAGGCCAGTGCCGCCCGCCCCCCATTCGAGTACCTTCGACACTGCAATTTGACAGGCATCGTTGGCGTCCGGAACAGATGGATCCAGTGCCATGGCCGTACGAATGCATGTTTGGACTTGCTCAAGCTTTGTCTCGTTGGCAGCGTAGTTGCAGCTATCCCACCAGTAGCGCTCAAATGCCTCCTCCAGCGTGCTCATATGGAGCATCCGCTCGGCGTTCGGTCCTGGCACAAGATGGCGATAGTGCGGATAGAGAGCGTTATCGCGCACACTGAAGGCGTGCGGTGATGGAAACAGTTGGCCCTCAAGGAGCTTGGCCAAGAAGTCCACGAAACCGCTGACGTGTGGATCGTCAAGGTAGTCGGTCTTGACAATTGCATCGTTCGAATATGCCATGTGCTTGTCGGAGGCAGGTGAGGGGCGGAAGCGCTGGGCGCGTCAAGCAGTGATCCTAGAGAATAGTGCGAACGGCACGAGCCTTGCCAATCCGGCAGGGCGCATGTCCGAAATATCAGACGAGCGGTTGCGGCTCGAGTTTGGCCCAGCGGTGCGAATTGCGACGCAATGATAGGCATCTGATGGCCCGGACGATCCTTGCTGGAGCAAGCCAGGCTCCCCGGATCAGCACACGTTCCAGTCGTGCAGTAAATCGTTGAGTCGCAGTGCTGACGCCTGCATTGCACGTTTGCAATTGCCATTGCCGTTGCCGTTGCCGTTGCCGCAGGCGGAGTTCGGAGAATCCTGCGGCCGGGGAGCCCGCAAGACCAACTTGACGTTGAAGTCAGATCCAGAGAGAAAACACAATGAGCCCAGAAAAAATGCACTATTACCACGCGCAAGCCGCCAAGGCCCATCTGAGCCGCAAGTGGCAGTGGATGGCAACATGGCCGATCATTTATCGGTACGGGGAGCGCGTGGAGCTAGTGCTTGAGCAGCCATGCCTGCAATACAGAATCGATATCTATATTCCTTCGCTTCGAATCGCCATTGAAATTGACGAAGCGCACCACAATCGACAAGCAGAGGACGATGCAAGGAGGCAGTTGGAGATCGAGACGCATCTGACATGCGCGTTCAGGCGACTTCGTGTTGAAGGCGGGGAGGGTTCGATGTACGCCCAACTCGCCGTGCTCTTCGAGGATCTGGACGAGCAGGTCCTACCTCTTCCGCCGTGGGAGGGGCCTCGTATGGCACGCAAAATCGGAAGAGTGTTGCGGCCCGACCAAGTGGGCACCGCCTCCGAGCACAAACTTCAGGCGCTGACCCAAGCCGGCATCGCCGAGATCGTCCAAGGGATGCTCGATGATCTGGCGGCGGTCGGAGTCGATACCGATACCGACAATATCAAACCGCTTGTGAAGACGAATGGTGAGCTTGGTTTCGCAGTGCTTCTGCCAGGAATCTCGTTCGTCGTCAGCGTTACTGCGTCCAAAACCGTCAAAACATTGGCCACCCAGTGGACAACCGGTGTGCCCGAGCGCCTTGGCCTCGTTCTCGACGGCCCGAACAAGGGAAGCGTGCCTTACTGGACCGTCCAAGGTATGGCACGTAGGAAACTGTCCATTGAGGAGACACTTGGAAAATTTGTCGAATTCAACGACATCTTGACCAATCCTGGCGCTCGATTCGCCGCAGATGCGGAGGCATAGGTGTTTAGGTTTATTCGTCTTCTGCTTTGACGGAAGACAGGTCTACTAAGTTGCAATGCCCGAGGTGCCAGTGAGCAACCAGCAGCACATCCGAAGATGCTGCGGATCTGACAGCCTTCCCATAGATCCATGGGCGTGATTCGCTCGATCGGTTTGGATAGCGAAGCGTTCGGAAAGGACGTCGAGCGAGCGTGTGAAGCGAAGGACTTCCATGAACATGCGGCCGCGGCGCGACCTGGGAGCCGCATACCTCATACGTCTTGGCGGATGCGATACAACTTGTCGCAGAACTCCGGAAGATCAAGGCAATCGTTCTTCCAACAGGAGTCTTCCCATGAGAGGTCGCCGGTATTCTTGCCTGACTGACAGTCCCGTCGACACCCCGCCCATCGTCCGGCTCTGGGCTTTGCGGATCCTGGTCCACTTGGGTGCCCAGAAAGATCTGCTGTCTGAGAGTGGGTTTAACAACGAATCTCTGCCCGAGGCGTTAGGCATGCGTCAAGCCGGGGAGGACGACGCGGCAACCTGCGATGTCAAAAAAGTTCGGGCAGATCTGCGCAAGCTCCATCAGGCGGCTGAGCGGGAGCGCCAGCCCTTGGTGTTCCCTTCACAACTGGGGCGCAACATCGAGCGGCTGTCGACATTGCTTCCGCTTTCCGCGCTCGACCAGCGCCTTCTGGGCTTCTCCGTCCTGCTACACAGCGACCGCGTGCTGGAGACGGCGGCAGACGGACTCGGATACCTAAGCACGTCGGTCGCCTATCGGGCTCTATCGGTGCTGCTCGACGCGACGCCGAACGAAATCCAACTGGCGCTTTCGCCGCGCGGCACCTTGATGAAATCCGGTCTAATCAGGTTTGATCGGGATGGAGCATCGCCGTTGACGGGCAAACTCAACCTCTTGTCGGGCGAGTTTGCCGACCAGATCCTGCATTCCGAATCTGACCCGATCGAGCTGCTGCGCGAATCGGTGATGGTGAGCCCGGCGCCCGAACTGGTAGAAGAGGATTTCTCGCATCTCAAGCCGGTTCTGCAGGTGCTCAAGCCCTATCTGGACCAAGCCCTCGCGACCGGGCGCAAGGGCGTCAACGTGCTGCTCCACGGCGTACCCGGTACCGGCAAATCGCAGCTGACGCGGATGCTGGCACAGACCCTGCGCTGCGTCCTGTTCGAGGTCGCCAGTGAGGACGCCGACGGCGACCAGGTCAGCGGCCCGCGGCGAATGCAGGCCTATCGCGCTGCACAGAGTTTTCTGGTGCAGCAGCGCGCGATGATTCTTTTCGACGAGATCGAGGACATTTTTGTAGAAGCCGATCCGATGTTCGGTCGCATGTCTGGCCGCAAGACAAGCAAGGCCTGGCTCAACCGTATGCTGGAGGAAAACGCTGTCCCGGCGCTCTGGCTATCGAACTCGATCTCCAGCATGGATGCCGCTTTCGTCCGGCGCTTCGACGTGGTCTCGGAACTTCCGGTGCCGCCGCGTCCGCTGCGGGAACGGATCATCAAGAAGGCCTGCGGCGATTTCATCAGCGCTGGCAGCCTGAGCCGTCTGGCCGATCTGGACACCCTGGCACCGGCGGTCGTAACTCGAGCTGCCGCAGTCGTTCGGGCCAGCGAGATCGAACCAAGCGAGCGTTCGGCATCGGTCGAACTGCTCGTCAGCAACACTCTGCGCGCCCAGGGACACCGACCTGTGCCGCCCGCGCGGACCGAGCCGAGCCTGGATCTGTACGACCCGGCCTTCATCAACGCCGATACGCCGCTCGACGGCCTGGTGGAAGGGATCGCGCGCACCCGCTCCGCCAGGCTGTGCTTCTATGGCCCACCGGGCACGGGCAAGACGGCCTTCGCGCGCTGGATTGCGGGTCAGTTGGGCGTTTCGCTGATCGCCCGCAAAGCCTCCGATCTGCTTGGCATGTGGCTAGGAGAAACCGAGAAGAATGTGGCACGGGCCTTCCACGATGCCCAGGAGACGGGTGCGGTGCTGCTTATCGATGAGGTCGACGCCTTTCTGCGCGACCGCACGCAGGCCGGACAGAGCTGGGAGCACAACCTGGTGACGGAGATGCTGACCCAGATGGAATCGTTCGGTGGGATCCTGATCGCCTCGACGAACCTGATGGACGACCTGGACCCGGCGGCGCTGCGGCGCTTCGATCTCAAGGCCCGTTTCGACTATCTGCTGCCAGTGCAGGTGCAGGCGCTCTTCCTGCGCTACTGCGAGCAGCTTCAGCTTGGCCTGCCGGGGCCGGCGTTGCTCAAGCGCATCGTGTCCCAAGGCCGGCTTGCCCCAGGAGACTTCGCCGCTGTAGCGCGCCGGCATCGCTTCCAGCCTTTTCGCGATCCCGAGGACTTGGTGTTTGCCCTGGAGGTCGAGAGAACGCTCAAGGGCGGAGCCAAGGCACCCATAGGATTCGTTCATTGATGCGAACAGAGCGGGGCATGTTCGACCCCAGCCAGGGAGGAGAAGACCATGCGAAGTTTGTCGAAGTCGAAACTGCTTTCGTTTCGCCAGTGCCCGAAACGCATGTGGCTGGAGATCCATCGTCGCGAGCTGGGAGCGGACTCGGCCGGAGCCTTGGCTCGCTTCGCAGCCGGACATACGGTCGGAGAACTGGCCCGCCAGATCTATGACCCGGAAGGTGTCGGTGAACTGCTTGATCCGCAAGCCGAAGGGTACGAGGGGGCGCTTTTGCGCAGCCGAGCGTTGATGCAGGCGGCCCAGCCTCGGCCGATCTTCGAGGCTGGGTTCTCGACGGAACGACTGCTGGCCTTCGCTGATGTCATGCTCCCCGTGCGCAACAGGACCGGTCGAGCCTGGCAGATGATCGAAGTGAAGTCCGCCACCAGCGTCAAGGACTATCACCGTGATGACGTCGCAATTCAGGCCTTCGCTGCGCGGCAGGCAGGCGTGCCGATTGCTTCTGTGACCCTGGCACACATTGACAACAGTTGGACTTATCCCGGCGGCGGAGACTACGGCGGCCTGCTGAAGCAGGTCGATCTCACCCAGGAGGCGACGGAGCGGGAACCCGAAGTGATGGTCTGGCTGGAGGCCGCGCACAAGGTGGCCAACAAGCGTACCGAGCCCAAGCGGATGACCGGCAGTCACTGCAGCGATCCCTTCGAATGCAGCTTCAACGCGTACTGTCGCAGCCAGGAGCCGCAGGCTGAGTACCCCATTGCATGGTTGCCGCGCATCCAGACCAAGGCCTTGCGCGAATGCATCGCCAACGGCGCGGTCAAGGATCTACGGGAAGTGCCAGACGATCTACTCAATGAGCGCCAGCGCAGGGTAAAGACCCACACGCTTTCCAACTCCGTCTACTTCGACGCCGTGGGTGCTGCGCAGGATCTGGCTGCGAGCAAATTGCCGGCCTATTTCCTAGATTTCGAGACCGTGCAGTTCGCGGTACCGATTTGGAAAGGCACTCCGGGCATGGATGCGCAAGTCTGCGGATGACGATGAAGCAGACGTCGCTGCAGCGCAGGAGATTGTCGATCCGCACGACAAGGTCGATGTCAGCGGCTTCCTGATCAAACGAACCCAGCGCGCTTGCGCCGCGCTGCATAACTTGCGCAAGCGGATGGAGGAACCTGCCCTCTCCGAAACAGCGATGGCCTGGCGGCTTGAAGGTCCGGTGGGCGCCCGCGCTGTTCTAGAAGCCATCCGTCGGCAATGCGACCCGCTACTGCCAGATGAATGGGGATTCCTTCTCGGGGAGGCCGTGCGCGAACTGAGTGGCGCTCGATTGGTGTCTTCCCAGGGCGCCGAGGTGTCGACACCACTGCGGGACATGCACGATAGCTTCGTCGCTGGACTCAAGGCTCAGTTGCCGGAAGCAATACAAGCTTGTTCCTCTCCGATGCAGCAGTTCCTTTCCACCCTCGATGTGAGCAAAGCCCATGCTGCTGCCTGAGTCTCTGAACCTGCACGTGCAAGGCCATATCGCCGAGCCAGACGCCCTTCGCCAAACTCACTCCGCGCAGGCAGTGCTGGACCGGTTTTCGCAGCAGCCGGGTGTCATCCTCGGTGACGAAGTGGGCATGGGCAAGACTTTCGTGGCTCTGGCTGTTGCCGCGGCCTTTATCAAGGCCAACCCTGGTCGACCAGTGGTGGTGATGGCGCCAAGCCAAGGCATGGTCCTCAAGTGGAGGCGCGACGCCGAAACTTTCCGGATAGCCTGCATCACCACCGAGCAGGACCGCGCCCGGATCCGGATTGCCACGGCGCATACGGGAGTTGATTTCCTCAAGCTGCTGGATGACCCGGTCGATAGCCGCGCAAACCTAATTGTCCTTTCTCATGGTGCCTTGCACCGCCGGATGGCCGATCCTTGGGTGAAGCTTTCGGTGCTGCAGGCGGCCGTCAAGGGCAGGCATGGCGCCGATGCGCTGCGCAAGCGCCTGTCCCGCTTCGCACCGATGCTGCTGGGGCAGATCAACAAGCCGGATGTCCACGTCGAGCTTTACACCGCCCTGCTGGAATCCCCAACCAGCGAATGGAAAGAAATCTTGGTCGAGCATGAGTGGCTTTCGCCGGACGCTGACGATCCTGTCCCGGAGGCCTTTGTCCAGGCCTTGGAGGGTGACGGTATCGATCTGTCGGAAGTGTTCAAGGGCGTGGTCGAGAACCTTCCGGAGCGGATATCCGCAAATCTGCAAATGCGTATTCGCATTGCAAAGAAGATATTGGACGGCACGGAAGGTGCCATCGGGAAGGTTTGGCGTGCCGCCCTAGCGGCGAGTCGTTTGAAGCTACCCTTGCTGATCCTCGATGAAGCCCATCGCACTCGCAATCCAGGTACGCAACTGGCTGAGCTTTTGCGCGCATCGCATGACGACCTTGATGGAACGGGAGGACAACTGGCAGATCGTTTCGATCGCATGTTGTTTCTGACGGCCACGCCCTTTCAACTAGGGCATGCCGAATTGCTCAACGTCCTGTCTCGGTTCGATTCGATCCGTTGGAAATCTTCCCGGGCGCCGTCCATGAAGCGGGATTCGTTCCGACTGGATATGGCGTCCCTGAAGCAGACGCTCGACGAGATGCAATCCGCAACCGATCGACTGGAGAAAAGCTGGAAGCGACTACTTCCTACTGATGTGGAAGAAGGGGAGCAGCGCTTTGGCGCGGAGTGGTGGAGCCTCGCGCGCGTTGAAGGTGAATCGGTCTTAAAGGCTGTCGTCAATCAGCGTCTGGCCGCGGCCATGCTCGCTTACCGTGAGGCCTTTGCCGCCATTCGGAGTGCCGAAGGAAAGTTGCAGCCTTGGGTGCTCCGGAGCACACGCCCGATCATGCTGCCCACGCCTCATCATCAAGTTCAGCGGCGTGTTCGAAAAGACGGCGCAGCCGTCTGGGACGACGTCGCTCAGTCCGGGCCGGCCCAGCCTGCGAAAGGCGGAATCCGGGTCGCCGGCGAGCACACCCTTCCTTTCCTGTTGGCGGCACGGCTACAGACCTTGCCCGACGCGCCAAAAATGTTTGCCGGAGGGCTGGCTTCAAGCTTCGAGGCACTTCTGGATACCAGGCGTGATGATCTGGACAAAGCCTTGGTCGGGCAGGAGCCTGAGCCAACTCTGCATTCCGGGCCTTGGTACGCGTCGCAGCTTAGGCGGGCCGTGAGCGATTTGAGCTCTCGCGGCCATGATCGCCATCCGAAGATGAGGGCGACTATCGAGCTCGCTATGTCCTTGTGGCGTCGCGGCGAAAAGGTGCTGATCTTCTGCCAGTACATCCAGACCGGTGCCGCGCTGCGGAGGTATCTATCGGCGGCCATGCTGGACGAGATTGAGCGCAGCGCGATGAAGAGCATGCTCTGTACGCGCGACGATCTGGGACCGAGGATGCGCGCTGTCGCAGATAGTTTTGACAGAGGCCGACGTGCGGCGATTTCTGCTCTTTCCCATTTGGACGAGTTGACGGATCGCCACCCGACGTTGAAGGACGCCAATACGCGAGAGGCCATCGGCAACGTCCTCCTGCGTTTTCTGCGAACTCCATCGTTCTTTGTCCGCTTTGCGGACCTGACGGTAGAAGAGCGCGATGATGCCTGGGTCGATGCCATGTTTAGACAGCCGGATCTGTCAGGCATGACGTTGAAAGTCGTGATGCAGCAGTTCCTCGAGTTCCTTGCAAAGCGACCGAGCGCGGAAGAGCGCGAAGCCTATCTCGGGGCATTGACCAAGCTCCAGACGGGCAACGTCTCAGGTGCGGAAATTGAAGGCTCGGTCGACGTTGACGAGGCTGAAGGCGGCGATCGAATCCGGTTTGCGGCCAATGTGCGGCGCATACATGGCGCCACGAAACAGGACATTCGCGACCGGCTGACGCTGGCCTTCAACACTCCCTTCTACCCGGAAATGCTGATTGCGAGCAGCGTCATGAGCGAGGGTGTGAACCTGCACTTGAACTGCCGCCACATCATTCACCACGACCTGGACTGGAATCCCAGCGTGCTGGAGCAGCGCACGGGCCGGGTGGACCGGATCGGCGCCAAGGCGGAGCGGTGCGGTCATCCAATACGGGTTTATCTTCCTTACGTCGAGGGCTGCCAGGACGAGAAGCTATTCCGCGTGGTGATGGACCGCGAGCGCTGGTTCGGCGTCGTGATGGGGGCGGAACAGTCGATGGAGCGGGTGTTGTCGGCGGCTCCCTGGGACGTAGATGCGATGGCATCGTCGACGGCAGTTCCTGAAGCACTGGTTCAGTCACTTCGGATGAGTCTCCAGCCTTGAATATCGACTGGGCTCGCCGCCAAACACGCGGAATGCGTGGTTGTCGGCGTCGAACAGCATCTCGTGGGTCTGCAGCAGGGAGGCCCGGATGTAGAAGGCCCGGCTGCGGCTGAGGTTGAAGTGCACCACCTGCAGCTTGGTGGACGAATTCAAAGCCGACGCTGTGGCCAACTGCATGTAGCCAGGCACGTCGATGGCCGCGGTCGCGATGGCCAACGGCGTCAACGCCATTTTGCTGCGCCGGTGGGTGCGCGAAGGCCGATGGGCGCCATCGGCACGCTCTGGCACGATGCCACGCATGCTCGGCATGCGTGGTCTCTCTCGCGCTGATCCTCAGGGTCCCTCGCCGGAGGCGGCCGCGCTGATCGCCCAGTTGCGCCAACGTCTGCACGACCAGGAGCAGCAGCTTGCGGACCGTGATCGGGCCATTCGGCAGGCGTCAACTTCGGACTGATAGGCAGCTTCCAGCCTGGAACAGCCTCCAAAGCCACGGGCACTCTTCCAGGCAACCGATACATTTGGCTGCGGGTCGACTCGCCTACCGCCTGCAGCGACTCGATGCGCAGGCTGGTGCGGTTTAGACCTGGGTTTAGACCTGGACGGAAATTTGGCGTCAGAATTGAAAAAGGACTTAGAGGCCGAAGCTTCTAAGTCCTTGATCTATCTTCTTATTTTTGGTCGGGGCGGCGGGATTCGAACTCGCGACCCCTTGCACCCCATGCAAGTGCGCTACCAGGCTGCGCTACGCCCCGACTGAGCCTCAGAGTATAGCCCGTATTTTCGGAC